>Ga0315318_10000635_pt1 | contig 14639 bp, 10 predicted proteins | sample M1200m3416metaG_FD_203703 | JGI IMG/M metagenome (GOLD analysis project Ga0315318, IMG submission 203703) | Ammonia-oxidizing marine archaeal communities from Monterey Bay, California, United States - M1 200m 3416 | ecosystem: Environmental > Aquatic > Marine > Coastal | place: USA: California... | reverse complement strand
CCGTGTTTGAAAGACGCCGTAATCCCTGATTACGCATGTGTCCCGTCCAAACGTTTTCTTCATTTTTTCGGCGTATCGTACGTTGAAAATTCACCCCCCAAGCCGTTCCGTTAGGATCGAAATTCAACGTTCGAAATGGTAAAGCGAGTTCGATAGTCCACCCGAGATCACTTTTGAGCACTTTAGCGTCCCAGATACCATCCCAATTTCGATTGCCACCCCCCGGAGCCATCAGGGAATCTGCCATCAGTCCGGATGGATTCATCTCAAAAAAGTATCCAGTTTGTCGATCCAGAAAAGTATCCATAACCCACATAAAGCGGTCGTCAGCTCTTAGATACTCGTCCCGCTTCATCGTGTTGCCAAGCATCTTGTCTGGCTCGGAATCAAAGTTGTAGACCCCCATGTACAAATTTTCTCGATCGAACGCGAATCGAACTTCTGTCCGTTCGGTTGGGGTCCCACCATGGTTCGGGTCTTCTTGAATAAAATCCGTGCCAGGCTTCGCACGTTTCCAAGCAGATTCGTCGAGTATCCCGTCTAAAACAATGGTCTCGCCATCAAGAAGGGCTTCTGCGGTAATTGTTCGACCTGTCGACTCTTGGGGTTCTTGCGCCTGAATACCGGAAAAGACAGGGGAAAGCGCCACAAAGATCAGAGTTATGCCAACTAATATCATTGTCAAGAAAACGCCACTATCTCATCGGGGATAACTACGGTAGGGCGAGATCTGTTTACACAAGCCCACCTTATGATTATGATACGACGGTTTCACGGTTTCGGGCACAAGGAGCCTTCTATGCCAAAACTCAGGACGCCTGTATTGCTAGTGGTTCTTGCCTTGGTCTCTGCTGCGAGTATTGCAAGAGCACAGCAAGAAGTTGAGAATCCGTTTACGTCAGCCGAAGACGTCTCAGCGGGCATGAAAACCTTTCGTTCACATTGCACTTACTGCCACGGACTTTCTGGACTAGGAGATAGAGGACCCAATTTAACGCTCGGTTCTTTCCGATATGCCATCAACGACGCATCCATGTTTAGAGTTGTCCGTCGGGGAATCCCGAATTCAGATATGCCGGGTCTCTATAACAGCGATAAAAATATTTGGCAAATTGTCGCTTACGTCCGAACGCTCGCTCAAGGCCTGAACAGTGAGTCACTTCCTGGCGATCCAACAAATGGAGAACACATCTTTTATGCACAAGAAGACTGTGCGCAATGCCACACCGTAAATACGGAAGGCGGTGAAGGAGCGCCGGACCTGAGCAATATCGGTTGGCAGCGATCAGTAACACATTTACGGAGGTCTCTAACCGAACCCAGCGCTAACGTCGAGCCCGAGTGGTGGGGAATTCGCGTTACCCAGACGAACGGAGAGATAACCAGCGGTTGGCGCCTCGATGAGGACACCTTTTCCATTCGCCTATTAGATCCAGACCGGAATCTTCTGTCATTTAATAAAAGTGACCTTTTGGCATACGAGCGTTTAGAGGGCTCTCCAATGGCCAGTTACGAAGACATCCTCAGCGAACAGGAAATTGACGATCTTGTCGCTTACCTGCATTCACTGGGAAGAGGAAGACCATAATGCAATCACGACTCTATAGAACGGTTGGATGCGCCTTGCTTCTCTGGGTTTACCCCGGCTATGCTCAACAACCGTCCACGCCACTTGGCTCGCCGGTTACAAGCGAGCGACTTCTAAAAGCAAGTGAAGAGCCAGAAAACTGGCTAATGTACTCGGGCCAGTACAACAGTCAACGACATAGTCGATTGACTGCAATAGATAAGAGCAACGTCGATCAACTTGAAGTGAAATGGGTCAAGCAACTTGAGACCCTCGCAGATGTCGAAACGACACCACTGGTCGTGGATGGAGTCATGTATCTTACGCAGTCCCCGAGTAATGTCTTTGCTCTAGACGCTTCGACCGGAAGTCAGTTTTGGAGCTATGAACATAGGTTGCCAGAAAAATTGTCGCTGTGCTGTGGAAGACAAAATCGGGGTGTGGCAATTCTTGGGGAAACGCTATTCTTGGGAACGCTAGACGCCAAACTTATTGCCCTAGATGCAAAAACAGGTACGGTGCAGTGGGAGACGCAGAGCGCTGACCCTAACACTGGTTATAGTAAAACTGCCGCACCACTCGTGATTGGGGACAAGGTCATCAGTGGCATTGCAGGCGGAGAATACGGCATCCGCGGATTTCTCGATGCCTACGATGCAGAAACCGGCGAACTTGCATGGCGTTTCTACACGATTCCTGGAGAAGGTGAACCACACAATGACACTTGGGAGGATGACTCCTGGAAGACTGGTGGTGCCCCCACGTGGATCACTGGGGCATACGATCCCGAGTTAAATCTTGTGTACTGGGGCACGGGAAACCCTGGGCCGGACTGGAACGGTGAAGCACGTGAGGGGGACAACCTCTATTCGGACTCCGTCGTAGCACTGGACGCAGACACCGGAGAATTACGATGGCATTTTCAATTTACTCCGCATGATGTGCACGATTGGGATGCGACCCAGATTCCTATTCTCATTGACATCGAGTTTGATGGACGACCACGAAAACTCATGTTGTTCCCAAATCGGAATGGATTCTTCTATGTATTGGATCGGGTCACAGGCGAGTTTCTACGTGGGACACCCTTTGCAAAACAAACGTGGGCTGAACGAATTGATGAAAATGGACGGCCGATTCGTATTCCCGGAATGTTCCCAAGCGAAGAGGGAGTTCTGGTGTACCCATCAGTCAATGGAGCAGCAAACTGGTGGTCTAATACCTATAGTCCACGCACCGAACTACTGTACGTAGTTACGTACGATGGAGCCGACACTTTCTTCATTGGTGAGGATGAATATGTACCAGGGGAAATGTTCCTTGGAGGTGCCCCGGAACGCTTAGTTCCACAGGAAACCTATGCGAGCATGATTCGAGCCATTGAACCCCGTACCGGAGACACTCGTTGGGAATTTCCCTTGCAGCCGAAAACGCAGTCAGGACTACTGTCAACAGCCTCCGACCTTGTCTTCGGAGGAAGTGTTGATGGATATTTTTATGCCCTAGACGCAGTCAATGGTACAGAGCTGTGGCGTATGAATGTCGGGGGGAATGTTAAGGCGGCTCCGATTTCCTATATGGCAGGAAACGTTCAATATGTCACGATTGCTGCCGGTAACTCAATACTCACGTTTGGCTTGGACTGAGTCTCGGATGCCGCTTAACGGCTAGCGAGACCGCCAGCAGTTTCACCACCGTCAATCACAATACATTGACCCGTAATATAAGCAGCTTCGTCGGACGCAAGAAAAGCAAACAGGGCGGCTATTTCTTCTGGTTCAGCGCATCTTTGTAAGGGAATCTTCTTCGCGAAGGCTTGAATTTCCGATGATGTGTACTCTGCTTTTTGCATGGGTGTAAGTACAAACCCAGGACAAATAGCGTTCACGCGAATGCTAGGGGCCAATTCGAGCGCCAGTGTCCGCGTCAACTCCACAACTCCAGCTTTTGAAGAGTTGTAATCAGCATAACGGGGTACGCCGATAAGCGCGTTCGTTGAACCCATATTGAGAATAACCCCTTGATTCTCAAGCAACATGCGTTTCGCAGCTTCTTGCGCGACGTGGAATATTCCATTCAGGTTAACGTTAATGACGCGACACCAATCCTCTGAAGAGATCTCGGTGAAAGCATGGGGTAGGCTGATACCAGCATTGTTGATGAGTATGTCAACTCCCTGGCAGAGATCATCGAGTTGATGAAATGCTGATTGCACAGAGTCGGGATCAGTCACATCCGCTACAAGAGTGCCTAGCAGGCCAGGAAGCTCGCGTTGCACCCGATCGCAGGCTTCACTGTCGTTATCCAGCACCACCACACGAGCGCCGTCTCGAATAAAACGCCCAGCCGTAGCCGCACCAATTCCACCGCAGCCGCCAGTGATTAACACGCGCCTGCCAGCTAAACTGTGAGTTTCACTTTTGTTAGCCAGCAAGACCTCCTCCGTCCACAACAAGAATCGTTCCTGTCACAAACGATGATGCTTCACTGGCCAGGTAGAGCGCTGCTTTTGCGATGTCTTCTGGCATACCAATTCGACCAAGTGGTCGTTTCGACGCAGTTTTTAAAAATTCGTCCATCGTTTGGCCCACCTGAGTAGCCTCGTTCGACAATAATTGGGTCTCAGTGTCGCCAGGGCAGATACAGTTAATTCGGATATTCTGCTCTCCATGATCGATGGCCATTGCCTTTGTAAGCAAGACTACTGCACCTTTTGAAGCGCAGTAGGGTGCAGCACGAGCACCACCAGTCATGCCCCAGCCAGAACTAGTATTGATAATGACTCCTCCTCCTAATCCGGCCATGACTGGAATCGCATGCTTCGAAAGGAGGAAGACTCCCTTTACGTTAATGGCCATCACACGGTCCCAGTCTTTTTCGCTGGTCTCGGTCACGGAAGTGCGGCAGATTACACCAGCGTTATTAAAGAGGACATCAAGCTGACCGTACTCCGCAACTGTCTGTTTAACTGTTTCTTGGCAATCGACATCTGAAGTGACGTCAGTTCGAAGAAAGATGGCTCGATTATTCTCCGCAGTGATTAGATTCACTGTTTGACGTCCTGCGCCACCATTTATATCGGCAACAACAACAGAGGCTCCTTCACGCGCAAACAACAACGCAGAGGCCCGACCGATTCCCGATCCGGCGCCGGTGATGAGTGCTACTTTACCAGCTAGGGTTTCCTTGCCTCGCTCAGTTCTGGACATCCATCAAGGCCTTTTGCACTGCAATTAACGTATCCTCAACATCCTGTGGAGTATGAACTATCGACACTACAGAATGTAGACCCGCTGCGGGACTCATATAGATACCGTGCGAAAACAGTGCGTGGACGAATTGCTGGTACAGGTTCCGATCGACATGAGCGCAGTAATCTCGATAGTCAGAGATCGACTCACGATCAGTGAACATAATTTGGAACATGGGACCGACACTCTGGACAATAGCTTCAATCTTCGCTTCTCGAAATACTTGCCGGAGGCCAGTAACAAGTTGATCGCCTATTTGCCAGGTCCACTTAAAAGCCGCTCCGTCGTCTGCGCTCAGTGTTTCGAGGTTCGCGCGTGCAGCAAACAATCCAACCCGAGACGCATTCTGAGTTCCATAGTGCAAGACACCGCCCCACGCAAGAGCTTCCATAATCTCTGCCCGACCAACCAACGCTGCTACGGGTAGTCCTGCACCGAGTGCCTTTCCAAAAGTAGAAATATCAGGCTTAAGGTCATAGTATTCTTGACAGCCTCCCGCGGCGATTCGAAAACCAGTTACGGTTTCGTCAAGAAGAAACAGAATTCCATTTGAACTGCACAACTCTTGAAGAGCCTTGAGATAACCGGGTTGAGGAGGAATGACGCCCATATTGGCCATTATTCCCTCCGTGATGACTGCCGCGATCTGTCCACGGTGCGTATCTATAGCTCGCTCGACGGCTTCAAGGTCATTCCACGGAACAATAATCGTGTCGTCTAGAGAATGGCGGTTGAGTCCCGAACTGTCGGCGATCTTAATTGGGTCGCGCCGATGCCCTAAAGAAACAACTGGTTGAGGGTGAGCATTCGCCAGAAAATCGTCATACCAACCGTGGTAGTGACCTTCGAACTTAATAAACTTCGGCTTACCTGTGTAACCTCGCGCTAAGCGAAGAGCGGCCATCGTGGCTTCAGTGCCGGTGTTCGCAAATCGTACACGCTCAGCTGTCGGAACCATCCGCTGAATAAGCTCAGCTACTTCGATTTCTATTTCCGTTGCCGCGGCTAACAACGTGCCAGTGTGACTAGCATTCGTTATCGCCTCCACGATCTTCGGATGCGCATGTCCTAGAGGCAGTGCACCATACGCCATCATCCAGTCGATATACTCATGGCCGTCTGCATCGTATAGACGTGATCCCTGTGCATGGTCGATAAACAAAGGATATTTACCATAGTTGGCTGGGCCTCGAGATGGCGAACTGCCGCCTTCGACCATTACTCGAACGGCTCGAGCGAATAACGCTTTCGATTTTTCTGTGTTGTACGTCATAGGCATTACCAGAATACAAGGTAGAGGGCTTTTAAACCTAGCCCTTGATAAGCAGCCCTAGAGCACCATTCCGAATCCCTTGGCATACTCTTGAAACTTGGACAGAAGTTCTTGAGCTCGCGTTTCAATTTCATCTGGTTCCAGGCGACTGCAGTTAAACCCCAGTTCGTCACGAGCGGCGGTGACAACATTTTCGGTGAAGACCACACTTCCATCCTTTTCAATTCGCTCAATTCCATCAAACTTATGTGATTGTTCATTAACATTAATCGCGTCAGGTAACGACAAACCATCTAATTCTGGCACTGTCACTCCAGACGTTGATACGAGAACTGGATACCCACCAGGTAGTCCATTTGGCCCAGGAGCATGCAGCCGGACGGAACGATCTGACCCAAGAGCGGTAATCAAGCGAACTGCAGAACCCGCTGTCAAGAAATGGGTTGGTGGTCCTTCAGGAAGACTGAACGGCTTCATCAGTAATTCTGCCGCTTTGACTTTTTTAGTTACATCCCGTCCATTGCAATCAACTCTGAGAAAATAAGGTACTGGCTCCCGCGAACCATCGAAGGCAATTTTTTCAAGCGCGTGATGTCCAACAAGACTCACTGTCACTTCGTCGATTGGCACCGCCAATTTAGTAGCAGCTAATCCACGAACTTTTGTCGCGATCTCATCAACATTTCCGATTCCACAAGTAGGGGAGAGACCCATGCGATCTAAGATGCAATTTACAACGTCGGGAAAAGGAGCAATAAGGGTAAGGCCGCGATAGTCAGCTGAGTGAAGAATTCGCATTAATGCGATCGGTAGACTTAAATGCAGAGGGAGCCATAATCCAAAACCGGCAGCCTTAAACCGAGAGGCTTGAGGCGCTGGAAGCTGCTGTGGTATCCACCACGACTGTCGAGTCGCCGTACACACTATGATGTCAGGTGAAATGCTTTGAATCGTCTTGGCCGTCGCCTGAGGGTCATCAAGATCAAGGTGAGTAAAGTCGATATTCGGATCGCAGCCTTGAGCTTGAGCGCCGAGCTTTGCTAGGTTACAGCACGCAATACCATGAGACCTATTGCGACTTCCAACGATCAACCTGCACGACAAGGAACTCCTAGCTAACAGTTCAAGCAGAACAGAACCGAGTCCGCCAAGTCCGATAATTAGAATTCTTAGATTCATTTTAGATTAATCATAAAGGCTGCTGATTCTCTTGCGGATCGGCGTAAAATCATCGAGTGCTAAGGAATTGGGGTTAAAACACCAACGAACTCAAGGCCCTTTATTCAAAGTTTACTACGAGGCGGTGCCATCTGAGAGAAACCACTAAATTTAGGGGCGCCCATAAGAACCTATCGTCTCGATCTGCCTCAACAAAGGCCTCAAAACGAACAAGAGGATCTTCACGAGACCGTGACGCGATCGACTCCTACCTAGATCATTTGGAAGTTGCGAGACGACTATCTCACCACACGCTAGAAAGCTACAGTCGGGATCTCAGATGTCTTTGTCGCTTTGCAGACGAACAAAAACTTGCAGTCGTCAAATTGAATCGAAAACATTTGGATAGTTTGGTCCGAAAAACAATGGATGCTGGATTCTCTCCACGTTCGGTTGCCCGAATGGTGGCTTGTGTTAGAGGATTCTATCGATTTTTGTTTCTTGATCGACGGCTTACCATTAATCCTGCTGAGGACTTGCGAGCGCCGCGCGCTAACACGACTTTACCGAAATATCTTTCGATTGAGGATGTCGATCGATTAATCAATCAGCCCGACATTAAGACTCCTCGAGGACTCAGAGATCGCGCCCTCATTGAACTGCTATACGCCACAGGACTGCGAGTGTCTGAACTTATCTCCCTACGACCCGGAGACTTGAATCTTGACTCGGGTTATCTTACTTGCATGGGAAAAGGCCTGAAACAACGGATCGTGCCTATCGGCGGAGAGGCCGTAAAGTGGGTTCGACGCTACATCGAAACAGGACGAAAGCTATTACTCGGCACTCGTCGCTCTCCATTACTATTCGTTAACGCGAAAAGAGGAACGGGATTAAGTCGGGTTGGATTCTGGAAGGTGTTGAAAGCCTACGGGCTGCAAGCTGGTTTAACTCATGGACTTAGCCCTCATGTGCTTCGACATTCTTTTGCCACCCATCTGCTCGATAGAGGAGCTGATTTACGCACAATTCAAGTAATGCTAGGGCATGCAGATTTATCAACAACTCAAATCTATACCCATATTTTGCAAGCGCGTCTCAAAACAATTTATGAGGAATTCCACCCACGTTCCTAAGAATGGGGCACAACCACACTCACTCGTTTTCCAGTAGTTGACCATCGCGGAAATGGTTTGTTAATGTACCAGGATCCCTATGTGAGCACCAAGACATCAGATCGAGCTTGGAAGACATAGTGAAGGTGTGTTTACAATCAATTATCAAAAACATAACGTGATCTGGAAATTTATCGAGAATCTAAGGAGTAAGCTTCATGAGTCGTGAAGGCCACCACCTATTTACATCTGAATCAGTAACAGAAGGTCACCCAGATAAGATCGCCGATCAGATTTCTGACTCAATTCTCGACGCAATTCTCGCTGTGGACCCTCAAGGTCGGGTTGCATGCGAAACGCTCGTGACCACTGGCCTGGCTATGATAGCGGGAGAGATTACTACATCGGGTTATGTAGATTTCCAAACTGTCGTTCGTGACACAATTCGAGACGTTGGCTATACAAGAGCCAAGTATGGTTACGACCACGAAACTTGTGCCGTTCTCTCGGCAATTCACGAACAATCTCCTGATATTGCGATGGGTGTCGACCCCGGTGGCGCTGGCGACCAAGGGTTAATGTTCGGGTACGCGTGCCGTGAAAGTGAAGAGCTGATGCCCTTACCAATCATGCTCGCTCACAAGCTTTGTAAAAACCTCTCGGAGGTCAGACGAAGTGGCCTGCTCGATTACTTACGTCCTGACGGTAAGTCGCAAGTGACCATCGAGTACGACGGCATGAAACCGGTCCGAGTCGAAGCTGTCGTCGTCTCAAGTCAACATGCAGAGACTGTCAACGCGGATACCATGCGAGACGATCTCATTCAACACGTCATTCAAAAAGTAATTCCAGCTGATATGCTCGACGCGAATACGAAGATCTATGTCAATCCAACAGGACGATTTGTAGTTGGTGGACCACATGGAGATGCTGGCGTGACGGGCCGAAAAATTATTGTTGATACCTACGGAGGTGCAGCTCCGCATGGTGGAGGAGCCTTTTCTGGTAAAGATCCAACTAAAGTCGACCGTTCGGCCTCCTATATGGCTCGATACATTGCAAAAAATTGTGTTGCAGCCAATCTAGCAACCCGAGCACAGGTGCAACTAGCTTACGCGATCGGTGTAGCTGACCCCGTCTCGGTCTTAGTGGAAACATTCGGAACCAACAAGGTAGACCAAGAGACCATAAGTGACCTTGTCCGCGGTCATTTCAGTCTGACACCAAAAGGTATTATCGAAGCCCTAGACCTAAGGCGACCCATCTACAAACAGACTGCTGCATTTGGTCATTTTGGTCGCCTAGAGCCTGAATTCACATGGGAGCGGACTGACAAAGCTGATGCGTTACGTGATGCAGCTGGTCTCTAGACACAGACACTGGTTGTCAATGTAGCCCGCTCAGACACACATCAGATGTTGTTAACTCGCCGACGGATAAGGCGCACCTGCATTCTTGTCCTGGCAATTACGTTAGGCCTATCGCTCCTAACTGCGCCACCAAGTCGCGTTAAGATCGAGTCACGAGAATATCAAACTGGTTTTGATAGCACGTCCGTCAGTGGAGCCTTTCACGTGCATACTAATCAGTCTGATGGAAGTCTATCTGTAGAGGAAATAGCAGCCATTGCTGCTGACGTCGGTTTGTCTTTTGTAGTGTTTACAGATCATGGTGATGGAACAGAAGAATCAGACCTTCCGGCATACCACTCTGGAGTGTTATGTATCGGCAGCACTGAAATCAGCACCGACGGAGGGCATTACATTGCAGTCGATTTACCGAAGACACCGTACCCTCTAGGTGGGCAAGTCGCTGGAGTAGTCGAAGACGTCGAAAGACTTGGCGGCTTTGGCATTATCGCTCATCCAGGATCTCAAAAGTCAACATTCCGATGGGACAACTGGGACCTCAAATTTGATGCGATGGAGTGGTTCAATGTTGACAGTGAATGGAGAAACGAACCTTTATTGCGGCTTGTTGCCTTGCCTATTCATTACCTCTTGAAACCTTCCGAAACAATCGCTGAATTGCTTGACCGACCTGAGAGAAATCTGTTGCAATACGATCGCATATCTCAACTCCGCAAAGTCGTAATGTTGCCCGGCTCTGACACACATGGTGCGATCCCTTTACCCGTTCTACCTGATGCACGACTACATATTGGCGGCACTTCCTTCTATAAGAATGCTTTCCGTGCCTTCACTCTACGAGTTGAAGTTGATCAAGTATTCTCAGGAGACCCTATTCTTGACGGGCAACTAATTGTTAACGCCCTCCGAAAGGGTAGAGCATATACGTTAATCGATGCTTTAGCGTCTCCGGGAGATCTGAAGTTTATAGCCACGAGTGGAAATCAATTGGCCCATATGGGCGAACGGATCACAACCGGCACTCCGGTGCAGTTGGATGTGCAAGTGCACATGCCGCCGGGTGGATTGGTTTTATTGAAACAGAACGGCGAAACCGTAGCCAAATCAAACACAAACAAATTAACGTACGTCAGTGACTCAACATCCGCAGCCTTTCGGGTAGAGGTGCTGTTGCCTGAAATTACAAGTGTCACCGGGATTCCCTGGATTATGTCGAACTCAATCTATATTGGGAAAGAATTCAATAAACCAGAAAATGATTCCGAACCCGCACCGATAGTAATCAAGTCACTGTTTTCAGATGACGCATCCGTCGAAACGTGGCAAGTTGAACATGATCAACACTCAAGAGCGGCGGTCAACGCCACAGAGTCTATTGATGGCTCTGAACTGGCTCTGCGCTATGCACTGTCAAGCGAAGAACAGGATAGCCCCTTTGCGGCGCTTGTACAGAATGATTTCGACACTCTTTCTCACTACGATCGAATCAGATTTTCTGTGCGAGGAGATCGACCACACCGAGTATCCGTGCAGCTCCGCGCATCGGACTCTGACCACCAGGAGCTGCCGAGATGGCAACGATCTATTTACGCAGGAAAGGAGAAGAGGGAAGTCGTAGTTCGGCTTAAGGACATGGAACCGATTGGCGGATCGTCCTCGAACCTAGTTGATCTTAATGCAGTTAACACCCTGTTAGTGGTCGTCGATACAGTAAATACTGCTCCCGGCTCCTCTGGCGTAATTTGGCTCAATGATGTTCAACTTGAAGGATCGACCCCTCCGAACTAAATAATTCCTTTCGCTTTTAAAATTTCTTTTGTGATGTTAGGGAGGATCAGCATTAGGTTTATATCCTTTACATCAGCATTCACCGCGAAAACCCAAGTGTCGTCTGAAGTCTCTACATAACCCACAAACCAACCAATTGAGCCAGTCCAGCCAGTTTTCGCTCTTAACTGGTAACTATCCGTTGCTTCTCTCAGCATAACGTCTTCTAATTCTTCATAAGACGTCGCTGAATATGACAAGCTCTGACGAATGAGGCGTTTCAAAAAATCAACTTGCCCTGCAGCACTAATTTTCAACGAGCCATCAAGCCAAAATTCAGTCACGTTAAAAGAGTCATTCAAAGAACCAAATCCAGCATCACCTAAATGCTTTCTATATCTTTCTGGTCCAATTTTCTCTGCTAAGGATTGAAAACACCATACGCAAGATGCCACGAACGCGCTCTTTAAGGTGTGGTTCTGGTTCCAGCTTTCAATAGATCTTGGAGTCTCATCCCAAACAAATAGTTCGTCTTTGTTGTTGGCTAGGTTCTCCTCAAGCGCAATAAGACTATTAAAGATCTTGAAAGTTGAAGCCGGTGAATAGGATGCCGCAGCTCGAGGTTTGTTGTGTGTAAACGATTGATTTGATTCTATTGAAGAAACAACAATCGTGCCGGTCAATTCGTACTTTGAAAACACTTGACCAATACTCGGATCACCGAACATTGCAGGGAGGTCCAGCGTGAGAGCAAGCAATAAAAGGATAAGCGGCATAGAGAATCTTTAGTTCTTGACCGAAAGGAGCATTGCTCACGTACGAACTGAAAGCAAGAGGTACCCTGCTCCAGCACAAAACAGAATGTTCGGAGCCCACGCGGCAAGTACTGGCGTGAGCAGACCGGCACTCCCTACTGCACCGAAGATGCTGATGGCAACCCAGTAAACAATTGCCAGAATGAGTCCCACGCCAACTCCATACATGGCGCCTCGTTTCCCACCCAATACACCAAATGGCACAGCGATCAACGTCATAACCACAGTAACGAACGGAAACGATAATTTTCGTTGCATGTCGACCGTCAACTGGACAACATTAAAACCGCTTGTGCGAAGTTCCGCTATATATCGTTCAAGCTCGCGATAACTCATCCGTTCCGCATCTGGTTGTTCGGTAACAAAAAACTCAGGAGGTTCCAAAGAAAGGCTGCCTTGTTCGGTCGTTGTGTAGGGCATTAGATTGAGACTATTGTCGAATTGTCGAACCCAGATGGACGTTCCCTCCCAGTCCCCTTTAAAGGAAGCTCTATTAATGAATGTTCTTTTTGCCAAGGCCCATTGTTGCGATCCAAATTCATACTTAGACAGACCATGAATCTCCTCTAGATCCGGGTCTAAATAAGCGTAGTGATAAATGGACCCATCAGGCGCTACAAACCATTTCCGGTTCAACACGTCGAAAGTTTGAGGAGATCCACCTCGAATAACATGACGAATTGCTTCTGCACGTTGATTCGCCGAGCCAAGAATTGTTTCGCCAATACCGAAAAGCAGGCCACTCCCAATCACACCGCAAAAAATAAGAGGGGCCGCGGTCCGATAAGTACTGATCCCACAAGCTTTCATAACCGTCAATTCAGAGCTTTTCGTTAATAGTCCGATGGTAACCAACGTCGCAATAAGCACAGAAATTGGAAGTACGTAGTAAACATACTGAGGAGTCGCAAACCAGAAATACTCAATAAGGGCTCCGCCAGACGTCTGACCTTTAAACAACTTATCTGACAAATCGATAAATGTAGCAATGTAGAAAATACCGATAAGACCAAAAAAGGAAAGCCCGACAACGCGTAAATATTGACGGGTAATGTACCGATCCAATAGATTCAGCTTAAACGTAAAGAACTCAAACGTTCGAGGAGCATGAATCGCTCGCTTACCTCGAAGCTTTAAAAATGGCCGCACACAACTTACCAGAATGCGTTTCAAGAAGAGGGCCAAGCGTAAGCTGCCAAGGCGCTCGATACTAGTTTGGCGTCCATACAGCAATAAAACACCTGGAACGCCAAGAAGCACGTTAGGCAACCACATCGCTAAGTGAGGTGAGACTTGACCACCTTTAGCCAAAGCCTCTGCGATATACATGACGACGTAATAGGAAAAAATCACGCCTATGGCCAGAACAAAGCTGGCCAATTTACCATCTTTCCGATGACTCAGTCCCAAACCAAGACCAATAAAGGCAAACACAAAACAAGCGAAGGGAATAGAAAATTTCTTATGGATCTCCATTATTGGCCGATGAGGAGATTCTCCAGTATCGCGTAGCCGTTCAGACTCGACTTTGAGCTCAGAAATGGTCATCTCTGGATAGCCACGCTCGGGACCAATTTCAGGAAACACAGTTTCTGGATCCAGAGCCATAACCATCCGTTCAAACTCGTGAATCTCGTAATCCTCAGGCGTATCAGGAGCAACCTCGTGACGAGTGCCAGAGGTGAGCATAATCGACACCTGGCGGCGATCTTTATTCAACAACATCCGACCTTGACTGGCGACAAAGATTTCTGGGCGTTCTGGATTACGGGTGTCCGCCAGAAATACATCCTGCCAGACCTGACCGTCGACTGAGGCGTCGCGAATGTAAAGAATAATGTTGGGGAAGTCTTCATAGAAAACCCGCGGTTTAACCTCATCCTGCGTCCTTGAGGCAATAACCGAATAGGTAATCTCTCTAAACGTTTGATTTGCATCGGGCAGTGCTGATACCAGCACGTAATTTGTAATTACCGCTGTTATACCAGCCATAAGTAAAACCGGGCGAAGCAGCCGCCTTGGACTGATTCCACAGGCCTGTATGGCAACGGCCTCACGATCTCCAGACAAACGACCAAATGCAATCAGAAGACCTATCAACAACGACATTGGAAGCGTTATGCCAAGGGCCTGAGGAACCAACGTCATCATTAAACGCAGAATCGTCCAACCGCCGACCCCTTTAGCGATGAGACTCTCAGCCACATCCATTAGCGGAGGGATCAATAAAATGAACGTGAAGACAAGAAGACCCAGCAAGAACGGTGGGAGTATTTCTCTGAGAATATAGCGATCAAGAATCTTAAACACTGAGGACACAATA
>Ga0315318_10000631_pt1 | contig 14675 bp, 11 predicted proteins | sample M1200m3416metaG_FD_203703 | JGI IMG/M metagenome (GOLD analysis project Ga0315318, IMG submission 203703) | Ammonia-oxidizing marine archaeal communities from Monterey Bay, California, United States - M1 200m 3416 | ecosystem: Environmental > Aquatic > Marine > Coastal | place: USA: California... | reverse complement strand
CGCCCCCTCCTCCAGCGTATCAGAGCTCGAAGTATTTGAGGAAGGGGTCTCGACGGGCGACAACGGCACCTTCGAGATCAGGTATTAAAGGACAGAAAGGTTCAGCAGTGAAGTCCAGCCCGGAAGAAACGACGAAACCCACCCAGGACATCGTCATCATCGGCGGTGGCCCCGTCGGCCTCGCCTGCGCCATCGCCGCGCGCAGGGCATCGATTCCGTATCTGGTGATCGAGAAAGGCTGCCTGGTCAACTCGATCTTCAACTTCCCGGCCGACATGACCTTCTTCACCACGCCGGAACTGATGGAGATCGGCAACCACCCCCTGATCTGCACCCACGACAAGCCGACCCGGGCCGAGGCACTGGCCTACTACCGGGCGATCAACCGGGTCGAGGAACTCAGGGTCAATCTCTTTGAGAAGGTCACCGGTGTCGAGGGCGAAAAGGACTCCTTCGAGATCCTGACCGAGGGGCGCGACGGCGCCGGCAGCTACCCCTGCCGGCGGATCATCCTCGCCACCGGCTATTACGACAACCCCAACCGCATGGACATCCCCGGCGAGGATCTGCCCCATGTCAGCCACTACTATGCCGAGGCGCATCCCTTCATGGGACAGCGGGTGCTGGTGGTCGGCGGCAAGAACTCGGCCTGCGAGGCCGCCCTCGACCTCTTCCGCCAGGGAGCCGAGGTCACCCTCGTCCACCGCGGCGAAGAGCTCGGTGACGGCATCAAGTACTGGGTGCGGCCCGACATGGAAAACCGGATCGAGGCCGGCGAGGTGCGGGCCCTGTTCAATACCCGGGTCACGGCGATCAAGGGCAACGACGTCACCCTCTCAACCGGCGCGGTGGAAGAATACGACCAGGTCTTCCTGCTCACCGGCTACCACCCCGACGGCGGGCTCCTCGAGACCTGCGGACTGAAACCGGACCCCGAGACCCTGAAGCCGGTCCTCGACCCCGAGACCCTTGAATCAAGCGACGTGCCGGGACTCTACCTCGCCGGCAGCGTCAGCGCCGGCTACGAAACCGGCAACGTCTTCATCGAAAACGGCCGCTTCGACTGCGAAAAAATCTTCGCGAACCTCGAGCGCGAGCTTGGATAACGAACCCGGACCGCCAGGAACCTCAGCTCAGCCCAGCAGGCTCTTGCCGCCGGAGTCGAGGTCGTCGATCGCCTCCATGACGCGCTGCGACATGGCCTCCTCGGCCGCCTTGAGGTAGCTGCGAGGATCGTACTTCTTCTTGTTACCGACCTCGCCGTCGACCTTGAGCACCTCTTCGTAGTTGGTCAGCATATGGGCGGCGATCGGGCGGGTGAAGGCGTACTGGGTGTCGGTGTCGACGTTCATCTTGATGACACCGTACTCGAGGGTTTCCTTGATCTTGGCCTTCTCGCTGCCGGAGCCGCCGTGGAAGACGAGGTGAAAGAGCGCCTCGTCGCCGAACTCGGCCTTGATGGCGTCCTGCCCCTGCTTGAGGATCTCCGGGCGCAGCTTGACGGCGCCGGGCTTGTAGGCCCCGTGCACATTGCCGAAGGTCGCTGCGAACATATAGGTTCCATCGACCTCCTTCATGCGCCTGTAGACCTCGACCATGTCCTCGGGAGTCGTGTAGAGCTTGTCGGCGGGAGTGTCAGCCGTACCGGCGGCTCCATCCTCTTCCCCACCGACGATCCCGGCCTCGATCTCGATCATCTGGCCGATCTTCGCCATGCGCTCATAGAGCGGAACCGACAGATCGAGGTTCTCATTAAGGGGAAGGTTCGAGGCATCGAGCATGTGGCTCGAATAGAGAGGCAGCTTGCCATCGGCTACCCGGCTCTCGGATTCCTCGATCAGGGGAACCATGAAGCTGTCGATCTTGTCGGGAGGACAATGGTCGGTGTGCAGGGCGACAAGAACATCGTATCTTTCAGCCATGCGATGAATGTGCTCAGCTATGGAGATGGCCCCGAGGACCAGATCGTTCACTCCGAGGCCGGAGGCGAAAGCGCCGCCGCCGGTGGAGACCTGGATCATTCCGTCTGATTTCTTCTCGGCAAAACCTTTCAGGGCGGCGTTGGCGGTCACCATGCTGCTGACGTTGATGGCTGGATAGGCGTAGTCACCGGTCTGGGCGGCATCTAACATTTCCCGGTACTGCTGGGGAGTTGCGATAGGCATCTGTTTGTCGTTCCTCTATAAATTATTCAGGTTTATGGCATCTTCGCTATATTCAGAAGGTTTTCGCAAACGCCTCAGGGCGTATACGCCAAGCCTCCTGAAAACCAGCTCTCTTCAGTACTCTTAAGAAGAGAGCGCTCACCAACCTTGAGCGATGCTCAATAGCTAGAAATGGCAAGTCCGAGAGTGTAAGTGAAGCCCCCAAGGAACACAAGCCCCCACAACAAAGAGGCTGGAGAGCCGGAACGGTCAACGGAAGAACTCCGTAAACTCTTATTTGACAATGGCTTCGACAGGGTAGGTTTTGCCGATGCCGAGGAAACCCCTGGAGCGGAAGAGTTCAGCGAGTGGATTGACAGGGGCTACGCTGGAAACATGGACTATCTCGCCCGGAACGCCCAGCGGCGCAGGAACGCGCACGAGGTCCTCGAAAGCGTCCGGAGCGTCATCGTAACCGCGATTCACTATGGAGAAGACGGCGCGGCGGGAATAGCCAACCCCTCGAGCGATCATGCGGAGATCGCATCCTACGCGCGCGGCACCGACTATCACCGGGTCATTGAGAAGCGCCTGAAGAGCTGTTGTCGCCTGCTGAAGGAGCGCTTCGGGGGCGACTACCGCTACTATGTCGATACCGGGCCGGTACTCGAGAAGGCCTGGGCTCAAAAGGCCGGCATCGGGTGGATCGGTAAGAACACCTGCTCGATCGACTCCGACAACGGCTCCTATTTCTTTCTCGGAGTGATCCTCACCTCCCATGAGCTCCAGCCCGACCCGCCGGCTGTTGACCACTGCGGAAGCTGCACACTCTGCCTCGAGGCCTGCCCCACAGCCGCCTTCCCGGAGCCCTACGTCCTCGACGCCCGGCGCTGCATCAGCTACCTGACGATCGAAGAACGCGGTGAGATTGTCTCGGAGCTGGAAGAAAAGATGGAGAACCTGGTCTTCGGCTGCGACATCTGCCAGGAGGTCTGCCCCTGGAACAGCGAACCCCGGCCGCGCAGCGAACCGGACCTCGCCGCCCGCGAGGAGAACGTCTTTCCGAGGCTCTCGGAGCTGGCCACGTTGACGCCGGAGAGCTTTGCCGAGAGGTTTCCGCAGAGCCCGGTGAAGCGTGCCGGATTCCGGGGCTTCCTGCGTAACGTCATCATCTCACTGGGAAATTCCTCTGCCGGCAACGGCCTCGAACATCTGGATCGGCTTGCCCTGCGGGCAGACATCCAGAACGACTCCCTCCTGAGCGGAACGCTCGAGCGCGCCCGCCACAGGCTACTGGGAAAAAACAGGGCCGAACGAGACAGGGAGACCCGCGAATAATTCCAGCGCGCAAAAATCCCGGGAGCCATCCTGACAGGCATGGCGATCCTGTCGGTCCTGCTCTTCCTGGTTTTCTGGTTTACCTGGATCACCGATAAGGCCAATTAGGGCCTGTGGATTCCGGGACTTTTCTTATATATTTTTTTTATGCTCGCTCTCTACCATCTGGCTCGCAAAAAACAGGACGGGAATCGAGAAAATAAATGACCCCCCGGGAATCGTGCCTGCGAATACCGTACCGGATTCAACCTCCGCTAGCAGCGAGGTGTTCCGCTTGAACCCACTCGACGGAATCATCCTCGGCATCCTGCTGTTCTTCCTGATCATCGGCGCGTTACGGGGATGGTTCCGGCAGATCCTGCAGATCTCCACCATCCTCATTGCCTTTGTCGCCGCCTCCCTGCTTCACCTGGGTCTCGCAGACGCGGCGATGTTCGATGGCATCCGACAGAAATCTGATGCCCTGGCCGATGGCTCGGCCTTCATGATCATCTTCCTGTCTTGCAGCATCTTCCTGACCATCATAGCCGCCCTCCTCTTCGACCTCGGGCGACCCGACCAGCTCTCCTTCTCCGACCGCGCCCTTGGCGCCCTGATCTCGGTGACCAGCGGAATCCTGGTTCTCGGCTGCGTCTGCCTGGTCGCGAATGAATGGATCAAGCCGGGAAAGAAAGGCGGGGAAGAAGTTCACCGTGATCCCGGACGGATCGCGGGGCTCATCAGCGCGAGCGCCCTGGTCTCTCCCCTTTCAGATAGCTGCCAGCTCCTCATCGACCTGATCCCCGCATCCAGCAGGAAGCAGCTGAAGAACTACATCGATGAGGGAAAGAAGCAGATCGAGGGCATCAAGGGCGAGGACTGAGCGACCTCAGACGACAGGCTCGACATCTCGCACACGCAGCTTCTGCACCCGGTATCTCATCGAGCGATAGCTCATGCCCAGCAGCCTGGCGGCCTCGGTCATGTTCCCGCCCGTAGAGTTCAGCGCCTCGCGCAAATAGCCGGTCTCGATCTCCTCCAGCCGATCCTCCAGGTCCATTCCCCGATCGGGAATACCAAAGTCCCGCGCCTGCGCCCCGGCAGCGGCCGGAACCGAAGACTCCTGGCCGTGATCGCGCAATTGGATGGAGTCCAGCTCCCTGCCGACGCAGAGGGCGACATGCCGCTGGATGATATTGTCGAGCTCTCGAACATTGCCGGGCCATTCGTAGCCGCGGAGCTTCTCAATCGAAGCCTCCGAAATCCCGGTAAGCTCCTTGCCCATCTTCTCGGCGTGCTTGCGAATGAAGTAGCCGGCCAGCAGGGGAATGTCTTCCTTGCGGTCACGCAGGGGAGGAAGCTCCACAGGAATCACATTCAACCTGTAATAGAGGTCCTCACGGAAGTTGCCCTGCTCGATCTGCTCACGGATGTTCTTATTGGTCGCCGCCACGATGCGGACGTCAACCGCCTCGCCCCGGGTGCTGCCCACCGGTGTTACGATACGTTCCTCGATAACCCGGAGGATCTTGACCTGGGTCGTCAGGCTCATATCCGCGACCTCGTCAAGAAAGAGGGTGCCGCCATCGGCTGCCCTGAAGAAACCATCGGAGTCGGCCACCGCCCCGGTAAAGGAGCCCTTTTTATGCCCGAAGAGTTCACTCTCAAGGAGGGTCTCGGTAAAGGCGCTGCAGTTGACCGAGATAAAGACCCCATCCTGCCTGGAGGACCTGTCGTGAAGAGCCCGGGCGACGAGCTCCTTCCCGGTGCCGCTCTCGCCCTGGATCAGCACGGTGCTGTCAGTTGGCGCCACCCGGTTTACCAGGTCCATCACTCTCTGGATGCTGCTGTGATTGCCGATCAGCTCGTATTTGCGCGAGGAGGCCTCTCCCTGCCCCTTCGCAGGATTTTTTCTTCCGGAGCTCTGACCCACCGCCCGGTTGACCACATCCCGGATAGCGTCCACCTCGAAAGGCTTCCTGATGTAGTCATAGGCGCCAAGGCGCATGGCCTCGACGGCGTTGTTCGAGGTTGAAAAGGCCGTGATAACAACGACGGGAATCTCGGGAGCCTCGGTCGTATACCGGGCGAGGAGCCTCGCTCCGTCGAGGTCGGGAAGCTTCAGGTCCTGGATGATGAGAACGATGCGGTCCGAGTACTTGCGGAAGGTGGCAAGCGCCTCCTCCCCGCTGGCGGCGGACACCACGCTATAGCCCTCCTCCTCGAGTACGAGGGTGAGCAGGTCGCGAAGATTCGGTTCGTCATCGGACACCAGCACCAGGCGACCTGCGCCGGGCAATACGGTCCCATTGCTGTTTTCAGACATAGCTCAAATTCAAACCCAAAACAAGCTGCCGCCACTGCAGGCCCTCGGGCCGCAGGCGCCAGTCAGAAACCTCCCTCAACACTACCTGTATCGGCAGAGATTGTCGGTTCCCGACAGTCGGGGTGACATTTTCAGGCCTTCTACCTCATCTTTGAACATTAGCGGTACTTTCGTAACATTAACGCCACTTCGAGCCAGCTCTCAGCCGCCCATGCTGCCTACCATCTTGAAGATCGGCAGGAAGATCGCCATGACCATGCCTCCGACCAGGAATCCCATGATCCCGATCATGAAGGGCTCAATCATCGAGGTGAGTCCCTCTACGCTGGTTTTCACCTGGCGATCGTAGAAATCGGCGATCTTCTCAAGCAGCCCCTCGAGCGCTCCGGTGCGCTCCCCTATGGAGACCATACGGGTCACCATGGGAGGAAACACCCCGCTCATAGCGAGCGGTTCACCAAGGGTCTCTCCCTCCCTGACACTCGCAGATGCCTCCTCTACAGCCCGAGCAAAGATCCTGTTGCCGCAGGTCTGGGAGACGATCTCCAGCGCGCCCAGAATGGGCACTCCGCTCTGGATCAGGGTCGACAGGGTTCTCGAGAAACGCGACAGGGTTACCTTCCTGAAAAGAGGACCGAAGACGGGGATATTGATCAACATCCAGTCGCGAGCGGTGATGCCGCTGTCGGACCGTAGCCAGTAGGTCGCCGCCGCCCCCAGGGCTACCACCCCTCCCATCCAGTAGATAACATTTTCTCGAAGGAAGAGGCTCGCCGAGAGCAACGCGGTCGTGATACCGGGCAGCTCCACGTTGAGCGTGGAGAACATATCCTCGAATTTCGGAATAACGAAGACGAGCAGAAAGAAGGTAATGCCGAGGACCATCAACAGCGAGACTATGGGGTAGGTCATCGCCGACTTGATGTCTGATTTCAGCGCGCTGGAGGCCTCCTGGTATTCTGCCAGGCGATCAAGCACCGTATCAAGCTGGCCGCTCGCCTCGCCGGCACAGATCATGTTGACGTAGATATCGGGGAAGATACGCGGAAACATCGAGAGCGCAGATGAGAGATCTTTGCCACCCCGCACCTCCGCGCAGACAGCCTCGATCACGGAGCGAAAACCGGAATTCTCGATCTGTTCGGCGAGGATCTCGAGCCCGTCGACCAACGGGATACCTGATCCCACCATCGTCGCCAGCTGGCGGGTGAAGACCACCATCTCGGCATCCTTGACCCGAGCCTTGTGAGCGGGAACCTCCCGCGAACGGGAGAAAAGGCCGCTGAAAGGAGCTGAGCTGCCGCCCGGGGCCGCGGCCTTGCCGCCAGCATCCCTGTCGAGCGAGATCACCGTCAGGCCTCCCTGGTGGAGCTCCTTGACGGCATCCGATTCACTCTCAGCCTTGAGCACCCCGGTGCTCGTTTGTCCATCTGTTCCCCGCGCCTTGTATGAAAAGACCTCAACGGTCATCGCGAACCTCCCACATATTCAGCTGCCTCTGTTTTGAATGATTCAATCCCCGACCGTAACCCGGAGTATCTCCTCCAGGCTGGTCCTGCCCTTCAATGTGTTCAATATTCCGCAGCGCCTCAGGGTGATCATCCCGTCCTTGATCGCTCTCTCCTTGATGTCCACCGCCGAGCCGCCATCGATGATCACCCGCTGAAGCCCGCTGGTAATCGGCATGGTCTCAAGCAGAGCGAAACGGCCCTTGTAGCCCTGCGAGCAACGCTGGCATCCAACAGCCTCCATCAGCTCGAACTTGCCGGTCTCCTTGCTCGAGAAGCCAAGCGAGGCCAGGTAATCTGCCTGCGGCACAACCTCCATCGGCCTGCTGCACTCCTCGCAGAGGCTCCGCGCGAGCCGCTGGGCACAGACGCAAACCAGCGCAGAGGCGGCAAGGAACGGATCCACGCCCATGTCCACCACGCGGGTGATACTCGAGGGCGCGTCGTTGGTGTGAAGCGTCGAGAAGACCAGGTGCCCAGTGAGAGCGGCCTTTACGGCGATCTCAACGGTCTCCTGGTCACGAATCTCGCCAAGCAGGATGGTGTCCGGATCCTGGCGAAGAATCGACCTCAGCGAGGCGGCGAAGGTGAGCCCCTGCTTGGTGTTGACCTGGACCTGGTTCACCCCCTCGAGCTGGTACTCGATGGGATCCTCTACGGTAACAATATTATCCTCGACGTTCATGACCTCCCGGATTGCCGAATAGAGAGTCGTCGACTTTCCGCTGCCGGTCGGTCCGGTCACCAGGATCATCCCGTAGGGTCTCGCAATGGATTCGTAGATATCATCCAGGGCTTTCTGCTCAAAGCCGAGATCCGCCAGGCCGAGGCTCAGGCTGGTCGAATCGAGAATCCTCATCACGACCTTCTCTCCGGTGGCCAGCGGCAGGGTCGACACGCGGAAATCAATCTTCCGCCCCTCCATGGTGATCTGGAACTTGCCGTCCTGCGGCTGGCGCCTCTCGGCGATATCCAGGCCGCACATGATCTTGATTCGGCTCACCAGGGCATTCTGCATTCTCTTGGGCGGACGGATGCTCTCGTGGAGAACCCCATCCACGCGATAGCGAACCCGAACATCGTTATCGAGCGGCTCGATATGGATATCGCTGGCCTTCTTCTTGATTCCCTGGACGATGATGAGGTTGACCAGCTTGACCACCGGGGCCTGCCCGGACTCCTCGGCGAGCAGTCCCAGGTCAGCGGCCCTCGAATCATCGATGGCCTTCTGCTTGACCTCCACCTCCTCCTCGTTCATGTCGTCGAGAAGATCATCGACCATCTGCTGGCCGCGGTTGTAGATCTCGGGGATCGCCTTGCGAATCGCCGGCTCGGTCGAGAGCACAGGCCTGATCTCACAGGCTGTCACTATCCTGATATCGTCCAGCTGGAGAATATCGAAGGGATTCGAGACCGCCAGCGTCAGCACATTGGCCACCCGGGATACGGGCACAACGCCATAATAGGAGGCCAGGTTCTCCGGCAGGAGATCGACAACGCTCTTCTCCGGCCTCACCTTGAAGACATCCACTGCGGGAAATCTCGTCTCCTCGCTCAGAACCTCCAGCAGGTCGGCTTCGCCCAACTGGTCACCATCGAGCAGGACCTGTGTCAGCGAACGGGATTCGCTCTCCGCGGTCTCCATATGCCGGGCGAGCTCATCCTCGCTGACCATATTCCTGCGCGAGAGAATATTCCCAAGCCTCTTGTCAAATTTACTCCTGGTCATCTTGCACCCTGAATCCAATCCTCATCTCTCAGACACAAACACCGCCGCTCTTTTTGTACATACGCTCGATATCATCAGGTGTCGGCGAATACCGTAGAGCGTTTTTGAAACTGATCTGTCCATCATTGCAATGCTCCAGCAGGCTCTGGTTCATTGTCTTCATCCCGAGCCTGCCGCCGGTCTGGACCACCGACTCCAGCTGATGAACCTTGTCCTCCCGAACCAGGGCGCGCGCCGCGGGCGTTGCCATCAGCACCTCAGCCGCGAGCACCCTTCCGCTCTCGCCATCCCTGGGAACCAGCTGCTGGCAAAAGATCGCCTCGAGCGTAAAGGAGAGCTGCGTCCTCACCTGGGCCTGCTGATGGGCGGGAAAAACATCGACGATCCTGTTCACCGTCTGCACCACCGAGTTGGTATGAAGAGTGGCGAACGTCAGGTGTCCGGTTTCCGCGATGGTCAGGGCCGCGGAGATGGTCTCCTGGTCACGGATCTCGCCGACCATGATCACATCCGGATCCTGCCGCAAGGCTGTCCTCAGGGCGTTCTGAAATCCATGAGTGTCGGATCCGACCTCGCGCTGGTTCACAAGGCATCCCTTGTTCTGGTGGATGAACTCGATGGGATCCTCGATCGTCATGATGTGTTCGGTTCTCGATGCGTTGATGTGATCAACCATCGATGACAAGGTCGTCGACTTTCCACTGCCCGTCGCTCCTGTCACGAGGACCAGGCCTTTTCGTAGATTGCAGATTCGCTCACAGGCCTGCGAAGGAAGTCCCAGTTGGGCAAAGGGGATCGTCTCCTGGGGAATGACCCTCAGTACGGATCCGACTGCTTCACGCTGCATGAAGACATTGGTTCTGAACCTTCCCAGCCCCTCGATTCCAAAGGACATGTCAAGCTCCAGCTCTTCCTCGAAACGCTCGACCTGCTCGCTGTTTAGAATTCCATAGACCAGCTTTCGAGTAACTTCAGCGGAGAGCTTCTCTTCCCCTGCGGGAATGAGGCGGCCGTCAATACGCATCATGGGCGGCGAGCCCGCTGCAATATGCAGGTCCGACCCCTCTCTCTCGACCAACTGCCTGGCGAGTAGTTCCAACGACAACATGGATCTCCTCCTTAGAAACTGGAGTTAACCCCATACCCCGATCCATCTCACCCCTGCCCGAACAGGGACGAAACCCGAAAAGAATATCATCTCGAAGGCCTTTTGACGAAGAGGGCCGTCATCTGTACACGATGTAGACAATTCCCCATGGCCGCGTGGGGCGATAAAAAAGAAGCCGCTGGAGACTTATGCTCCCGCGGCTTCCTCCACCCTGCTGCCTGCTCTGCTGTCAGGCCCCTTGATTCAATATCGTGATCTCGACGCGCCGGTTCTTCTGGCGCGAGTCGATTGATTTTCCGGTGGCGAGCGGCCGAGTATCCGCGAACCCGGCCGGATATATCCGGGACTTCGCTACCCCCACGCTACCGACCAGGTAGCGAACTACCGTGCAGGCCCTGGCTGTCGACAGTTCCCAATTCGACGGATACCTGTCGCGAACCTTCTTAACAGGTTGATCATCGGTGTGCCCCTCAACCCGGACCGTATTGTCGCTGTAATCATTGTTGTTGAGCAATTGACCAATATTCTGGAGTACTCCCTTTCCAGTGCTGGTGAGCTCGGTTTTTCCGGGAGCGAAGAAAACCTGTTGAGGAATCGTCAGCTTGATTCCCTCGGCTGTTCGCTCAATCTGGACATTGGAGTCAATTCCGGAATCAGCGGGGATCAGGAGATCGGAAGCCGCCTCCTTTCTCGCAGGCGTATTCGCCACCGCTGCCGCCGCTCCGCCGCCGCCGCGAAAAGAGGCCAGCTCCTGTTCGAGACGATTGTTCTCGCTTACAAGGCGGTCATTCTGCTCTTTGAGACGTTGGTTTGCTTCCTTCAGGCCTGGGATAGCGCAACCCGAAGACAACAATCCCAGCAAACAGACCAGAGCAAACCTGTAAACAAGCTTCTTGCTCATCACTCTTCTTCTCCTGTGGTCTTCCCCCGGCCTTGCCGGAAAACAGTGCCCGACATCCAGAGCCGTGATTACTTAAAAGTCCTCTGTCAGGAGTTCCTGGAGGCAACCGGCGAGGCAGGGGTTCTCTTCACTCCGCCTCTTTATGCCCGGCAGGTCCCGGTACTCTGACATTAGGTTATCTAAAGCACCCGTCCAATGGCAAGCCACTAGCTGAAAAAATGCTTTATCACCACCTTGAAGGCCAGCTCAGGCCATTTGATTCAGCCGGCGAACAGCCCCATGTACCATTTCAGGGCGAAATCGACTGCATCCGGCCACAGGTAGACGAAAACCCCGGCAATGATCAGGAAAGGGCCGAAGGCGAGATGCCGGTTACCATACAGAAGGCGCCTGGGAATACCAACCAGGGAACCCAGCATACAGGCGAGAAAGAACCCCGTAATGACACCCCAGCAGCCTGCGAGGGCTCCCAGCAGGCCCATGAGCTTTACGTCGCCAAAGCCCATAGCCGGCTTCCTGAAAACAAGTGTACCGACAACCCCGACGATAAAGACCACTCCGCTGCCGGCCAGCATCCCCAGCAAGGAGCTGGTGAGATTGTAGGCCGCCTTCGATTCCGCGAAGCCCGGTAGGATACAGACGCCGGCGACCAGGGCGGCTGAAAGCCCGCACAACAGACCCGCCAGGCTGATGCTGAAGAAACCATCGGGTTCTTCAGGAAGACGCCAGCGGCGATAGCCGCGATAGACCCAGCAGCCGGCGACGAAGAAAAAGAGGCCGACCAGCGACAGGATGGCTACGACAGAAGCAGTCGAGGGCGCCCAGGTTGGCATCCACTTCGAGATCCCGGCAAGGAGTCTCTCGGACATTCCATCCCGGGGGGAAAATCTCAGGTCCTGAAAGATCAGCATCGCCACAGGAATGAGATGCATGCCGCCGATCGTGATCTCGTCAGGGAGAATCCGGAGCTCGGCATCGATAAAGGCGGCTACGAGTAAGGAGCAGAAGAGGACCAGGAGGAAGATGCAACTCGTGAGTTCGCCGCCCAATTGCAGATGAAATTTCCAGGTAACCAGGGCGCAAAGCGCCCCTGTGAGAAGCTCTACCAGGGGATAGCGTATGGAGATGGCCTCCCTGCAGCTTCGGCAGCGACCGCGCAACAGAAGCCAGCTGAGCACCGGGATATTGTCCGACCAGGAGATCTTCTCTTTGCAGGAGGGACAGAAAGACCTCCGGGGCTTGCCGACGCTGAGCCCCTCACGCGGCAGGCGGTAGATGCAGACATTCAGAAAGCTACCCACGCAGAGGCCGAATGCCGAGGCCGCAGCGAGAACCAGAACATCGTACATCTCTGGGTACATTTTATTTCGGCAACTCCGTTATCGCCTCGAGAACCGCTCCGCAAACCTGCTCTTCGTCAAGATCACCTGTATCGACAACACAGTCGGCCGCGGCCTCATAGAGAGAATAACGCCGCTCGAGAACCTCCGCTACTTCGGCAACAGCACTCTCGCCCGAGAGCGCCGGCCGAGTGCGAGCGCTGGCAGGGTCCCGCTCAATACGATCCTGCAAGACGGAGGCCGGGGCACGAAGCCAGACAACATATCCGGTCGAGCTCATTCGCTCGACATTCTCCCGGCTGAGAACAATCCCCCCGCCCGTGGCCACCACCAACCGCTCGCCCTCCAGGACACGAGTGCCGACCGCGGCCAGCGCCTCTGACTCGAGCCTCCGAAAGACAGGCTCCCCGGATTCAGCGAAGATCGACGCGATCGCACGCCCTTCGGATTCTTCGACCAGGCGATCAGTGTCGACGAACAGGCGTGAAAGCTCCGAGGCGACCGCGCGGCCGGCGCTCGTCTTGCCGCTGGCCCGGTACCCGACCAGGTAAATCGCAGATTTGTCCTGTTCCTTCTTCACTCTTTAGTCACCGCCATCAACAGGAAAGCCGGAGCCCACCCTTAAAAGGCAGCTCCGGCCTCCGCTCAGCCCTCTCTCCAGCCGCGAACGGACACGGGACCTCAGTCCTCGTCTCCGGTGGAGAGCGGCTCGCCGAGAGTTACCTTCACGTCTTTTTCTTCATCGCCCCTGCGAATCTTCAGGTTGATCGATTCTCCCGCATGGAGAGGACCCAGCCCATCCTGGAGGTCCTTGAGGCTCGCCACTTCCTTATTTCCAAGCTTCAGGACCAGGTCACCGGCCTTGATACCGGCTTTTTCAGCCGCGGCACCGGGGATCACCTTCGTGATAACCACCTGCCCCTCAGCCGTCTGGCGGGCGTGGATCCCGAGAGTCCCCTTCACCTCAGATTTCTTCTCAGGCTTCTCAGGAGGCTTTTCCTTGGGCTTCGGAGCGGGCTTCGGAGCGGCGGCTGGAGCCGATTTCGGCGTCTCCACCTTCTGGCCGCGAGCGCCAAGCACCAGGTTGAGGGTGATATCTGCTCCATTCCTCCTGAGCAGAACCTTTGCCCCGGCGCCGGCCAGAGCGCCTCCAAGGGCTGCCCTGAGCTCTTCTATGGAGGTGGTGTTCTTGCCGTTCACCTGCTTGATGACATCCCCGACCTTGATCCCGTAGGCCGCGGCGGCTGAATCGGGCACCACGATCTCAACCTCAAGACCGCCTTCTACCGAGCCAACACCCACACCGAGAAATCCGGCTGGCTCAGGCTTCTTCTCCGGAGGAGGATCTTTCTTTTTCTCCGGAGCGGGCTTCACCGGCTTGGCCTCAGCCTTCGTGCTCTTGCTGCTGACCAGCTTCGCCCCGCCCTTGTCGGATGAGCCCACCACCACAACATCGATGGTCTCCTCTCCCCGCACCAGGCGCAACGCGACCTCCTGCCCCGACCTGATCTTCTTCAGCAGAGCCTCGAGCTCATCGAGAGTCTTCACGGCCTTGCCGTTGACGCCCGTAATCCGGTCCCCTTTCTGGACCCCCGCGGCCTTGCCGGTGAATCCATCCTCCACCTGGAAAGCGAAGAGGCCTTCACCATCTTCCTCGACAGTTACGCCGAGCACGATATGACCGGGCTCCTTTTCGGCGGAGTTCTTGCTGGAGCGCGCCGCGAAGAAGGCGTCACGGTCAACCAGCTTGACCTCGGCCTTCGCCTTCTTGCCGCCCCGCATGTATTCAAGAGCGATCGTGGTCCCGGGAGCGTGCAAGGTGACCGCTCCGCCAAGGCTCTCGGAGTTCACCTTCTTGCCATTGACCGCAACGATCAGGTCATCTTCCTTCATTCCCGCGACGGCGGCAGGACTCCCCGGATGGACCGTCGTGACCAGGGCCCCTGCCTCGTTATCGATGTGTCCCACCCCGAGAAACGCGTTGGTCGGCTTCGGCTCGGGCTTGGGTTTTGGCGGAGCAGGCGGCTTCGCGGCCGCGGCCAGCTCTTTCTTCAACCTGCCGACCTCCTTCTCCAGGCCGGCAATTCGTTTGTCCTTTTCAGCGAGGCTCTTCTCCAGGGCGGCCGTCTTCTCATTCATCATCTTCGTGATGGATTCAACGAGTTCCTTGTGCTTCTGCTCGATGATCTTCACGATTTCCCTGGTGGCATCTTCACCCAGGACAGCACCGGCTGCCGTGGGCGCCTGCTGGAATCCGTTGTTGTCCGCCAACGCGACGGGTGCTATCACCTGCGCGCAAAAG
>Ga0315318_10000630_pt1 | contig 14680 bp, 14 predicted proteins | sample M1200m3416metaG_FD_203703 | JGI IMG/M metagenome (GOLD analysis project Ga0315318, IMG submission 203703) | Ammonia-oxidizing marine archaeal communities from Monterey Bay, California, United States - M1 200m 3416 | ecosystem: Environmental > Aquatic > Marine > Coastal | place: USA: California... | reverse complement strand
GCTGGAGTGAATTAAGTTCCTTACAGATCTTCTCGGCGTATTCTATCGCTGCGATGAGATCCTCTTCAGGAATTTGTTTTGCGCCAGCCTCAATCATAATGACAGAGTCATCATTCGCCGCAACAATAAGATTTAGGTCACTAGCATCAATTTGTTCGTATGTGGGGAACGGAATGAGTTCGCCATCTATCCGGCCAACTTGCACAGATGAGACGGGGCCCTCGAAAGGTAACGGTGACATGTTGATTGCTGTTGAGGCGGCTGTTGTGGCGAGCACATCAGCTGGGTGTGCTCGATCCGATGCAAGAAGAGTGTTTACCAGATGAACTTCACGCCGATAGTTTTTGGGAAAAAGGGGCCGAATTGGCCTGTCAGTCATTCTGGCCGCAAGTGTCGCATCAGTACCAGGTCGACCTTCGCGCTTGAAAAAAGACCCAGGGATTTTTCCGATTGAGTACATGCGTTCTTCAAAATCGACGGTCAGTGGAAAAAAGTCCGTACCTGGTCTTGATTCACCGTCGCACAGCGTTGTGAGCATTACGGTATCGCCGTATCTAATGGTTACGGAGGCTAGCGCACTTTGGGCGAGTCGGCCTATACCGATTTCAAAAGTAGTTCCACCGATCTCTCGGGAAAAAATTTGGGTTTGTCCACCGGTGGTATTACCAGTGACAGTTAAGTTAGTCATGTTTATTTATTTCCTTACTATTTGTTTAATCATGATTGTTTTTTTAAATTAAGAATTCAGAAATTGATTTTGTGGTGTCGAAGATTAGACTGAAATCTAGACATTGACGAGCAGCTAGTACTTAAACCGAAGCGAGCCTGTGAAGTTAGCGACGAAGCCCTAATGACGCAATGATCTTGTGATAACGATCAACATTAGTTATCGATAAGTACCTGAGAAGTCTTCGTCTTTGGCCTACGAGCTTTAACAATCCACGTCGCGTGTCGTAATCGTGGATATGCTCTCGTAAGTGTTCAGTGAGTGAAGATATTCGTCCGGTTAGAAGTGCCACCTGAACCTCAGTGGATCCCGTATCGCCTTCTTTTTGTTGATATGTCTCTATTATCTGTAGTTTTTTTTCGTCAGTCATAGTAAATTCGAAGCATCACAGTCCATTGATATTGCTTCCGATCGTCGATCGCAGAAATTTTCGAGCGGAATCGACTTAGTATTTCCTTTTCTTTTCGTTTCTCTTAATTTATATCAACTAAAACTCTAGCAGTTAGCTATCATACGTGCGAACGGTCAGAGCGTTTCTTTATTTTAAGCCGGAGATTTTAGTAGAGTCTGATATTTGATTTGATGGGGTGAGTTGCGGGTTTCAAATAATTAAGGATGTGGTTTTGTGACATTAGTTTATCGCCCTAGAAGAATGCAATTTGGGGTGTTTTTAGCGCCGTTTCACAGGGCCGGTGAAAATCCGACACTGGCTCTGAATCGAGATATTGAACTAATTGAATTGTTAGATGGTTTGGGTTTTGATGAAGCTTGGATTGGTGAACATCATTCTGCTGGTTGGGAGTTGATAGCTGATCCTGGATTAATAATTTCGGCGGTTGCGCCTCGAACGACGAGTATTCGGCTAGGTACAGGAGTAACATCACTTCCCTACCATCATCCATTAATGGTGGCAGATCGTGCGGTCCAACTAGATCATATGACTAGAGGTCGAGCGATGCTAGGCGTAGGACCAGGTGCGTTATCTTCGGATGCGTACATGATGGGAATAAATCCTGCCGATCAACGACGACGCATGGACGAAGCGTTGACTGCGATAAAGGCCCTGTTTGCGCAGGAGGCACCAGTAAGCATGGAAACTGATTGGTTCACCTTAAAAGATGCGAGATTAATGCTGTCGCCATACTCGGATCCTCATCTTGAAATGGCTGCAGCTCACATAGCATCACCGGCCGGGCCGACAGCAGCTGGCAAGCACCAGATTGGAATGATTTCGATCGGTGCGAGCGCCGGCGGGGTTTCTAACCCAGGCGGATCGGACTCATTGGCACAAGCTTGGCTTTGGTCCGAAGAGGCCGCTGACCAGGCTGGCGTTGCCGCACCATCGCGAGAGAAGTGGCGAATAGTCATACCATTCCATCTATCAGATTCTAAGAGCGATGCTCTAGCCCAAGTTAGAGAAGGTTCAGCTAGTTATAACAGAGACTATTTTCAAGGTACTTTAGGGCGCGCGTTTTCGAAGGACGAAGAAGATATTTCACAGATTGTTGATCAGGGAGGCGCTATTGTCGGGACACCTGATGATGCAATTAGGACTATTGAAGAACTAGTCGAAAGTACAGGCGGCTTCGGTGGATTTATGGGACTCGCTCATGAATGGGCGAGCTCCGAACATACTAAGAGATCTTATGAACTTTGGGCTCGATATGTCGCACCCCATTTCCAAGGTCAGTTGGACAGCATAAGAGCGTCTCGTGATTGGGTGGCAAATAACCTAGAGGCTATCAATCAAGGCCCAAGAGGTGGAGTTGTTGCCAAGGCCTTTGCGGACGCGGGCAAGGCCGTTCCTGACTCAATTGCGTCGAGAAATAGTCCAGGTAGAGCGTAGTTAGTGAGTTAGTCAAGCTGTTGCAGGCTTTTGTCTTTTTCATAGACAGTTTGCTCGGTATTTCTTTTAAGTTCTAAGAGTTTATTCAATAGCTTTTCGTCGGAATTCGCGAGTATTCGGGCAGCTAGCAACGCGGCATTTCGAGCATTTCCAATTGCAACCGTAGCCACCGGGACACCCTTTGGCATTTGAACAATCGATAAAAGAGAATCGAGGCCATCGAGCTGATTTAGTGCCACAGGGACTCCAATTACGGGTAATGTCGTAACTGAGGCGAGCATGCCGGGTAGATGGGCAGCACCGCCTGCACCCGCAATGATAACTTTTAATCCTCTTTCCCTCGCTTTTTCGCCGTACTCAATCATTTTCTGGGGGGTACGATGTGCCGAGATAATTCTGAGCTCATGACGTATACCCAGTTCGTCCAGACATTTTGACGCGTCTTCCATGATCGGTAGATCTGAGTCGCTCCCCATTGCGATACCAACTTCAATATTCTTTCGAGCCATCAGATCTATCCTTACATTTACAGAGCATCTTATTGTAGATGCCTCATTAATTCTTGAGCGCTTCGGTATAGCGTTTCAACATTTTCTCCGACAGAGGTGATATGTCCTAATTTTCGTCCGGCACGAGCTATTTTTCCATAAAGATGAATGGATGTGTCAGTTGTGTGGTTTAAAGGCAGCCGATCACTTGGATCAACCTCGCTGGTGCCTAGTATATTGATCATAAGAGCGAACTTGCTAGTCATCGTTGTAGACCCAAGCGGCCAATCCATTACCCCGCGTAGGTGATTTTCAAATTGCGATGTTATTGTTCCATCGATTGTGAAGTGGCCACTATTATGAGGGCGAGTCGCTATTTCGTTGATCAAAATGACCCCATCTGATTTAAGAAATAGCTCGATGGCGACGATTCCTCCAGCCTCTGTGAACTTAGCAATGTCTACCCCAATTTTTTTGGCCCTCTGTGCAACTGAATTACTTATTTGAGCTGGCGCTATTACCTCATGGCATATTCCGTCTTCTTGGCGAGTTTCTATAACTGGGTAAGTCAGTAGCTGACCTGAGGGTCGCCTAGCGATTAAAACTGCTAGTTCTTTCTCTATTTTGACATGTTCTTCGGCGTACAGGCTTATATCAGCCTCTTGAGTTTCAGTAAGTAGTTTTTCTGCGGCTTCTAGATTGTCAATTATCCAAACACCGCGACCATCGTAGCCGCCTGTAATTGCTTTAACTGCCATCGGCCAGCCATACAGGTCTCCAAACTCGACAAAGTCATCTAATATTTGGACTTTTTTGAAGTTTGGAACTGGAAAGCCAGCAGCTTGGAAGGATTTACGCTGGTAGAGTTTGTCCTGAGCAAACCGTAAAGTTTTTGGAGTTGGCTGAACACTAACTTTGCTCGCCAACAGGCTTTCTAAGCCGGCTAGACTTACCAATTCGTGGTCTAGCGTTATAAAATCGCACTTTTCACCAAACGAAACTATTGCTTGTGCATCAGATGGGTCTCCAATTTCTACGCTTGGAGCGATTAATGCAGCCGAGTCATTTGGAGTTTTTGCAAGTATGCGGACGTCAATATTTAGGGGAACAGCCGCCTGTATCATCATTCTCGCAAGTTGCCCTGCTCCAATAATACCCATAACGGGTCTGGTGGATTTCACAGTGAGTCTTGGTTTCGAGGCGCAACCACCGGAATGCCATTTCGTCGGAGTCTCCAGATCCCGGATAAATCTTCCAGTGCAGTTTGAATAATTTTTACTCTGGTGTCGCTGTCCTCATCCCATCGCACAGGAATTTCTTTCATGGCTATTCCGTTGCGTTGTGCGATTATTAATAACTCAGAATCGAAAAACCATTGAGTATCGATCACTTCGGGTAACAACCTTATGGCAGTCGATGCAGACATGGCCTTGAAGCCACACTGCGCATCGGTAACCTTAAGACCAGCCAGTACGCGGAGTACAAAGACGTAGCTGCGGCTAATGAGCTCGCGTTTGAATGATCGTTTTGTTTTGGCGTCTTTGTGCAATCTACTTCCATAGGTGATTTCTGAGTCGCCTTCGGCAATTGGTTTGATTAGATCGGTTATGTGATTAATATCAGTAGATAAATCTATATCCATGTAAGCGACAATATCGGCCTTAGACGTAAGCCAAACTGTTTTAAGAGCGATGCCTCGTCCTTTTATCCCAATATCATGGACGGTTACTAAGCCTTTATAAGTGCGAGCGAGCTCTTGAGCGACAGATAATGTAGCATCGGTCGACGCATTATTAGCTATTGTTATTTGCCAGTCATATTCAGAATGATTAAGGCACCAACTTCGAAGCTTTGATACCGATTCGGGGAGTATTTGTTGCTCATTATAAACGGGCAATACTAGCTGAACTTTAGTCATTCTCAAGTTGCTTTCTAGACGCTACCAAAGCCTTCTAGAGGCACTATAAATATGACCACACCTCCGACTCGAATATCGATCATCTCGGAGTTTGGCCAATCTGGCTCAGAGATAAAAGGCAAACTCGCCGCCGGGACAGACTCAACAGTCTCTGGAAAATTTTTACGGAGCATGCCAAGTAGATCTCCCACATGATCTTCATTTAGGGCGCAAAAAATTGTTGTTGAGCCCTTTCGCAAAAAGCCCCCACTGGAACTGATTTGGGTGGATTGATAGTCGTGTGCCACTAGTGCATCGGTCAGCCTGTCAGCATCTTCCTTTGGAGCGATAAGAATACATAACTTGGTGGTTTGATTGTCCATCGGGAAATTTTGCTGCAGCATAGTCCACCTGTCGCTCAAGAATTAAGATTCCTTGTAGATCATAATGCTTCGCCCAGATATTTTCCCGTTTTCAAGGGTGGTTACGCCTTCGTTTATCGAATCAAGTCCGTCATATTTGACACTAATCATCTTTTCTAATGGAAGCGCCCCTTGCTTATACCACTCGATATATTGCTTGAAATCGACCATAGGATGACTAGTGCCGCCGAGAGAGCCTATATAGTTGCGTTCTCCCATCAGCAGAGCTTTCGCATCTATAGTCGCATCAGTCTGCGGTACACCAATCAGGACAGCGGTACCTCCCCGGTCGCCTCCACCGAGCACTCCCGGGCGCACTGCGTTGAGGATTTGTCGCATAGTAACTTCGTATCCAATGGCATCGAACGCAAAGTCGACACCACCGCTGGTCATTTCCACAATTGCTTCAACTGGATCTACTTCAGATGCATTTATCGTATCCGTCGCACCAAACTCTTTGGCAAAGTCAAGCTTTTCTTCTGATAAGTCAACGGCAATTATTCTCTCTGCGTCAGCAATTTTGGCTCCGGCGATTGCATTTATACCTACACCACCTACTCCGAAGATGGCGACAGTTGCCCCAGCCGGAACTTTGGCTGATCCCAATACTGCACCAACGCCGGTGACTGTTGCACACCCTACAATTGCCGTCACATCAGTCGGAACGCTCTCGTCGAGCGGCACCACCAGTTGCTCGTGAGCTAGAACATGTTCGGCCCAAGTATAGATGCCCCCACTATTAGTTTTTCCTTCGAATTCCCAAGCAGCGCGAAACGCGTTTCGGTCGCGACCTGTTTCAGGGGTTACATCCCGCGGCACCCAAGTCAGCATTACGCGCTGGCCTTCTCTCACATGGCTCACTTGTGACCCCAGAGCAATAACTCTTCCCGTAGCTTCGTGGCCCATAAGTGCAGGGGTTGGAGTTTCAGGATTATGCAGAAGATGCAGCTGGCTATGACAAATTCCCGACGCGAATAGTTCAACAAGTACGTCGGTTGGACCAGGATCAGGCAAGGTTATTTCAGTAACAGTTAAAGGGGAGCCGTACTGTGTATGGACGGCGGCGCGAGTAGTAAATGCCATTTATTAAATCTCTTTCTTTCAGGTTGTTCATTGCGATGTCGGCACACCATACATGGTTGAAATGATTTATGCACATACAGTTTTGCGCCGGGATATATCTGTGTGGCTATGATCGGCGCTTTAGGGTACTCTTAGCATTCTGATAGACGACTTAAGGTTATTGTCAGGGGGAATCCGTGTCAGCTCAGTTTGGGCGCTTAATTACAGCTATGGTCACTCCTATGCACGAGGATGGGACTGTCGACATCGAATTGACTGGTGTGTTGGCTAAAGCCTTAATCGACGCGGGCACTGAAAGTATTGTTTCGACTGGATCGACTGGTGAAGCCGCCGCTCTGACGGATGAAGAAACTATATCTGTGTGGAAGGCGACAAAGGACGCTGTTGGCCCTAATATCGCTGTCATAGCTGGATCCACGAGTAATAATCATAGACGTTCAATTGAATTAACTCAGGAAGCTGAAAGAATCGGATTAGACGGGATATTACTCACTGCGCCAGCCTATTCGAAGCCTCCGCAAAGTGGTTTAATAAAGCATTTTACGTCGATTGCGGAATCAACCTTGCTACCTTGTATGCTCTACAACATACCGGGCAGGGCGGCTGTAAATATTTCAACGGAAACCATTCTCGAACTTGCTAATATCTCAAATATTGTAGGAGTTAAAGAGGCCTCAAACGATATGGCTCAAATTGGACAACTAATTGATCGCTCACCGGAAGGCTTTTTAGTGTGGTCTGGTAATGATACGGATACGCTGATGGTCATGGCTATGGGTGGCCATGGCGTGGTTTCCGTCGCGGGACACATTGTGTCTCCCCAGATTAAGAGACAAATAGAAGCTTCACTTGCTGGAAAAACAGATGAAGCGGCTGGAATTCATCACGAGCTAATGCCGCTGATTGATGCTCTTTTTATTGAGAGTAACCCAATCCCGGTGAAGTACGCTTGTGCTAAGGCCGGAATTTCGGTCGGTGAGGCAAGGTTGCCGCTGATGCCTTTATCGGAGGGAGCCGCCGAGATTCTTGATCGCGAATTGGACGCCCACTCTTTGACGTTGGGTTAATAAGAATTAACTTAGTTAAGTAGGGAACCCTCTTGCAATCTCAATACGAAGATACGATTCTTTATCCATATGCATCTTCGACTTTCAGGTTGGGGAGTGAAATAGCTACGTTTTTTTCTGAGTCAGGCGACGTTAATAAAGTTGGTTTAGCCGGGCCCTTGGCGGTAGGGAATCACGATGGATACGATGAAATTCAGATCGTGGTATCGACTGAAAAGCCTCGGGTTATAGTTGACCTGTTGGATGATCTTTTTCCCATCCGTTACTACAGACAATTTTCATATATGGATCAACCTAGCGGAAGATTCTGGCTACACGATGAGTCGCCCTTTAATTTTGTTGCGTTGGCTTTTTACCCGGAATCAGAATTTACAGCTGCGGTTAATAAGGGTGTGCTCGCGCACGGCGCCCCATTTCGGGAACTTGATTATTCTAGTGAGAAGAAGATAACTACTCCTCGTCGATATCAATTTTCCGACACATCAGCAGAATCTGCGTTATCCAAGGATATAGAGCCGACTCTTGGTGCAATTAGGGCAGTGATGCGGGGCGACGGAGAAATAGCTAGAGTGCGTGAATACGTTTTAGAGTTACAAAGTGTTCAAGGCCAAACAAGCTCGCTTTCACCCGCCTTGGCTGCCTTGTTAGAGGACGTTATTCAAATTGGTGCGAGGCTCATCAGTATTGACATTCAAAACCAGGAAGCTTAGGAGACTGACAATGATAAATTTAGTAGTAAGTGGTGACGGCCGCATGGGATCCATGCTTGTTCAAGGATTGGAACAGGAATCTGACTTCAACGTCGCCGGGGTAATTTCACCCTTAGCGTCAGAACCATCCGGCAACATGGTCACACCTCGAGGGGATGAAATTCCATGGTCTCGGGATCCGTCAGATTTATTAAACGCTGTCAAGCCGGACGTCGTAATTGATTTCACAAACGCTGAATTTACTCCTTCATTGGTTGATGCATCTCTGGAATATGGGATAAGACCAGTAATTGGCACGTCAGGGGTAGATGAAATAACGATTGGGCGATTGTCGGCCCATTGTTCTGAGAACGGTCTAGGTGGAGTATATGCGGCGAACTTTGCGGTCGGAGCAGTTATTTTGTCTCACTTGGCAAAAATAGCAGCTCAGTTTTTTGAGAGAGCTGAGGTTATAGAGCTTCATCACGAAGGTAAGGTTGATGCACCGTCAGGGACTGCTATTGCTCTGGCTGATGCCATGCGTGTAGGTAGGGGATCTGACTTTATTTTTAATAAGCCTGAGCTTACTCATGTAGAGGGCACTCGAGACGGGAATTTAGGGGGCGTTGGAATTCATTCGGTGAGGTTACCGGGTTTTGTCGCGTCTCATGAGGTAATTTTTGGTGACGCAAGCCAAACTTTGACTTTGCGCCATGATTCAATTGGTCGGGACTCATTTCTGCCAGGTGTGAGCTTAGCAGTTAGAAAGGCGCTAGAACTTGATCACCTAGTAGTTGGCCTAGAGTCACTTATAGGCTTGGGAGAAGATTAGTTCGTCTAGATGTCGAGTGTGGCTTCTGAGGCGTTGCTCATAATAAACGCTTTTCTGGGCGGTACTTCAGTGCCCATAAGCTCTTCAAACACGATGTTTGCGATTTCAGCATCCTGAATTTGTACCTGACTGAGGGATCTTGTTTCTGGATTCAAGGTGGTATCCCATAACTGCTCAGCATTCATTTCACCTAGGCCCTTGTAGCGCTGAAGATTGACTTTTACGTTATCTTGCTTTGCAACATAGGCGTCTCGTTCAATATTTGACCAAAGCCAAGCTTTGGTACGGCCGTGGCTGGCTAAATAGAGTGGCGGCTGAGCTATATATAAGTATCCATGTTCGATTAATTCAGGCATATGTCGAAAAAAGAACGTTAGGAGTAACGTCCTAATATGCGCCCCATCAACATCAGCATCAGTCATGATGACTACTTTGTGGTATCGTAGTTTTTCGACCGTAAATTCTGTGCCGAAATTCGTACCGAGAGCTGTAATTAGATTATGGATCTGTTCACTTTTCAACATTTTATCTAGGCGAGCTTTTTCAACGTTTAGTACTTTGCCTCGCAGCGGCAGGACGGCTTGAGTGTGTCGATCGCGAGCACTCTTCGTGGTTCCTCCAGCGGATATACCCTCAACTATATAGATTTCAGATTCTGCCGGATCCTTACTGGAGCAATCTGAAAGTTTACCAGGAAGAGTAGATCCTTCTAATAGCCCTTTTCGTTGAACAAGATCACGTGCACGCCTTGCAGCCTCTCGTGCTTGCGCTGCACGCTGGCCTTTTTCCACTATTTTTCGAGCGTACCCAGGATTTTGCTCTAAGTACGCCTTAAGCGAATCGCTGATAGCTGATTCTACGAGTCCTTTCACTTCCGGATTCCCGAGCTTTCCTTTTGTTTGGCCTTCAAATTGTGGATTTGGGTGATATACGTGTATAACGGCGGTCAAACCCTCTCTAACGTCTTCACCAGTAAGATTGCTGTCGCCGTCTTTGATCATTTTCGTTGATTTGGCGTAATTATTTAAAACTTTTGTAAGCACGGAACGAAATCCGGCCACATGTGAGCCACCATCAATTGTGCGAATTACATTAACGAATGAGTGGATGGACTCATGGTGACTGTCTGTATACTGAAGCGCAACCTCACATTCAACTTTATCCTTTTTTCTGATGACGATTGGCTCTGGGTGTAAAACTTGTCGACCGGAGGTCATTTTTTGGACAAAAGCCTTAATGCCGGAGTCAAAGTAAAATGATCGTTCTTGGATATTTTCCCTGTAATCGGTTAAGCCAATTCGGATTCGTCCTGTCAAATAGGCCATTTCTCTGAATCTTCCCGCCAGAGTTGCGAAGTCCATACCGCTTGAAGCCTCATTATTACCCTGATCGTCTGGGTCATCATCGTCGATATAGACGGGCGTAGCCGTAAAAATATCGGGGTCCGGAAGAAATCGAATCGTCGTGCCTGTAGCCGAGAATCCTAAAAGTTTGGCCTTTTTACTTTTCGTGAGCTTGGTAACGGCCACCCCCCGCTCATATTTCTGATAGTGGATGGATCCGTCACGTCGAACTTCGACCTCAAGTTCTTGCGACAGAGCATTTACTACTGAAGCACCAACACCGTGAAGGCCACCTGAAAATCGATAAGCTCCATCGCTGGACTCGGAGTTATCGTCATCGGCGTTCTCGTCGGGTTCGAATTTACCTCCTGCATGGAGAGTTGTCAGGACGGTTTCTACCGTCGAAAGGCCCGTATCGGGATGTTTTTCTACAGGTATTCCTCTGCCATTATCGGTTACAGAAACATGCCCATCTGCCTCTATTGTCACCTCAATTTCATCGCATTCACCCGCTAACGCTTCATCAATGGCGTTATCTACGATCTCATAAGCTAGATGATGAAGGCCAGTCTGGCCGGTGCTTCCGATATACATACCCGGACGCATCCGCACAGCCTCGAGGCCTTCTAAAATTCGAATATCCTTAGCTCCGTACTCAGAGCCCTTACCTTTATTTTTTGAGGGTGATTTAGGTTTGCCGGGGGGTGATTGCTTGGAAATTACGATAGCTGGACTCCAGTTTTCTATTGAACGAATGAGTCCCCCAACTCCGTCCCCATTCTAGCATGTCGTGACTATATGGGTTTACATAATCATGGATTTAAATAGAGCTTGCGGTGCCGAGTCTATATGGTTTTTTTGGACGCGGATTAGTGGCCTAGATACGCTGAGTACTCTCACGTTATACAATGCAGTCAATGCTCTTTAGGGGGTGACTGTGGACAGTTCGGCTCGATGGTTTCTCGTGGGCATATTCGTGTCTCTGATAAATATGGCGTTTGTAGCTTTCTTTATTTTCGGACCACGGTTACCGGAAGTTTTCGAGGTACTGTCTTCGGGTTCAAAATCATCACATGTTGAAAAGATATCTGCTTCAGCTAACGAAATTATCTATAAAGTTGTGGTCATTGATGAACGGAGCGAAGTCGTTTTTTGGGAATCGGGGCTATCCGATGAGGCGATCAAGAAGCTAGTAGAAGAACTTCGAATTAATCCGCTTTCTCAGACTGAGACTGAGAAAGTCGTGGAGAATACCCAGGCTCAGGAGCTAGTAGCTAGCTATAGCCCAAAGAAGCTAGAACAATTTACTTTTTCAGATGGGCGAGATGTAATCTCAGTCACCGATAAGGTGGCAGATCTGCATAACTTCGAGGGAGTCTCGTGGCTAATTTCTGATAAGACAATGATCTTAAAGGGCTTCGGAAAAATGCTAAGTGATGGATTTACCGAGGTGCCAATCAGTGCAATCGAGGCACACTCTTCTTCGGGTGCCATAGCGCTGACACTAGATCAGTCCGGACATTTATGGGTTCTGTTGACAGAGACTGACGGCTGGCGTGTTGTCAAAAAGACATTTAATTCAGATAACTGGGTGGAAGTTGTCAGCCATCTCAATGCTGACGTGGAATTTAGACCGACCGATATAGCACTCGGAGATGATCGATCTATTTACCTCTCATCGAGCTACCCACCGGCGCTTTACAGGTACAAACAGGCATTCAAGCAAATCGAGATTGTTTCTCCTATAAATGATGCAGCGAGCTCAGTGACATATACTCCAGCTGGACTGATTGTTTCGGGAGAGTCACGATCTGCTGTCGCTTTTGATCATGCAGAGTTACAGGTACTTTTTATCGAGCATTCAACTGTGGGCGAAATTGTACCAAACTCGGCTGCGCCAGGTGAAATCAATAGAGCTTTTATTGCTTGGGCCGCCACCTACCCCGATTGCGAGGCTGGAGATCTTTTCAGAGTGAGAACCGCCGAGGACAGGAATCTCTTACGAAACCCTCTATCCGTCGGAATGGCAGATAAAGGCAGGGCGTTGCTAGTTGATTTTGAATCGAACGTGGTTTTTGCTCAAGCGCACGATGGCGATGGTGAAATTTTATGGGGTAACAAGGATTGCTCGACGGGCGATTCAGGCCGAGGGTTAAGCGGGCCAACCTCTGCTGCTATGGACGAGGATATGAATCTTGTAATTATCGATGACGGAAATTCACGAATTTTGTTTCTGCGGCCATTTCTACAGCAGGACTCAGGCGAGACTGGCCCTGCGGAGAATTAGTATTATTACTTGAAAAATCTTTAGCTCTTCAAGGTTGACTAGAATTAGTACTAAACTAGGTGTTACGATTCTCTCTTAAGGCGAAGGAGCTTTCTATGATCGGTGGACTTGGTTGGCAGGAACTATTAATTGTTCTGGTAATACTGGCACTGTTGTTCGGCGCAAGTCGAGTCGCGGATCTAGGAGGTGCACTCGGGCGAGGTATCCGAGAATTTCGGACTGAGGCAAAGTCTGATGATTCCGATACCGATTCAGCAAGCGCAGAATCTGAGGTAAAAGCGTCTGATTCCAAGGAAGACGACTCCTGATTACCCGTTGCACCGTATTCCGGATTAGATATTCATAGTCGTTTAGTACTGTCTGCTCACGACATTTATATATCGGAATGACTGAAAACGTTCGGTAATATTGATGTATGTCCGTGATGAGTATTTTTAACTTAATACGATTTGAACTTGCAATTTGTTTGGGTAAGTGCGCTTTGCTCTTTTCACAGATTTTTCATCGGGGAGGAGGTACAGCAGTATCTGGCCTAGTGGCCACTTTTATTCAACCAAACATACAGCAGCAGATTAGTAAAATTTTATCTAGGGAAGTCATTTTTGTAACTGGAACGAACGGCAAAACCGGGACATCGAGTTTAGTTTCTCAAATTCTAAGATCGAAAGTTGACTTTGTACTATCAAATAGCTCCGGTTCGAATTTGGCTCGTGGGGTCGTCTCAGCATATATAAGCTCACTTGGTATTGGCGGCATATTAAAGAGGCGAAGACACAGCCTAGCGAGTGTTTTTGAAGTCGATGAAGCGGTTATACCGAGCCTTTCTTTACGCATGAATCCCAAGATTCAGGTGTTTCTTAATTTGTCGAGAGATCAGCTTGATCGATATGGTGAGATCGATAGTATTGTGTCGTCGTGGGTTCAGTCGCTTTCGAGTGACTCCAGAATTCTGCCGGATGCCTTGGTTGTAAATGCCGATGACCCCAAGTTATTTTCTTTGATTGATGTAGGGCGTAAAAATTCGATTCGGACCATCACGTTCGGTCTAGACGATCCGTCAGTTGCACCTGACGATTCGTTTAACGAACAGGAACGAGACTATTGCTCATGTGGCAGTCATATTCGGTATGAGCTGAAATATGTGGGGCAATCAGGCGCTTGGTCTTGTTCTAACTGCGATATAAGAAGGCCAGCTCCGGATGTGTTGGCAACTAAGATTGCGCTCGAGAACGATCGAAGCTATGTGGAAATAGAGCTGGCGGGTTATAGCGAAACATTGGGCTTAACGGTCCATCAGCAAGGTCTTTACTCAGTTTATAACGTGTTGGCTGCGATAAGTGCTGCTTGGGCATACGGGATCCATCCAGCTGATTCGATTGATGCAATTGAATCAGCCACTGGTGTGTTTGGCAGACAAGAGGAGTTTCTGTTTGCAAATGTGAAAGCAAAGATTTGGTTAGCAAAAAACCCTCAGGGGCTTAATGAGGTCTTGAGGACACTTACCGAAACTGCCGAGTCACCTTTAAATTTATTGCTGGTACTTAATGACGAGATACAAGATGGCAAGGATATTTCGTGGATTTATGACGCAAATTTTGAGATTCTTGCGAGCAAGTGCGCGTTTTTGGCCTGTTCAGGAAGTCGGTCGCATAACCTTTCTTTGCGTTGTTTAATTGCCGGGATTCCGGTAAGCAAGTCTGATCCTAATATTATGGGGATGCTGAACTTTGCTCTCGATCGAACGTTGCCCACGGAAACTTTAAATATAGTGACGACGTACACCGGTATGATTGAGATTCGCGAAGAGTTAGCTGATAGGACAGGTATTTCGCCTTATTGGAAGTAATTGAGCTACAAGATCGCATTAAGACGGGTCAGGTAATATTGACGTATGCCAAAATCAAATTCACCTTTATCTATTCGAGTCGTTAGTTTGTACGAGGACGTCTTAAATATTTACTCGGATAGAGGCAATCGCCTAGCGCTACAAGCACGAGCG
>Ga0315318_10000625_pt1 | contig 14715 bp, 13 predicted proteins | sample M1200m3416metaG_FD_203703 | JGI IMG/M metagenome (GOLD analysis project Ga0315318, IMG submission 203703) | Ammonia-oxidizing marine archaeal communities from Monterey Bay, California, United States - M1 200m 3416 | ecosystem: Environmental > Aquatic > Marine > Coastal | place: USA: California... | reverse complement strand
GCCAAGAATAACAGCAGCTTTGCCAAGTGGGTGTGGCACTACTTGAGACAGCTTTTGCCCAGCTCTAAAACCCCTGCCAGCTCCAGCCATACCACCACCAACATCTGCGACAAAGGTTGCGGTAGGAGCTAAATTAGGAGTAACAACATCTCCCCACCAGCCTACAGCGCTGTTAGCTGGAAACTCTTTGGAATATTTTTTTCCATCAAAAACACTTGTGCCAACAGGGTCTTGGTAATAAAGGTCGCCATCTTTATTTATATATTTAAGAGAAGCATGTTTATCGTTTGGAAATCGTTGTGATGCTAGATATTCAATTCTAGAGTTGTCATCAAGAAACAAATTAGACCTTGCCTTTCTAAGTGACCAAGCATCGTTGTTTTGTTCCCAAATACGCTGATTATTAGCTATATCAGAGATCTCACTATCAATTTCTTGTAAAACACTGTCACCCATTAATCTTTGCTCATTTTTACTATCATAGCGTCTATCTTAGCAATTGCAGCAGCTCTTTCATCTGGGGTTAAGTTTTGATACTTGCCCACTCCATTCTCAATGTCATCTTTTAATTTTATAGCGTGAGTCAATTGCGGAGATTGATTTTGTGTATAAGTCGAAGGCACCTCTTTCTCTTGACCATTTCTCCAGCCTTCTGCAAACTCTTCACCATCAAACCCTTCATCTATCTTGTAAACAGTTCCATCCAAGTCTGTATAACCTTCTTTCACAATCGCCTCAAGCTCTGCGGTTTCGTCTTCATCAAAGATTAAATTATCGTTATACCAGTCGGCTTCAAACTTTGTCAGCTCTCTATAAACCTTGGAATCAGAAATTTCTCCACGCTCCGCCTGTGCTTCTAAATCATCTGCTTTGATTATATAGTCATTATAAAAATCAATATCTCTTTGGGAGATTCTCTTTAAATAGTCAGACTGCTTCATAAAGCCATTATAGTTTGATCCAAGATTGGGTGAAGCCTGTATAAATAATTCCATCTCTCTGTTCGAGATGGCACCCTTGGTTCTGCTAACTATATCCATTGTAAAGCCCATTGATATTTGGGTCATCAATATTTGATCGCCCAATATCTGTGTCGCTGTTTCATCACTATAACCAAAAGCATCAAGAAGTTTTCTGGGGTACATAGTCAGTCTAGCGACCTCTCCAAAATTCTCTGGTCCTAACCTCGTAGCTATCTCTTGGGCTTCAATAACATTGGCGATAGCAGATACCCCAGCTCTTTGTTTAGCCATGACTTCATCTTCTGATGCGTATTGTCTGGCTAGTGCTTTTTTACTCCTCTCACTTATTCCACCTTGATCTATATTGACAACACTGGAAGGCGACTTAACTTCTATTGCGTTCTTATTGTCTATAAGGTCATCAATTATCTCATCGTTTGCAACATGATCTCGCACAGTTTGACGAACCACCTTGCCTTCTTTGTCAATATATTCAAAAGTCAACAACGGACCTCTTTTGTTTTTATAATCTAGGTCTTTTAATGAAACCTGTTTTAGATATTCCATTGCAGACCTTTCATCCTGCATCGCTAATTGAGCAGCTTGCAATCCAAGCTCTCTGTTAGCTTTTCTGCTTTCATCTGCATTGGCTCTCATTCTTTCAGAAGCTCTTGTAAAACCAACACCCAGTCCTGTGTAAGCCGAAGCGCCACCAGTGTTTGGTGTGGATAATAAACCAGCACCTAACTCACTAGCCAGATCAAAAAAACTCATCTTAGGCGCTTGATACATATAAGGAGACAGTCGCTCTTGATACTTCTCTACATTGGTATCAAAATCACCGCCCATCGCAGTTATTTGCGCCTTTCTTTGTTCTTGTTCAAGTTTAGCTCGTTGAGCCAACATTTCTTGAAGATAAGCAAACTGCTCGTCTGGAGATATACGATCATTAGAACCATCTGCCAAACTATCCTCTTCGATAATCTGTAAATCTGGAGTAGCCATTAGATTTTATGGTCCACCTGATCCCCAAGGCGTTTGGTTTTGATTGTTTCCTTGGTTAAAAAAGTTGCCCAAAGCTCCCAGTGTGCTTAAACCAACACCCAAGCCAGCTTGTAATGCACTGGGCTGTGGAGCGTAGGTTGTTGTTGTTTGTTGTTGTCCGCTTGGCACTGTCTGAACAAAAGGCAACAGCGATTGGTATTGATTCAATGGCGCTTGTTGTGCTTGTAGATCGTTTGCTCTTTGAGCTTCTAGTTGTTGTTGTGCGAACTGTTGTTGCATTTGACCAGAGCCAGCCAATTGGTTTGCACCAAATGCTCCAGCTTGTTGCGCTTGTCCACCAAGGTTTTGTAAATTACCACCCAAGCCCATTTGTGCTTGAGCTCTTTGTTGTCCTATTTGAGCTTCAAGACCGCCTAAATTGCTAAGAGCACCAGCTTGTGTTTGTTGTGCGCCAAATCGAGTGCCAGCCAATGAGCTTAATCCAGACGCTAAACCGCTTTGCGCTCCCAATTGTTGACCAGCTAGACCAGTCAATGTACCAGTTAAGTTTTGTCCAGCTCCCAATCTTGATCCAGCCAATGAGCTTAACCCAGACGCTAAACCGCTTTGCGCTCCCAATTGTTGACCAGCTAGACCAGTCAATGTACCAGTTAAGTTTTGTCCAGCTCCCAATCTTGATCCAGCCATACCAGTCAATGTACCAGTTAGGTTTTGTCCAGCACCCAATCTTGATCCAGCCATACCAGCTAAACCAGATGAAGCAGCTCTTCTAGCTGCTTGTTGCCTAGCAAACTCACCCATTCCCATTTGCTGTGCTTGTGAGTAGCCACCAGCTCTAATATTAGCTATTGACTGACCTAGACCCCTACCTAGTGCTTCTCTTCGTTCTGCTGCGCTTAAACGAGCTCTTGATCCAAATGCTGACTCTCCGCCTGTCTGAATATCTCTAGCTCTCTGTGCCATATCTTGTTTGTCGCCAGCCCTCATAGTGCGTTCTATGACTCCTTGAACTACTTGATCCTCGTAAGGATTGTAAAATCGTTCTGTCATTGATGGATCGTAGGCACCAGTGGTTTGTCTTAATAAGTCTTCTGATTCACCCAAACGAGTGCCATAACCAGCAACATCGCCCATAGCTCTGCCAGCTAAAGCACCTAATTGTGTTCCATAACCAGCAACATCACCCATAGCTCTACCACCTAAAGCGCCCAATTGCGTTCCAAAAGCGCCAGTAGCGCCTCTTTGTATGGATTCTATATCACCTAATTGCGTACCATAACCAGCAACATCACCCATAGCTCTACCAGCTAAAGAACCTAATTGTGTTCCAAAAGCGCCAGTAGCGCCTCTTTGGATGGATTCTATATCGCCTAATTGACCTTGTAGTGAACCAACACCGCTTTGAATAGCGCCTAGAGATTGTAACTCTCTCATTCTAGCTTGATCTAATCCAGAGCCAAGCTCACCTATAGATGCACGATAAGCTGATTCAGCATCACTCAAATAAGGCTGTTGTATACCAGCTTGTTCTCTGGTCATTTGCATGGCTCTCAACTGGTCTTCTGACAGACCAGCTATTTCTTGAGGGATAACTCTAGGTCTGCCTTGTTCGTCATAGAAAGTTCTTTCGGCTGCTCTAAAAGCACCGGGTATGAAGCCGCCTTGACCATCTAAACCAAACAACAGCTCTCTGGTTAATGGGTCAACACTTGTTTCAATACGATTTATACCACTAACATAAGGATCTTGTGTCTCAGGCATTAACTCTACTCCCAAACTCATCCATCAAACCATACATTAATTGCGTTCCACGCTCTCTGTCTTCGCCAAGACTAGGCACTAAATTAATAATGCCGCCTTGATTCTTCTGCATCACATAACTTCCAGCACCACGAACACCACGACCTGTCATAACAAACTCACCATCACTTAACATAGCTGGTATCTCATCACTGGTTTCTGTACCTATTCCATTAATGTGTCCATTCATTGGTTGAAAGTCTTGCATGGCAACAGTGCCACCATTAGCAAATCCTCTAGCATTAGGCATTGAAACATAAGGACCATAACCTGAACCTAAAATTGGCGGCACTGATCTTCTTGCCATTTGAGCCATGCCACCCATATTCATGCCACGAGGTCTTCTTCTTATCTTCTCGGTAATACTGGACAATCCACCAATAGGTCTTTCAGGAATATTAGGCATAGGAAGCACTGGTTGGCTTATTGGTATTCCAGCAGGTAATAGCCCACGACCTTGTTGGGCTTGTTGGATTTGTTGTTCTGCGGCTCTATCTCTCATTTTTTTAGCCCATAATGCGGCTTCTCTTTCATTTTCTGGAAGTTGCATTATCCTAATCATTTCTTGTTTGCTTGGACTGTATCCGCTTATTTTTGCTTCTATCTCTGCCGACATTGGTGGATGCAGAGGCTCTAGAGGTTGTCCTACATTCGGATCAAAAGAGGGTGGTGGTGTACCAATTCTAGGTGGTCTAACTTCACGAATTGGTTCAGGAGTGCCTTGCGCTGGCATCACTGCGTTATATAAGGATAAAACGTCTGGTGGAGATCCTTTATTACCCCTTTCAGGTTTATCGCTTGGTCCTAAAGGTATTGAAGGCATTGGTGTACCAATTCTAGGTGGTCTAACTGATCTTCCTAATGGAACGCTGGGAGAAGCAGAAGGCAAAGGAGAAACATAAGGAGTACCATCAGGGTTTAAACGCATTGGAGTCCCTTGTGCTTGCTGGAACTCTGGTCTATCGCTTGGTCCTAAAGGTATTGAAGGCATTGGTGTGCCAAAGCCTGCGGTGTTGAACCTAGGTGATGGTGTACCAACAGGCTCTGGAAGTCTCATCAGATCACTCCGCCCACCTGCTATTTTTCGCATTCCGCCAACGCTCATAGGTCTATCGCTTGGTCCCAAAGGCATTGGTCTACCAATTCTAGGCGGTGGTTGTCCTACATTTGGATCAAATCTAGGACTTCTAGGTCTGTCAGCATCCATTGGTCTTCTAGGTGGTATAGGGAAAGGTTTACCACTTGGTCCAACAGTAGGTGTGTCTGGGCGTGTCGGTCTTTCCCACAGTGTTTTATCAAACTGCCATCCTTGAGGCTTATACCAAAATTGATTTAGCCAATAGGGTTCCGATGAAAAACGCATTGGGTTTTTGCTCCATGCTTCTTGGTCTATTCTTAGCTTTTCTAGTTGTTCTGGTGAGGGTCCACCTTGTCCCATATAAGGATCTATTGTTGGCGAAGCTGGTTGTGTTGGAAAAGGCTCTGCACCAAAGAACTCAGTGTAAGGATCTATTGTTGGCGAAGCTGGTTGTGTTGGAAAAGGCTCTGCACCAAAGAACTCAGTGTGGAGTTGAGGATTAAGTCCTTCATCAGCTCCACCAAAAGGGTCGGTTGTTGCTTGTAATTGCTCTAATAGCAAAGGAGAAACATAAGGAGTACCATCAGCAGCTAATGGTGATGAAGGCGGGGGAGCTGGCAGTAAAGGAGCGCCATCAGGACTTAAACCTACTGGCGTTTCAATATTTTCACTCATTGCATCTTTCGCTGCAAGATAGTTTTCTGGAATTTCAAAATTATAGTTGTCTGGAATTTCAAAATTTATAGGTGCTGGTGGTAACGGCATCATAGATGGCACCGCAACTGGTCTTAGCACCTGCATTGGAACACCTCTTACTTCACCGCCATAAGCAGCGTTTATTGGAAGGATAGTAGCTGATTCATCAAGCGGTTTTCCACCACTTAGCTCTGGAATTGTGCCTCTTGGCAACAAACCAAACTCAACTGGGTTCGGGGCTTCTTGCCCCATTCTTCTAGCTATCTCAGCTTCTATATTAAATCTTCCTGTTGGACCCATCGCTGTCATTGGTGTGATCGGCACTCCTTTCATGTTCTTAGTGTCTTCGTAAGCGAGCTTACCTAAACTAGCAGCTAAAGCTCCAATTCCAGCCATGCCTAGCGCATTACCCAAGCCGCCACCGCCACCGCCAAGTAAGCCGCCACCAGCACCAATGCCCAAAGCATTTTTTATTTTCGGTCCTAGTGTTCCGCCCAAGATGCCTGTTTGTTGTGCTACTCCGCCAGCTCCACCGCCAGCACCAGCACCACCAGCAATTTGTTGTATTATATTTCCAGTGTTAGGGTCTATCGAATATCCAGCTTGTTTGACCATATCTGCCCCATAAACATTACCAGCTTGATCGGCATAACCAGTAATTTGTCCAGACGCATTTGTTACTGGCTCTAATCCAGCAGCCATACCTTCGGCTCCAAATAAATTTCCTTGTAATCCGCCAGTTAGTCGCTGTATGCCAGAACCAGATCTTGATAATAACTCACTTGGATCAGTTGCCCCAAAAGGCAATCCGACCTCACCTGTAATTTTATTAATATATTCCCCAGTATTTGGCTCTAGGATATAATCATCTGGATTTGCTGATTTAAACACGCCTTTAACATTTGACATAAAGCTATCACCGCCAAACATACTAGGAGTTACTGCGCCTTTATTAAATAGGTCAGCTATACCACCCTTGCCAGCAACACCAGTGTTTGCCCATGCACCAGAAAAGCCACCGCCAGTTTTAAAAGCATCAAAACTTTCTCCAAAGCTAGGTCCAGTTCTTAAAGGACCAGCCACTGATAGTAATGCCAGTGGGCTTGCATCGCCTTTTGCGACATCATAAACAGTTAGGGCTTTATCAGCCATTGCTGCTACTGTTTGCCAAGGACCGGGTATATATTGAGCTATTTTAGCGACTGGTCGTACTATCTTTTTGGCAAACTTGGCTATTTTTTTGAAGAAACCAAACTCTGGAAGCCCTGTGTGTGGGTTTAACTTAACCCCACTATCTAATGCGCCAATCCCTTGCATGACACGACTTTCTGGCATGATGTCGTATTGGTCAAATTTTCTTTCAAGATACGACTCAAATTCTGGGTCATCTTCAAGTAATGCTGGCGGAATGATAACATCACCGGGTTCTAAATGAGCTAACACAGTATCCGAACCACTGCCCATGTGTTGTATCTCCATAGCTTGTTCTGCTAGTGGAGCTTGTGCTTGTTGAGCCATTGCTTCAAATGATCCTATAGCCTGTATTTTCTCTTCAGGAGTTAGAGCACCTTGCTCTGCTTCAATCTCCATCAACAAACGCTGTTTGTCTTCGTCAGTCATTTGACCCAAACTAGGACTAGCTTGTCTAAACATTTCCATTTCTCTATTGGAAATAGCACCTCTAGTTGGTTGAACAACTGAGTTTGTAAAATCTTGGGACATGGAATTTATTTGATCTTCCAAACTAGGACTAGGACTAGCTTGTCTAAACATTTCCATTTCTCTATTGGAAATAGCACCTCTAGTTGGCTTAACTAAGGCTCTCATAGCTTGTACATCGGCAGATGTATCTTTGTATGGTCCTAAAACACCCATTTGAGTATCGCCAATCAGCGCATCTATTCTTCGTTGTAATTGTTCGCTTATTGCCATATTAACTCGTTGTTACAGTAACGCTCCCTATACTAAATGTAGCACCCAATCCTACTGGATAGGTTTGATGGCTATACAAATCCCTTAAAGAATTACCATCAAATGCTTGGTGAATCGCTCTAGTAGTATTAAATATTATAGCACCAGTTGCAAATTGTAATGTATCTATTTCATCATCGTTGTAGCTGGGCACTTGGTCTGGGTCAACAGCGCTCAAGTTAATTTCTAGGACACGAACCAGCCTATTATAGAGCTCTGCTGTGACTGTACCAGTTTCAGCTAATGGCAAACGAGTGGGTAAAAGTTTGCTCATCTCTTGCCAGAAGGCTGAACATCAAGTCGAGTGCTCCCTAGTCGCCACTTATAATCTTTACGATCAGCAGTTGAATCATCGTCATCAGACTCAAAACGAAGCACAAACTGCCGACCTCTAGCTCTCACATAGCTTTGATTGGTAGTCGATGTTATCTGGTTTGTAGAGGATGTAGACAGGCTTTCCCCATTAAAATTCCTATTTTTCAACACGATATTAACAGCTCCATTCGGAGATGTACCTGCTGCGTTGACAAATTTAATGTCTGGAATGATTCTTTTAATAAAGGCAAACTGCTCACCATCGCCAAAATCCAAGTCTGCTGACTCGATATAAACATTATCCATTGGATCAGTGTCGTTGTTATAACCACTTTCATGTTCATATAGATAATAAGCACTAGACGACACGCCAGTTGCTTGTGGTTTGTTTTGTATACCACTATCGACCCAAGCATAACGAACCAGAGAGCCTATAGACCACAGGTTTTCTTCGTAATTGTACATTGCATAACGCGATATTTCTTTGGTGCCATCTTCTATAGAAGGATAGAAAAACCACACTTCAGAGAACTCGGAGTTAAGAGCTACATGGCATTTGTGCGATTGTGACTGATCTAGGTCCAAAAACACATACTCTTGCACAGAGCATGGAATCTTCTGAACCGCACCATTATAAAAGTAAAAACCCTGCTTGCTCATATAGAAAACCCCACTGGGAGCATTAACACAGGCTTTAGGACCGATTAAACCAGCGCCTTGATTAATTAAATTGATAGAAAAAGTCAATGGTGGTCCTATAAAATTCATTGAATACAGAGCAGTATCAGTCCAAATCAACACTTCTTGTCTCGCCTTTAATCCACCAACAATAAGAGATCCACTGGATAATCGAAGAGAACCAGCCGAATTGGTTGTTTTGGGCTCAAACTCCAACGAGTCTTCTTGATCTGAGAACGCTATAAACATAGGGTCAATAACGCCAGTTCTGTCGTTGCTGGAATCTAACGGATCAGCTCCCAATACAATTAAATGCCTGTCTGTTTCAGAAGTAATGACCTGTAAACCAACTGTAGGCACTTTGTTAGCGCCAGATATGCCACTTAAAACCACTGCTCTTGTTGTTAAACCATTGTTTTCAACCCATTTATAGATTCCACCAGCTCTAGGGTTGATAATTAAATCTTCACCAAAGTTATCGTTAGTCCACAGCCTTAATTGGTTGGTAGCGTCTAAAGACCCAGATGAGCCGAAGGTTCCAGAGCCCCACCCATCAATACCCCAACCAGTGCCTTGCACATAATCATCTAGTCCGACATTAATCTGATAAGCGCCAACAACGCTGCCCCCGCCATTACCGCTATCACTACTGTTAGCTGTAACTGTATCTCCGTCAGTGTCTTTAGCTTCAACAGTATAAACATTGGCACTGGTGATAGTGGCAATTTGATATTCCTGATTAAGAACAGTTGCAGTAATTAAACCACCTAGAGTAGCGGCACCACTAAAAGTAACAAAATCGTTTTTAACTGCTCCATGGCTTGTATCAGTAACAGTGATGGTGGCATCACCATTAGACGCTGAAAAAGTTACATCACCAGCAGATGTAGTAGCTCTTATTGGCGTAACATCGTTGTAAGTGCCACCAGATTCAACATAATATTTATAGGTAGTGCCTATCCCAGTAAAACGAGTTCCAGCTAAAGACACCCACTGGTGTAGAGCTCTTGCTATGCCTAGGAAAGCAGTAGCCGAATATTTAACCCAACCACCAATCTTTTCAGCACGATTTTTGCGAAAACGAATAAAGTTACCATCGACCCAGCCACCTTCGTTGCTGTAATCGGTTTCTTCTTTATTGATACCAGCTTTGAAATTAAATTTTGCTAAAGGCATAAGTAAACTCCTTGATAAAAGTTTACCACAAAATTATTACACTAAGCTAAACGAATAATAGCGCCTGTGGCTGTAGGGCTTGGGAACACAACTGTAAAGTCTCCAGCAGTGGATGTTTTGTCTCCACCAAAATCAATGGCACATAAGGCTTTATTGCTATTGGTTGAGTTATATAGCAAACAACCTCTAGCAGTAACAGTGGCTGTGCCAAATGTTAAGTCAGCAAAATCACAAACAGCAGTTGTTCCACTGGTAGCTGGGGTCACATTTGTCAATGCAGAACCGCCAGCGCTATAATTAGTACCACTTACTTCTTGTGAAGTTGAATACGCAGTAGTCGCAGCACCCATTGTTGCTGAACTTGTGTATAACGCTAATTTAATAGAGTCAGCTCCATTGGTTAGATTGTGACCCTCAACAAGAATCTCTTGTTTAAAACTTGTTGCTATTGCAGATGTAATTGCCATTTTAAAGCTCCTTAATAATCTTAGCCATGTCGCTGTGACCTTGGCTATTTAATAATCCTACAATAGTTACTCTATCAGATTCTATGGCACTTTTCATACCATTTAATATTATGACATAAATATGCTTTTTAAACTGTAAAGCCTGTTCTCTTATATGAGGTGGTGCTTCGGCTGAAATATCACAAATTTTATTGGTTATCATCTCAGCCCAAAACTCTGGGTCATGCCCTTTGTTTTGCGTTGTATGAACGCTGACTTGACCTAGTTGTATAAAGCTGTCTGTCATTATCCTTTATATGGTTCTGGTGGAACAATCTCTTCTTGCAAAGTTAAATTGTATTCTGAAAGTGTAGACTCTATATCTTCATAAGGTGCAATAATCCACTTCTCTTCATGTGGTACTGCTACTAATGGTTTTGCTAACCTATGATAACCATACAATCGTTCAGTTGCTGGCACACAAGAATCGAGCACTGTTGAGCGTGGTGAAACACCCACAGTAATACCATTCTCCATCAGCTTGCATAACCAAAACTCGACACAAGCTCTACCAGCTTCAGCAAAATGTAAATCACTTGAATAGGAAAAGTCTATGCCAAACAAGTCAATCGCTGCTACTTTATTGTATAGAGCAAAAGCAATAGCGTAAGCAACTGTGTTGTTAAAGTAAGCACACTTAGCAGAGTTAGCAACTTCAACCAACGGATACAACACTGCATTAGGCACTCTTTTGTCTAGCTCACAGGTGTATATTGGTATCTTTAACTTAGGCAGAATCTTTTTCATTACCTTAGTTTGTTTACCAGCGTCATTGGTATCGAAAAAACGACTTGCTGGGTCCATCATAAACAAACGATCTAGGTTAAACACAGAAGCTGCTGAGTTAATGCCCCAGACTTCATCCCAGTCTTTGCTGTTTTCTTTTGAGATCACATAGTCTATTTGAGATAAACCTAGACCTATTAAGGCAATTCGCTTGCCTTTGAGCGACTTAATGGGCTTCATTACGAGATACCGAGTCTTAGACTATCGTATCTATATTCATCCCTAGTTTCTCTTCCTTCACTTAAATTCTTCATTCGAGCCACACTCTCCTTGAATCTTGCTTCAAAGTTGGAAACGATTTCTGGAGACTCTTTTAAAAAGATAGCTCCTTCTACTAAACTGCCATATAGCAACGCATCGCTATAATCTGTTGAAAGAACTGTTGTTCCACTGTCACTACCGCTTGTAATTGAAGCTGGTTTATATAAATAATGTAATTCACAAGTATAAGCTGAATCTGGAATTGGAGCAAGAGCGAAGGAACTTTGACTGAAAATAGAATAATATTTCGGTTGCCCTGTCACTGTCGTTGTTGGGCTATATTCTTTTAGAAAAGAAGCGTGTTTTAAATCTAAATAGGTGTAGGTGTTACTACTAATGATAGCCAAGCTCATTGGCGCTAAAAAATCTGTTGGACAAGCTAAAAAACGATTATCAGCAGCAGTTTGACCTTGAACATTCTTTCTTTGCTCTGGTAATTGCACCATTTGCAGTATGCGGTCTTCGGATTCGGTGATAAAAGTAGGCAACTGCGTGGTAAAAGTGCTCTCGCTAGACTCTAAGTAGTCTCCAATTGCTGTTTTCAATGTTGAATATGTAAAACTCATGTTGTAGTAATGGTAACAGAGCCAACCTCACAAGCAACTTCAAAAGTCGTTAGTTGAGCGCCTAGCTTCCCTAAACCTACATTGGTGTAAACTGTAAAAAAATTATTGTCGTCAGCAGTATCTGGTCTTGGGTTTTTTAATGCCTCTGCATCTGCTGTTGCTGGTCGAGGATTAAGCTGTGGATGTTTTGGACTCCATTGATCTGGACCAACAAGTAAGCCGTTCCATGTCATCTTCATCTCATCTAACTTATAGCGGAATCCTGTGATGTCACAGATTCCCCAAGCCTTTTTTCCTGTCGCATAAGTAGACATTATGGTGAATTATAACTTCTCAAGTCTGGGCTCACCCTAAAACTAGCTCTCTCCTCATCTTGAGTCATAGCCCTTAAAAATTCTTCTTCGTATAATTGTTTTAGCATTCCAGTTCTGTCTGGAGCCTTTTTTAAAGAAATATAATAGGCTAGACCAGCAGCTAAACATGGATAGAAACGATAAGGCATTTGCATAGTATCAGCGCCAACATCAGCATCATCCATTCTGGTTAAAACATTCATATATATGGTATATGTGCTGGACTTATCTGGGGCTGGAAAAACAGTTATTGTGGGCGACAATTGCTTGTCAATCATAAACTGATTAGGCTTTCCTGTCGTGCTTTTGCTTGGATAAGACGAATATTCTGATCTACTTATTCTTGTCATAGGCAGATCAGTAATCACTGAATTAGTGGTTTCACGAATAAAAGCGTCTAATACATCAATAGGTGCTGTAGCATTCGTTGAATCTATGTTGTAAACAGTAGTGTCTTCAACCATGGCGACAGTCTTTTGATTGACAGTCCATTGGTTTAAGCCACGATTAGACCACTCAGCTAATAAAAGATTAAGGCTTCTTTGTGCGGTTTTGAGGTCGTATCCAGTTCTAAGCTCTATACCACAGCGTTCAAAGGCTTCTTCAATAAACTCACCAACATCGGGTTCAAAGTTCTTGCTACCAGAGGTTGCCATTTATTTTCTCCTTTTTGCTTTTTTACCTACCTTTTTAGCGTATGCTTTAGCTTTTTTCTTACCAGCCTTTGTATATGCAAACTTCTTTTTACCGACTATTGGCATAAAAAATTAACCATATTTTTTGACTAATTTGAGTACAATCATATAGGTATCGCCACTGCCATGCCCCAATGTTGTAAAATCAAGATCACCAGTAACACCGCTTCCAGCGTTATTGGGTATTGCTGTAAAGTCATCGTAATATTCATCGCCAGTCGAATCAGAAGGAAGGTTGATAGCTAACACATTAGCAGTTGCATCAAAATCAATTTTGACACTCATGCCAACAGTTGCCCACCACACTCTGGCTATATCAACTGAGCTACAAGTTACACCAGCAGAATTTGAGCTTAATGCCGAAACATCTACCTTTTTTACAGCAGCTTCACCAGTGCCATCGCTGACATTGGTGAATTTCATAACAGCTATTCTTTCGCCATCTTGTATTGTTTGCGAAGTTACCGCGTCAGCCATAAATTACTCCTTACTCAAATATGATTCTATTAATGGCTTGATAGTGAACATCCAATGCTTCTGCTGCTCCAGCACCAGCTTCTATTCCAATATAAGGAATAAAGTCAATATCATCAGTCATCGCTGCTGATTTTGTAGTGCCTTTAGCTACTGCTGTACCACCAGTAGAGCCAGAAGTAGTTGTGATGCTATATTGTATACCATTAACAAACATAGATAATTTCCTATCAGAATCAATTTTTATTCTTAACTGGTAAGTTGTGTTTGCAGCTACAGTAATAGGTAAAGCACTAATATAATCAGTACCACCTATGCTATGCACAAAATGAAGCAATGTAAAATCAGTGAATGCTTCTGAGTTTGTTGCATCAGTCTGAAACTTGAAATACGCTTGGTTAGCATCTGTGGCAACCAATTGATCGTTGGTTAGCTTTAAACCAGCCCACCATTTTTGATTATCAATTGCATTCGTTGACACTGAGCATTCCCATTCTGTTTGGTTCTCAGAACCCCATAACACTCCTGTCCAAGCTGTAAAAGCTGTGTCCAAGTGTGGCGCAATGATTGCCTGATCTTGGTCTGCACCAGCAGTTGTAATAGTCAGCCCAGCTCTTGTCGTATCAAAAGTACATAGAGCAGTTGTCATATTGGTTCCTAGAACCTCAAAGTTTTTACTGGCAGCTCTTGCTACTTCAACAGTATATACTTGGTCAATGTCTGCATTGAGCGCTGGTCTTTTCTTAAAATATGATGACAGGTAATAACGCCCAGTATTCTTGGTAGCATCGTTTAACTGTGATACATCGCTAATTTCACCAGACTTTGCAGCCTTGCTAATGATGTCGAAACCATTTTCGGACCTAACTGGTCCACTAAATGTTGTGTTTGCCATAATTCTTTCTCCTGTGAAAAAATAAGTCTTATCGTCTCGGCTTGTCTGCTAGGTCAGTCGATAAAACAAAATATATTATCCTAGATAACATAAACTATAGCATAAAAAAGGAGCGTGTCGTTAAGAAATTAACTTAGGTCGAATCAACTTGGTTGTTTTGTAAACAACTTTGCCATCGCCCTCTTTAAAGACGATCTTTCTACCAAAGTCCCAAGTGCTATCTTCACTCGGATCAAAAGAGTTATGTGCTTTGATTGTTGCTTCAAACTCAATCCAGTCACATATCTCATAATCTTCACTGATCGACTTATTGAACACTGAATTTACAGAGCCGTGTGTCGTCAATTTATGACCTTCTTCTGTAATGTATTTAACATTGAGAGAGTCGCCATATCCATAGTCACATTCTTCTTTAGAAATAATCATTGCTTTGACTTTGACCTTTTTATCTCCGACATTACCAAAATGTTTGTTTTTATTTTTTGGTATGTAACGCGA
>Ga0315318_10000624_pt1 | contig 14715 bp, 12 predicted proteins | sample M1200m3416metaG_FD_203703 | JGI IMG/M metagenome (GOLD analysis project Ga0315318, IMG submission 203703) | Ammonia-oxidizing marine archaeal communities from Monterey Bay, California, United States - M1 200m 3416 | ecosystem: Environmental > Aquatic > Marine > Coastal | place: USA: California... | reverse complement strand
AGGGACATGAGTTATTGGACTGAGTCGTCCACCAGGGTGGAAAGTTCGACGGCAAATATCCTGCCCTGAAGCGGATAGGTCACCTCCAAGGTCAGTTGCTGCATGTCACCATCTGGCCAAGTCTGCTGCTGCATTGACCACGCGTAACCGGGGTAATCCTGTTCAAATGTTCCAGACGCCTGTGCGGTTTGCCAAAAATTGCTGATACTGAGTTGGTTGAGCATGTTGGCAGCCAACTGCACCGCGATTTCTTTTCGTTCAGCACCAACCCCAGCTCGGTTGGCAATGGAAATCCCCTGCAGGACCACCGGAATGACGATGGCCATGAATACCAGCGCGGCGAGCACTTCAGCGAAGGTAAACCCCGCCCTCGATCGTATCCGTTGCCGGAATCTGGATATATTCATTTTTTGGATCATCATCTCTTAACAATAGATAACGCAATTGGCCCTGAAGTTTTGCGACCCGATAAAACTCTTCACTGTTCTCCCGGTTTTGGAGACGCCAGGAGGTCGGACTGGTCTCCAGTAAGGATCCGTCCGGTAAAAAAGTGACTGCATACAAATCGCGTTCGATAGGCTCGCCTATTTCAAATATGATCTCATGTTTTTCACTGATCCAGTAAGGTCGCGTGGTTTGGATCGTTCGGTTTCCAAACTGCCCAGGTTGATAACCATCCTCACGTTGCACGTAGAGGACATCTCGACTCATGTCGAACAGCAATTGCATCGGGGCCCCGGTGGAAATGGCTTCCCTTCGGACATGCTCAGTAAGCGCCAACATCCGTCGGGCCTCCTCAACCAGGGAGCGCGATTTGAAAAACTGACCGAGCGATGGCGCTGAAACGGTGAACACAACCGTCAGCAACATCAGGACAGTAATCAACTCCAACAGGGTGAATGCACCCTCCCAACCGTCACCTGTCCTCTGTCTGCCAGTTGGTAATGTCATCTTCCGTGCCGGTCTTCGTGTCCGGCCCACCCGAGGAAATATCATAACTGCCGATATTCATCTTGCCGGGATAGTTGTAGACGTAGTCGTTCCCCCATGGATCCCGGGGTATGCCCTTCTTGAGGTACGGCCCCTGCCAGTCCTGGGTATTGTTGCTGTTTGGCTCTTCAACGAGATCCCTAAGATCGTTTCCTGCCTTGGGGAAATAACCCATGTCGATCTCAAAAGAGTCGATGGCAATCTCGAGGTTTGAAATCTGGCTCTTCGCGGCAGTGACCTTGGCCTGCTTGGAGCGCCCGGCGAACTTGGGAACCACCACCGCAGCCAACGTCGCAAGGATCACCAGGACCAACAACATTTCCACCAGAGTAAACCCCTTTTGGCGTATTCCTGCATTCCGCCTTATCTTTGACATATCAAGTTGCATTTTATTTATTATTTTATGTAATCCTGAATGGTGAAAATTGGAATCACCATTCCAACAAAAATTGTCCCGATAAAAGCTGCAATGAAAAACAACATCAACGGTTCCATCAAGGCCACCGCGGTTTTGAGTTGTTGGTCCAGTTCCTTTTCCGTGACCTCGGCCAGACGGATCAGCTCCTTGTCAAGTCGACTGCTTTCCTCGGCAACAGAAATCATCTCCACCGTGGCGCCGGAAAACAAAAGACTGCAATTCCCCAGACTGCGAGCCAGTGGCTCACCTTTTTTTACGCGTTCAACGGAGTCTTCAATGGCATCGGTTAGGATTTGATTGCCGATCGAGCGCTGTGCCACATTGAGTCCGCTCACCAAGGGAACCCCCGCGTGAATAAGCGTGCCGAGCATCCTGGAAAAACGGGCCATGGCAAATTGGGAAGACAGGGGGCCAATCACCGGAGCCGTGAGTAGCCAGCGTTCATAGATACGCCGGCCTTTCGTTGATGTTACCCAGGTTCGTGCCAAATAAGCCAAGAACGCAATGCCAATGATAACGAAGATTCCATAACGCTGGGAAAACTCACTGGTCGCCACGATGACTTGGGTGAGCATTGGCAGTGCCGCGTCGAAGCCCTCGAACAAGGTCTTGAATCTTGGAATGAAAAAAACCATGAGGAATATGAGCACGGCTATCGCTAAAAACATCAGCACAGCCGGGTAAATCATCGCGGATATCACTTTGCCTCGAAGTTCCTTATCCCGTGCCTGGAATTCGGCAATCTGCGCCAACACCAGGTCGAGAAATCCTCCCGTTTCGCCGGCCTCCACCATTGCGGTGTAAACGCTCGGAAATGTTTCCGGCGAACGTGACATGGCAGCCGAAAGGGAAACCCCGTCGACAACCAGATCATGCACCTCTCGCCATTTTTTACTGGCTGCGGGATCGGCGGTTTCCCGGTATAGAATGGTCAGGGCCTTGCTGAGCGGTACGCCGGCGGCTAACAGGCTGGACAATAGACGGGTGAAATTTCCCAGCATTTTGAAGGAAATCCTCCTTTGTTTCCATGGTAGAGAAATCCCGTCCGACTTCGCAAGGTCCGCCCCTCCCTCGCCCGTTTCCTGCAGCTGAACCAACTGCAGGCCGAGTTGCTTGATCTTATCAAAGGCGTCCGGCCGGCTGCTGGCTTGAATCGAGCCTGCGTCAAGCACCCCTCCGCTGTTAAGCGCCTTGTACTGGAAATAAGGCATGGGAATTAATCGCGGTTGACGTGTTCACTCTTGGTGACCCGCAGCACTTCGTCCGGGGTGGTGATGCCTTCACGCACCAAACGCCATCCATCATCGGAGAGTGTTGTCATCCCGTCCTTGATAGCCAGTTCCTTCAACTCTCCGCTGGAACAATTTTGAAGGATATGCTGCCGTACTTTCTGGTTGAGTGACATCATCTCAAACACAGCGTGACGGCCGTGAAAACCAGTATTACGGCATTCTGCACAGCCCACCGGTTGAAAGATCGGCACTCCAGCCGGAATGTTGAATGTCTCTTTCAAGGACGCAGCTTTCTCGGAGTGATCCTCCGACTTGCAATTGGGGCAAAGAACACGCACCAAGCGTTGGGCCAGAACACCCTCCAACGATGAGGCAACAAGATACGGCTCAACCCCCATGTCCACCAGACGAGTCAGAGCGCTAGGCGCATCGTTTGTGTGCAGTGTCGAAAAAACCAGATGGCCCGTCAGCGAAGCCTGCACGGCAATACGCGCTGTTTCCTGGTCACGAATTTCGCCGACCAGGACCACATCAGGATCGTGTCGCAGAATCGAACGCAGTCCCACCGAGAAAGTCAGTCCGGTTTTCTCTGAAACCTGGATTTGGTTGATGCCCCTGACCTGGTATTCGATGGGATCCTCCACTGTCACAATCTTGCGGATCTTGTCGTTGATCTCGCTAAGGGCGGTGTAAAGCGTGGTCGTCTTACCTGAGCCGGTTGGGCCGGTGACCAGGAAAATGCCGTGAGGTATACGGAGGATTTTGCGGAACACACTGCGCTCTTTGTCAGCCATCCCTAGATTGTCCAGGCTGAGCACGGTGTTGTCCTGCGTCAGCAACCGCATCACCACCGCTTCGCCATGCAACATGGGAATGATCGAGACACGAACGTCGACCTCGGTACGTTTGACCCTTAGCTTGATGCGGCCATCCTGAGGCAACCGTTTCTCGGCGATATCCAGATGGCTCAAAATCTTGATGCGGGAAACAATTGCCGGCTGGAAGCGCTTAATCTCGTTCGGCACTGGCACGTCAAGCAAAAGGCCATCTACACGATAACGAATTTGAAGTTCGTTCTCGAAAGGTTCAAGGTGGATGTCCGTCGCCCGCATTTCAATGGCATCACTCAATACCTGATTTACAAACCGGATGATCGAGGCATCCCCGGCAGCCTGGTCGAGATCTGTCTCTTCCAGATCGCCTTCATCAATAACCTGAAATGCTGCATCATCCTTCAGGGTATCAATGGTATCTGCCCCGACCCCGAGGCGACTTTTGATCTCCCGCTGAATTGACTCCGAGGTGGCAAGAACCGGCTTTATATTCAGACCGCTCAACGCCTTCAGCGATTCCAATCCCTGTGGGTCGAACAAGCGACTGGTGGCCACCTCAACTCCCTCGGCGGATTGCCGCAGTGGCAGGAGTTGCTCCCTGATAAGGATACGCGCCGGAAACAGGGAGATCGCGTCCGGCTCAATCTCGAGCGCCTCAAGGGACGTGAATTCAAGCCCGTATTCCTTTGCCAGCCACTGCAGAGCGGCTCCTTCCGAAGACAGGTTTGCCTGGGATTCCGACGTGGGTAATGCAGCAAGTCTCTCCGCGTCCAGCGCCGAGAGACTGCGACCATCAACCAACCGTTGTAACAGCTGGCTCAACAGCAGTGCTCCTTTTTTCTAAAGCAGGGAATGAACTTAGTTCAAAAGTCCCGCCAAAACCGCCTGGGCCTCCTGCTTTATCGTCAATAACTGGCGCAGATCTTCCTGGGCTTTCTTGAGTTTCGCCTCGCGAGCCTTACGATCCGCGCGGTAGGCGGCGAGCTTTGCCTTGATAGCCCCCTTGGAGGCATCATCCTTTTCCAGAAGATCGCGAAGTTCACTGGTCGGAGTCTTTTCAGTGGAGGAATCGCCGCCACGGCCTCTGCGACTGCCACCAAACATACTCATCATCCCGGATGCGCCGGAGATGCGGTTATCCATAACAGCCTGAACCTTGGGTTGGACCACCTTCCACTCGGCAACGGAAAAACCGAGGTTTTCACGGTATCGATCCATGATACGCTCCATGATCTGGGATCGATCAAACCCCCCTCGATCACCACCTCTTCCCCCACGATCACCACCTCTTTCCCCACGATCACGGTTGCGATCACGCTCCTGGGCTGAAATATCCACGGTAACACCGGCAAAAACCGCAGTTACCACCAACAATGACAATGATTTAATTAACGTATTCATAAGCTTCACTGTCCATTAAACACATCAAAATGGAATTTAGTTACAAATAATTTTGGTTAGATGACAATAATTTGAACAGCAAAGGATAAGGAAAGCCGTAGTTTTGTGTAAAATAAGCATCAAGACCGGGAACACATTTCCTTAAAATGCACCCATTTCGACTTTTTGGCGGATTATAATGCTCAAATTCATTATACAGCTTGGCGTGGCCGTCAGTCAGACCCAGCAAAAACAACATTACCGGTGAACCCTGCCCACAACGGTACGATCTAGTCAGTAAAGGCGTTGTGAGAGTTGCGGCGTTTCGCTATCGTTTAGCCGCTTTCAGGCTAATGAAACTTCTGCTTATCACTACTATCGCAACCATGCCATTAATGGGATACGGGAGGCCAGCACAAGAATCCGAGGCAAATCCAGTGCCGCAGATCCAGGCACAGAAACCCCAACAAGTCCAAGAAACCAAGGCTGAAGAGTCCGAAATCTCAATTCACAGAGCTGCCTGGGAGGGAGACATCAAAGCCATCAAACAACATTTGGCTACCGGCAAGGATGTGAACGCGAAGGATGATTTGTATGGAGATACTCCTTTACTTTGGGCTGCTGGCTTTGGCCACAAGGAGGTCGTCAAAATGCTAATCACAAAAGGTGCGGATGTGAATGTGAAAGCTCAGGGGGGATGGACTCCTTTGCATTACGCAGCGGGTGGTAATGACAAGGAAACCGTAGAACTGCTAATCGCTAAAGGTGCAGGTGTAAACACGAAGAATGCAAGGGATCAAATTACCCCGCTGCATTGGGCGGCTTGGCGAGGTCACAAGGAAGTCACCGAACTGCTCATCACTAAAGGTGCAGGTGTAAACACGAAGAACAAGAGCGGAGGAACTCCATTGCATAATGCCACATGGAAAGGTCACAAGGAAATCGTAGAACTGCTAATCGCCAAAGGTGCAAACATCAACACAAAGGATGCTGAGGGGGAAACTCCGCTTAATTGGGCTGAAGAAGGAAAACATAAAGAGATCACCGACCTCCTCCGCAAGCAAGGTGGCAAGACAAGTGAAGAATTGAAAGCCGCTGGCATATGAAACACCTCCTGCTTACAACAATCGCAGCCGTGCTGTTGGTGGCGAAAACAGGGAGAAAAAGACATTTAGTGTGAAACTCCCCTGTGCTGGGAAGAAAGACCCGGTGAGTCCTTCCTTTATGTAGCAGTGGACCCAAGAAGTCGGACTGTTTTTGCTTCCTAAACGTAGCTTTAATTTGACCTACTCAGACCGAAAAGTTTATTATCTCCAAAGGAAATCAAGTTCTGCGATGGTTGATTGTTTTACAAAGAAACACATCTCATTTCTCAGCATTTTTCTGACCTTGCATATTGGTGCGGCAGAGATCGATTTTGCCCGCGATATTCAGCCAATTTTTGCTGAGAATTGTACTGCTTGTCACGGGCCGGACAAACAGAAGGCCGGGCTGAATTTGACAGATAAAAACAGCGCCCAAGCGGAATTGAAATCCGGCAAACGCGCGGTAGTCCCCGGCAATCCGGATGATAGCGAGATTGTCTACCGTCTGTCCACGGATGATGCTGATGATCTTATGCCACCGCCTGATCACGGCAAGCGTTTGAAGCCGGATCAAATCGCACTGTTTCGTCAATGGATCACCGAGGGCGCACCCTGGAGCCGGCACTGGGCCTATCGGCCCTTGAACCAAGTCACCCCGCCAGAGGTGAAGACTGGTGCTTGGATCCGGAATGAAATTGACCGTTTTGTGCTCGCCAAACTTGAAGCAAACAAACTGCAGCCATCACCCCTCGCTGAGCGCAACACTCTCATCAAACGGCTCAGCTACGATCTCATCGGCCTACCACCCACGCCTGGGGAAGTGGAGGCTTTTGTGAACGACAAATCGTCCGAAGCAAACAACAAACTCACAAGTCGACTGCTTGCCTCCCGGCACTTTGGCGAACGCTGGGGACGCCACTGGCTCGACAAAGCTCGTTATGCAGACAGCGACGGCTATGAGAAGGATAACCCTCGCATGAACGCTTGGCGCTATCGCGATTGGGTCATCAACTCCATCAACGCCGATCTACCGTTCGACCAGTTCACCATCGAACAACTTGCCGGCGATCTCCTGCCAAATGCCACTGATCTGCAAAAACTCGCCACCGCATTCAACCGCCAAACCCTCACCAACACCGAGGGCGGTACCGACCAAGAGCAATGGCGCGTCGCCGCGGTGATGGACCGGGAGGAGACGTTGGGCTCGGTCTGGCTAGGGCTCACAGTCGGCTGTGCGCGCTGCCACAATCACAAGTACGATCAGTTCACACAGAAGGAATATTATCAACTGTTCGCCTACTTCAACAACGGCGACGAATCCAGTACCAACATTCCTCGATCCCAACAAGCACTCGCCGACTTCGCGAAAACAAAAAAATCGCATGAATCCAAGCTGAGAGATCTAACGGCCAAAATTACAAAAAGAAATGCCACCTTGAAGGAGCAGCTTCCGATGCTGGAGAAATCGTTGCGCGATGAAATTGCCAACCGAAAAATCGAACCTGAAAAGTTTCACTCCTTAGAACTTTTGTCGGCCCGCGCAGACATTAGTGACAAGGTCAAGTTCACCGAAAAAGATGACGGCTCCCTGCTCGTTAGTGGCGAAAATCCTGCAATAGCAGAGTACGAGGTGAACTACAAAACCGGCCTGAAGCAAATCACCGGCATCCGGATTGAAGTCCTGCCTGATCAATCCCTTGCTGCAAATGGCCCCGGACGCACGTCTCATGGCAACTTTGTACTTAACGAGGTGCGCATATACGCCAACACCAAACCGGACTTCAGCAGCAAGACACTCCAACTGTTAAAACTTGGCAATGCAACGGCCACACATTCCCAGAAGGACTGGCCCGCGGAAAACGCCATCGACGGCAAGGGCGGTACCGGAAAGAACGGCACCGGCTGGGCCATAGCCAATGAATACGGAAAGCCAAACAGCCTCGACATTACCCTAGCCGAACCGTTGAAAAGCGAGACTGGTATTTACCTGCACATCGTGCTCGATCAGGAATACGGATCGCAACACACCATCGGACGCTTTCGCATTACCGGCCGCACGGGACAAACCCCCACGGACGGCATTCCAGAGAGCATTGTGAAACTACTCGAAAACAATGCCGGCAAACTCACCCCACAAGAAACCGAGTCTCTCCTCACCTTCGTCCAAACGAGGAACCCGGAAGCCATCCGATTACAGGCCAATTTAAAAAAACTCAACAGCAACGCCCCAAAACCACCGGTAATGAGTGTCCGGGTCATTTCCCAAAGAAAAAACAACCCAAGGACAACCCATATTTTACATCGAGGTGAATTTAAACAACCCCGTGAAAAGGTCTTTGCAGACACCATTGCCACCTTGCCAAAGATCAGTAACCGAGCCGAAGGAGACCGTCTCGATCTCGCCCGGTGGCTGGTGAACGGCCAGAATCCGATTGTGCCGCGTGTCATCGTAAATCAAATTTGGGCCAATCTGTTCGGCGAAGGCCTGGTACGCAGCATTAACGATTTCGGTGTGCGTGGCGACACCCCCACCCATCCAGCCTTGCTCGATTGGTTAGCCGGTGAGTTTGTCCGTCGTAAATGGAGTCGCAAAGAGATGATCCGGCTTATCACCCAAAGCGCAACGTATCAGCAGGCCTCAATACACCGCCCGGAACTGGCGCACTCAGACCCCAACAATCATTTACTTCACCGCCAAAACCGTTTCCGTGTGGAAGCCGAGATCGTACGCGACCTAACTCTTGGCGCCAGCGGTCAACTCTCACGAAAAATCGGGGGCGAAAGCGTCTATCCTCCACTACCACAAGGAGTAGCCCAGCTGAGTTATGCCAATAATTTCAAATGGGCACTCAGTGGAGGTGAAGACCGGTATCGTCGTGGCTTATACACCTTTTTCAAACGCACATCGCCACACCCGAACCTCATAACTTTTGATTGCCCTGACAGCAATGTCACCTGCGTGAAACGAAATATTTCCAACACCCCCATCGCCGCACTGGCCACACTGAATAATTCCGTGTTCACCGATGCAGCCAAGGCCATGGCCAAGCGTCTTATAAAGGAACAAAACAGTGACGCGCAACGCATCACCATGGGATTTCAACTCTGTGCTGCCCGAAAGCCTTCAGCAAGAGAAGTTACCTCATTTTTAGCCCTACTCAAGAAGGCCAAAGCATTCTATCGAGAAAACGAAACCGAAGCCAAAGCCTTCAATGGTGACGCCGAGGCGAGTGCATGGGCCACACTCACCCGTGTTTTCCTGAACCTAGATGAATTCATCACCCGGGAATAATTATGCATCCGATACAATCGCAACTTAAACAGACTCGCCGTAATTTTCTGGCCACCAGCGCCAGCGGTCTCGGCGGTGTGGCGCTTGCATCACTACTCGCCGAAGACGGCTTGCTGGCCAATGAGTTCGCCAACCCGCTGGCGCCACGCAAACCACATTTTAAGCCCCAAGCCAAGGCATGCATCAACATTTTCATGGCCGGCGCGCCATCCCATCTGGATCTGTTTGACCCCAAGCCTGAACTCAATAAACGAGATGGCCAATCCCTGCCCAAGGAAGTTTTAGACAAGGCGAGGTTTGCGTTCATAAAACCTGACACTGTCAAACTGATGGGCACCAAGCGGGTCTTCAATCCTCACGGCCAATGCGGGATGGAATTCAGCGATTACCTTCCGCACCTCGGAACAGTAGCCGACGACTTGTTGATGGTCCGCTCCATGCACACAGATGAATTCAACCACCATCCGGGGCAACTACTCATGCAGTGCGGTGTCTCAAGATTTGGTATGCCCACAGCTGGTTCATGGATCAATTACGGTCTGGGAAACGGCTCAAATAACCTGCCAGGTTATGTGGTTCTCACCGCCGGACGCGGTTCCAGCGGCGGGGCAACACTTTGGCAAAGTGGCTTTTTGCCAAGTACCTATGCAGGGGTGCTTTTTCGGAGCAAAGGTGAGCCGGTACTGAACCTGTCCAACCCCAAGGGACTGCCGCCCGAACTTCAACATGCAGGCTTGGAAACACTTCACGCTGTAAACAAAGGGCGTTACGAAAAAATACAAGATCCCGAAATCGCAAGTCGTATTGCTAGCTATGAGTTGGCTAGCCGTATGCAAACAGCGGCGCCCGAACTCATTGATCTGTCCAAGGAAAATGCCTCCACACTGAAAGAGTACGGCGTGGACCGAAAAGATCCCGGGGGTGGTGGTCGTGGTAAATTTGGCAATACTCATCAAGATTTCGCACGCAACTGCCTGCTCGCCCGACGCATGGTTGAGCGTGGTGTCCGGTTCATCAACATCATCTACGCATCCTGGGATCATCACAGTGAACTGGACAATGAACTTAAGTATAATGCCAGTGTTGTTGACCAACCCATCGCCTCACTCATCCGCGACTTGAAACAGCGCGGCCTGCTCGACAGCACCATGGTGCAATGGTCCTCTGAATTCGGCCGCACACCGCTGGGTGAAAACCGTGGAGGCAACAAGAATGCCACCGGACGAGATCACCACCCTTTCTGTTTCTCAATGCTCATGGCTGGAGGCGGGCTTAAAGGCGGGCATATCTACGGTAAAACCGATGAAATCGGCTGGAATGTGGCTGAAAAACCGGTTCACCCTAATGACCTGCACGCGACCATGCTCGACTGTTTCGGGTTGGACCACCAAAAGCTCACCTACCGCTTTCAGGGACGCGACTTCCGTCTTACAGACGTAGCGGGCAGCGTGATCAAAGATTGGCTCGTTTGAGCCAGGTTTTCCTAAACGACCAAATCCTCTCCCTCCGCCAATTTTTCTTTAAGACCACAAATTCGATCCGTACTGTTGTTTTACGAATCATTGAACCATGACACATTCAATTCATTCCTTGCTGGTCACTTTGGTTGCGTTATCAGGTTTCAATATCTCTGGTGTAGCCGAGGATCAGATTATTTCACCAAACAAAAAAAGGATGGCGGCCAAGAGCGCCTTGCTAAGGAAGATAAAGAGGCCGCCAAACATTGTTTTAATTTTTGCCGATGACTTGGGCTATGCTGATACTGGCGTCTATGGCTCGAAAACGATTCCCACCCCCAACATCGACGCCCTAGCCAAGCGCGGTGTGCGCTTCACGGATGCCTATGTCACGGCTGGCACTTGCAGCCCATCGCGCGCGGGACTGATGTCAGGCCGTTATCAGCAGCGGTTCGGCTTTGAGTTCAACACAGCGGGAGCGGCGATCACCCACCGCGAAAGCCGCGGACTGGATCCCGCCGTGATCACTTTCCCCAAGGTCCTGCAGCACACCGGTTATGCCACGGGGATGTTCGGCAAATGGCACCTCGGCACGCGAAGTTATTTTCATCCTAACACGCGAGGTTTTGATGATTTTTTTGGGTTTCTTGCCGGCGCGCATGCCTATTTCCCGGTGAAGAAGGAGGAGCGGGTCTACTCCACCATCATGCGCAACAACACGCATTTGAAGGAACCTGAGTATCTCACCGACGCTTTTGCCCGCGAGACGGTTCGGTTCATTCACAAGAACAAGGACAAGCCGTTCTTCACCTATGTGCCCTTCAATGCGGTGCACACTCCGATTGAGGCATCGAAGACATATCGCGACCGGTTTCCGGATGTGATGAATCCCCAGCAAAAAACCTACAACGCCATGGTCAGCGCATTGGACGATGCGGTCGGTGCCATCGTTGGTGCTTTGAAGGAAACGCAGACGGAAAAGAACACGCTGGTGATTTTCATGAACGACAACGGCGGCCCAATCTACACGCGCATTCAAAGCAACGAGCCATTGCGCCTGGGCAAATTATTTTTGTTCGAAGGTGGTATTCGTGTCCCGATGATCATGAGTTGGCCAGGCGTGCTAGAGAACGGCTCGGTTTATCGCAAACCGGTCAGTTCACTGGACATCTACCCTACCCTGTGTGCAGCTGCCGGGGTCGTCCTGCCCCCGGAGCTGAAACTCGATGGTGTCAACCTATTTCCCCATCTCAACGGCGAAATCGATACCGCACCGCACGAGGCGCTCTTCTGGAGCAACGGCCCAAACAAGGCCGTTCGCATTGAACAATGGAAGATGGTACAAGCCCACGACCACGTGTGGCTTTTTGATCTCGAAAATGACATCGGCGAATCTAAAAATCTAGCCAAGGCCAAGCCGGAAATTCTGAAAAAATTGCAGGCTGAACTGAATCAGTGGCAAGTCCAAATGAAACCTCCCGCCTGGCCAAGCAAGCCGAGGCGCCGCAAAGTAAAGGTCGACGGCGCCCTCTACGAACTCAACATATAATCACCAACTACAACTAGGCCGACGGTGATTGATCCCTCTTTTCGCAGGCTCTACACTATCTCCGGATGGCTTCCAGAAATACCAAGCCGGCTAAGTCCCTCCAGAAGGCTGAAAACAAGGCTGATTCATGCCATGGGCAAAAGTTGAAAGTGTTAAGTTTCGCTGTTGCCATCCTTGCCGCAGCGACGGTGACTTGGGCTCTTATCAAGGAAAAAACACCTTCTGTCTCCGAAAACACACCCGGAGCAAAACCCAAAACACCCGAAACGGGAAATGAAACGGCACACTGGCAGCCCGAGGAGCAGGCAAAAGCGTTTGCCCAATACGCCGGCTCGAAGAGTTGCCGCGAGTGTCACGAGAAGGTATTCGACCTTTGGCTAGGGTCGGATCATCAGTTGGCCGAACGCCTCCCCGATCCAAAGATGGATCAGGAGGCTTTCGACCCACGCCGAGAATTCAAGCATCCGTCACTGACCTCCCAACTTTTCTTGGAAGGCGATCATTTTCACATCGCCACCCAGGGTTTGTCAGGGAAGAAAGAGAAGTTTAAGGTGGAGCGTGTCATTGGCGAAACGCCGATCCGGCAATATCTGGTCAAGTTTCCCCGGGGACTCCTGCAAGCCGTGGATGTTTCGCACGACCCTCACAAGGATGAGTGGTTTAATGTCTTTGGCGATGAGGATCGCCAACCCGGTGAGTGGGGGCACTGGAGCGGGCGCGGGATGAACTGGAACACCCAGTGCGCCTCATGTCACAACACGCGCCTGCGAAAGAATTACGACGAGGCGACCGATTCCTATGACACAGCGATGGCGGAGATGAGCGTAAGCTGCGAAGCTTGTCACGGGCCGATGAAGGCGCACGTTGACTGGCGAAAGGAGTATGCCGGGACTTCCGACAAAGATCCAACACTGCTCAAGTTCGACAACACACAATGGCTCGGGGCCTGCGGTAAATGCCACTCGCGCCGCACAGAGTTGACGGGGGACTTCCAACCTGGCGATCGGTATCTCGACCACTTCTCCCATGTCATCCCCGACGAGTCAGACATCTATTATGCGGATGGCCAGGTGCGGGAGGAAAACTACGTCCTCACCTCTTTTCTGAGCAGCAAAATGCATCATGCCGGCGTTCGCTGCGTGGACTGCCACGAGCCACATACTACCAAAATCTTGCAGCAGGGGAACGCGCTCTGCATGCGTTGCCACACCGGCACCTATCCCAACAGCCCAAAAATTGATCCACCCACTCATACGCATCACAAACTGAACGACGAGGGAGGACAATGCGTGAACTGTCACATGCCGCAGACCACCTACATGCAACGTGATCTGCGACGTGACCACGGGTTCACCATACCCGACCCGCTACTCACTAAGGAACATGGCGTCCCGAACGCCTGCAACCGTTGCCACACGGACAAGGACACCGACTGGGCACTTGCAGCCGTCGAGAAGTGGTACGGTCCGCGCATGAACCGGCCGACGCGTAAACGCGCGCAGTGGATCGCCAAGGCAAGAGCGGGTGCGCCAGGGTCACGGGAAAACCTACTGCAATTGTTGAGGGAGGAAAAGACGCCGTTCTGGAAAGCTGTCGCCACTGAGTTACTCTATCCGTGGACGAATGATCCCGAGGTTACCACCCTGCTCCTCGACAACCTCAGTCACACCAACGCATTGCTTCGCGGGACGACGGCGCGTTCGCTGGACCCGATCGCACGTCGTGGCGATACGCGGATCGACACCGCTCTTGGAAAACTGCTGGATGACCCCGTTCGCAAGGTACGAGTGGACGCGGCGTGGACGTTACGGGATCGAGTCTCCCCCCAATCGAGAGCTGGAGAGGATTTGCTACGCACGCTAACCTACAACGTCGACATGCCAACCGGCGCTCTGCAAAAAGGCGTGTACCATCTCGATCGAAACGAGTCCGAAAAGGCGGAACACTATTTCCGCTTGGCAATCAAGCTGGACAACTACTCAGCGCCGCTTCGGCACGAGTTCGCCATTGCACTGAGCATGATGGGCCGTCCCAGTGAAGCGATCGATGCATTGAAGGAAGCCATTCGCCTCGACCCGAACGAAGCCGAATACCACTACAAACTGGCCCTAGCCTGGAACGAAACCGGGAGAACCGACAATACTGTCTCCTCACTGGTCAAGGCGGTGCAACTGAATCCGAGACATTCGCGAGCGTGGTATAACCTTGGTCTGGCCCGCAACGGGATGAATCAGCCCGAAGCCGCAATCGCCGCCCTTTTGAAGGCAGAAAACGTGGAGCAAAACGATCCCGACATCCCCTACGCCCGGGCGACTATTCTCTTGCGGTTACGCCGTATCCCCGAGGCGGTTGAGGCAGCGCAACGCGCGTTGGAAATCCAGCCTAACTACAACCCCGCACGGGCTCTCCTACAGGAACTGGGCCTGTGATATTTCGGAGTGCTCTGGTTTCGCCCGCCCCCCATCACCTCTTCGGGAAG
>Ga0315318_10000623_pt1 | contig 14719 bp, 25 predicted proteins | sample M1200m3416metaG_FD_203703 | JGI IMG/M metagenome (GOLD analysis project Ga0315318, IMG submission 203703) | Ammonia-oxidizing marine archaeal communities from Monterey Bay, California, United States - M1 200m 3416 | ecosystem: Environmental > Aquatic > Marine > Coastal | place: USA: California... | reverse complement strand
TGATTGGAGAGTTATCTGGAGATACAGCAGATTTCTTAAATGAAATCCCCTGGTTTGACGGTATTATTTACATACTAATGCTAATGGGCCTATATGTGTTCTACAAGTGGGTGAATAGTAAGTTCTAATGGATTCTTGATAGAGCAGCAATATAGATAATACCTAATGCAGCACAAAGGATTAGTGCGCCCCCTATAATCCAGAGAAAGATCTTCATTTCTTCTTCTTCTTTTTAGGTTTAGGAGGCCTGCCTCTTTTAGTCCCGTATGTTCCTACCCCCTGTTTACAAAATACCATAATATTACTCCTCGGTTGCCATCAAGGTTTTATCTAGTACTCTGTTTGCTTTGTCTTTCATTTTATCAGCCATGCTTTTATCTTTTTTACATACTTCTCTGTATATGTCATTGTTTCTGCTAACTTTAGATAGATCTTCAGAGACAATTTCAGGAGGATTACTTTCCAATAACCACTTCTTAGTATCATCATTAAGCTTGATTTCGTCATACCACAAGCACTCTTTGGAATAGTAGTCGTTGTGATCGTAAAATCCCAAAGCAAAATTAAACACAGGCGGTATTAATTCAACTATAGGAAAACCACTACATCCCGTCGAGAACATCAGGCATACCAGACCTATCCCGAACTTTTGCTTTAGCTGCATCGATTTCTTTTTCCACTTCATTTTGAGCGGCCATTCCTTTAGGGTGATTAATATTATTAAATACATTACCTGCTAGCCAATTAAATATGGGCCATAGTGTTCCAAGCACTGGAATTTTTTGAACAAACCTATCAGGTAGAGCGCCAGTAACTGCTGTAAATACAAGCACTATTTGCCCTACTATTGCGAACCATCCTTGTCCTTCGAATATTGCAGCTATGTCCATAATGTTCTCCTAGTGGTATCTTTATTGAGGTAGCTCAATTTTATACCAATGATTTGGATGTCTAACAAACCTTGGGCTACTTAAATCATATACTGAATAACAACGGTCGTTCGGAGACCTAAATACCATTTCACGCTTATGCCTGGGTTGAAACTTACAAGATACAGGGGTCGCAGTGTAGCTCACTTCAAGTCCTGACTTATGAATAATCTGTATTTGTGTAGGAATCTCATTCACAGACCAATCAATTAATTTATGTGGAGATGGTATTATCAGCATGATCGTAATGATCAGCTCGTTCATTTTTTAACTGCAGGTTTCCCTCTATCAGCACCCATCTTCCAAGTAGCAGCACCGCCTATACCAAGCAGACCCCATGCTTCTTGGGAAAAAGAATGAAAACCCCACATTTGACATACTGTCATACCAACACCAAGTATCATTAGTGCATAAGTTTTTTGACCTGGCATTGCTTTATCAATAAAACTAATTATTGTTGCGATCATTTTAGTTCTCCGGTTATTAATTATTAACGCCTAACCACATAGCTAAGGTTACTGCGCCTGCTACTAAACACCAAATAAAAGTTAAATTACTGACCACTACTTTTTCCTTTAGTAATTAAATGAGAAACAATCATTTCTACATTACGTTCAATCGTATTAAGATCTTCTTTAGTTAAAACTACTTTTTCCAAAGCAGTAACACGTTCACTTAAAGTATCGTGGTTATTGAAAACTCGTTTTGTTATAAGTCCCCCTAATACAGCTAAACTACCTATTAACATCTCATTCAGCTTATCCATCTGTTCCTCACTTTGTCTTGGTCATTGCTGCTAATGGATTTTCAAGTGCTTTAGTAATTTTCTTATCTAGCTTTTCTTCTAACATTTCTATCTGATTATCCACTTTTTGTAGCTTATTGTCTACCTTTTGTAGCTTATCATCCCAGCGCTTGGATGTATCTGCTATTAATTGCCTTACTTCATTCTCAGCATTTCTCATAGCCGATCTTGTTTCCAATCCATCTTCCCTAGAACGCTTATCTATTGCAGCTATCTGATCTGAGAATAAATTGATGTCTGTTTTCATGGTTGTTCTTATATCTCTTGTAGTATCTTGAGCTTCGTCTATAATAGCTTTCATAGAGCGCATTTCACTGCTAATTAATTGTTTTGTATCACTAACTTCGATATCTAAGATCCCTATTTGTTTATCAATCCCAGAGAGATCCGGTGCTACATAGGACGTAATCTGGGCCTTCATATCCTGGTAGTCCTTATAGAATTCAAATCCTCCCCATAGTGCACCACCAAGGGTCCCTAATAAAGATATAATAATGAATAACTTACCGCCACTTGCCTTTATTCCACCATATTCAACTTCCATAATTACCCTACTTATATTGTGAATCAATCATTTTATTCATCATGGAATCAGATCCTAAACTTAATACACTACCTAACGGATCAATATACGAGGTAGATTCGTATGATACAGTTGTATCATAGAAGGCAACATCCGGTATTTCCTGCTGTTGATAAGAGCGAAATCCAGGTGTTCCTAGAATACCCATTAATGCTAGCTTAGTACTATCTGTATCTCCTCCAGCCATTGAAACTGCTTGTAATACTCTTGTTACTATAGCTTGTACTGCTTTTGCTTTATCTGCTTTAGTTTCTTTAGTATCTTCTTTTTCTTTCTTCTCTTCAGAGCTAGACTCCTGTTCTTCAACAGCTGTTTCAACCTCTGCTACTGCTTCAGCAACTTCTGCTACTGGTTCTGGTTGGCTATCAACAGATGCCATACCTGTATCTATTTGGATTGATTCTATTTTACCTGCTACAGTTGGAACAGATAATGTGACTGCTGCCGGAGTTGCTGATACTCCTACACTAATAGTCTGCGCTCCACTAGGCGTTGTAACAGATATATCCATTTGTGCTGTATCTACTGCAGATATACCTTGATCTGTAATTATATCATCAACAGCATTTGCAACTAGATCTAAGACAGTATCCTCAACATTATTAATAAGTTCGTAGGTAGAAGTTAAATTAATTGCGTTTGTTTGGGGCCCATTGTACCCATTAGTTAAACTAGTGCCTTCTAGAATTAGCCCAAACGTAGCAATAGAATAAGCTAATGTGTTTTCTGGAACGATTAGTTGACTAGTTATCGTTTGATATGCTTGACCCTCACCAGTTGTAAAATTTTGCGTATCTGAATAAGTAGTAGTCCCATCGGTTACCTTAATTTGTACTGAGAATGCGTCACCACCAGTATAGTTTCTATCTCTTAATCCAATAGAGCTGTCCATAGTGAATCCCTGGAGCATTTGGTCTTCAGTCATAAACGTATTGATATTATTGGTGATATTCCATTCTCCACCATGACTATCCCAATAAACTACATCATCATCAGAACCACTATCAGAGTAGATATTAGAACGTGGGTCGTATGTACATTCCGCATTATTTCTACCACAAACGTGAGTAGCTCCTGCACTCTTCTCTGTTATATCAGCAGTTGTTTCTGTATCTGCAAAGGCACCCCGAGCTAAAAAAACAACAGCTAAAATTATAACTAGTCTAATAGTCTTCATCCCAGTCCGGTACCTCATCATTATGATACGTGTCTAATTCTTTAACCTTATTCTTATTCTCTCGTTTTTCCCGCCATTCCTGGTAATCAGGTCTTCGATAAGGTTCTTTATCCCATATTACTTTTGCAGCTTCTCCTATCTTACCGTCAATAGGACATGGAGTACCAGCCATTTCCATAGCTTGAAATACTCTAACGTCTTGGCACATTAGACTAACACTAGCGACTTTCATACCCATACCATACAGCGAACGTGCAAGCTTTAATCTCTCACAAGTTTCATCTCTAATAGTTTTACCCATAGAGATACCAAACCATGCAGATTGAGCTGCACCGCTGATACCGGTAGTACATACATCTTGATTATTTATAATTACATTAGGAGACGCAGCCGTGCTTGGAGTTCTATCTACGGTAGTTGTACCAGTGACAGTTGAAGAGCTAACAGTATTGCTATCCGCAGCGTGTAATGCGGCAGGTGCCCAAAATACTAAATATATAAGAAGAATAAAGTAATTCATTAATTATTATGTATCTTGGCATTAGTATTTAAAGCCTGGTAATAATAGTATCATTGCGCCTATTAGTATAGCTATATAAAACAATAATCTAAGCATTTTCATGTATTAATATCAAAATTAGTCGCAAAAGTTTTTCTTGGAATATCATTGTTATGGGGGCTTACCCCATGCAACATATGACTCGGAAAAAATAAAATATCACCTGTTTTTATATCATTTATCACATGGGATGTATAATGTTTTAGTAATGACTTAAGTTTAACCGATGTTGAGATCTCATTTCTATCATAGAAATAAAAATTAGAAAAATTTTCTCCAACATTAACAAAAAACACGCAAGAAAAATCATGGCCTGAATGACTATGAACTTCTTGAAATTGCCCACGATTATATATATTTAACCAAGGATCATGCATTTTATAATTAAAGCCTGAACCAATATGACTAGCGAAAATATCTACACTAGGTTGTAATAAAGTATAATAATCTTCCCATTTTATCGGAACCTTTTCACTAGAAGACTCTGTCCCCCATGTAAATAGAGAATTATTAATATCTTCTTCAGTATACTTACTTAAACTACTAATTAACTGTTCTGCGTTAGGAGCTTGATACTTACAATAAAAATAACTGGGAAATATATAATTCATTAATAACTACATCCTATATCAACATAAGCACATACTATATCAGCACACTCTTTTATATTTTTAACATCCGTTTTTAAATGTATCTCTGGAGATACAGGTGGTTCATAAACTGGTGTCAATGGTGTCATTACTCCCCATTTTTTATACATACCTTTAGTATCTCTTCGTTTACATTCTTCTAAATTACAATCAACCCAAACTTCAATAAATTCACCAACCTTAAATTTATTCCTTATTGCATCTCTGCTTTTTTTATATGGAGATACCAAAGCTACTATAACTAAACCATTAATAAGCTTTGCTACTTCTCCCACTCGTCTAATGTTCTCTACTCTATCTTCCTTAGAAAAATCTAAGTCATTACAGAGTCCTTTTCTAACTTCATCCCCATCTAAAATATGTCCGCCTAATTTTAATTGTATTTGATGTGCAAGTGTTGTTTTACCACTACATGGCAGTCCGGTTAGCCATATCACCTTTAAATTCATACCCAAATTCTTTTATAGTTTGTGGAAACTTTCTGCCAACAATTTCTAGATCTTCTAAATTGTAATAATTACTGTAATGTTTCTTATCAACTCTAGAATAATTTTTAATCATAGGCAACTTTTTATACGGTATTCCTATCCATTCACAAATTCTTTTATACTCAGATTCAAGGTTTTCGTATCTTAAATAATAATTTGCTGTTCTCTTTCCATCTTTAAAATAATAATCATCTGTAAAAAAATATGGCTCAGGATTAAGGCTTTCTCTATGTAACCATTCGGTAAACGTGCTGCCAGGTTTCATCCAATTCTCCCAATGATACATTGAGACTGCCATATCCCAGGGATTCCTTACAATAGTAAACTTGAAAAACGAATCCCAATCGATGTTTGCCACTTCTTTGATAGCATCTGGAAACATATGCCGTTTATATTTTGTAAAATTTTTTCCATAAAGCTTAAGTCCTAATCTTAAAACATCTACTATTGGAACTGGGTTATTAACTATATCATCATCCCCACAATACTCTCCTAATGCTTGTAGTACAGAACTACCGCCAACCTTAAGTGGCCGCCAATAAATAAAATTATGTTTAAATGAAATTATCATTCATTTAAAAACCCAAAACTTAAATTAAGTCTGTGACGATCCCCTATAACTCTGGTTGTCCCATGCTCGTGTAGATCTGGTCTATAATAAATCAACATTCTTTCCTTAACTGATAATTCCTTGCCATCATATATATTCATCCCACCTTCTTTTGGTAATTGTAATATTACATTAAATCTATGATGCTCCTTATTATGTTTGTCAGTGTGGATATTGACTACACCTTTATCTTTAATCATCCCCAACCAATCTCCCAAATCAAGTTCCCTCTCAAAATTTAAAAGATCAAATTTTTTAATAATTCTATCTCTTATTATAGAAATATTTTCGTTATAGGTAAGTTTATTAATGTTTCTCCAAAATCTATTTGGTGAGTTATTGTTAACTCTTAATCTACATTCTTCTTCATACGCCCATTGTATTAAATTTTCCTGCTCATCTTTTGATATAAAATTCTCATAGACCATAACACCACCAACCAGTAGCTATATATTTAACTGTTGTTATTGGAGGGTTTCCTCTATGAGTATGTGTAAAAAAAGCAGGAAATATAAGAATATCTCCTTTACTTGGTTGTATTCTCTTTCCATAATGCAAAAATTCTGTTTCACCTTCTCCACTCGGTATATCGTTTAAGAAAATTGTCCACGTTAACATTCTATCACTTTCAGCTCCACCCCCTATTTCAGAATGCCAAATATGAAAGCCGCCTCCTATTAGAGTTTTTTGTAATTTAATCCGATAACTTACACATCTTATGTCACCTATCAATCTACGATATTTCTCTAAATATTCATCAAGAGCCTTAACTAAAACTGAATTAACTTGCTCACATTCATCGTTTTCTTCGCACCAATCTAATGCTAATTGAAAATCCTGTCGATGAACCGCGTTAAAGTAGCCACTCCCTTTATTTTTTTCTGAATATTTATCAAGTATAAAAATAAGTCTGTCACATAATTGATCAGAAACACGTTTTTTGTAAACTTCTATAAAATCTTCTTTCATATAAAATCAGGCCCCCAAATCCATAACACTAAAGAATAACGAACCCCTTTAGTAACAGGAGTTACTCTGTGCCAAGTGTACGAATCGAAACATATCACATTTCCTTGTGTTCTTTCTATCTTCGTTGGCCCAGGTTCTCCTCCGAAAAATTCCAAATCTCCACCTTCATAACTTTTAGGATCACTTAAATTAGCTGTTAAGGATATTTTCCTATTTAGTCCATTTATACATTGAGGATCATCTTCTGTAAAAATGTCTTGATGCCAGTCATAGTAATCGTCCTTGTTATAAGTTGTAAACTGGACCGCATCGTGGGACATGCTTTCTGAAAAATTAAAAACATTATATTTAAATGTTGAATCATTAGCTTCAAGTATGAATTGGAATAATGACCTAACCAATATATTATTTTCTTTAATCCAACATATTGGTGATTTCCTTTGGGGCTTTATATTTTTAAATGAAGCAATAGTTGATATGAAAGCAGTGCCTTCCGCAAACTCAGAATCTTTATATTTATTAATAATAGACTCACATTCGTCTACACTAATACCTTTATCCCAAACAAGAAAACCCATAATTAATTATAAGTAGCGTTATTAGTAAAATTAGCTAAAACTTTAAAGTGGTAAAAACCCAAATCATTTAATTTTTGCCTGTCAAATACTTTTATTTTATCTGATGGCTTTGTTAAACCAAACCACTGACTGCATCTATATACACTGTCATCTCCAGTTCTGTTTGCAGTTGCAACTGTTGAATAACAGATTTGATTCTTACATTCATAAGCACACCCAGCATTAGCGAATAAAACAATACGATCTTTTTGCTTAATCTTTTTTAATTCCTCTTCATCATCATTAAGATGCATTGGTAAGTGAAGTTTGTCATATACATCAAGAACTTTATCTATTTCAGAAAATTGGGTTTGTTTTATAACACTAGCTTCTAGTGTATACTCACTGTAGTCTTTTCTTATCCACTGAGCTAACTTATCATTTACCGTGACAACTGAATTACCTTTGATATGATATCTTTCAAGTAATGGAAATGATTCTTCGTAATGTTCTTTTGATACTTTGTCTCCAGTTAATAGAATTTTTAATTTTATTCCATTGGCTACCATCCAATCATAATCTTCGTCTGTAATTTCTTCTTTTTCCCAAATTCTTCCGCCATATAATGGTGATTTTTCTTTAGTAAATCCAAAAACTCCTGTGATATTATCGTATCCAATACTATTGAACCTAGAAAACCATTCACTCATTTTATTTGAAAGTGATTTACCTCTAGCTGCAATCGTAATCGTCATTTGATTTATTACCCTCTGAACGTTGAAGGTAATCCTAAAAATGGTCTGTGATCATATTTATTTTTTTCTGAATCATTTAGCGAGGCATCGTTATAATGCAAAAACACTTGTCCACAATTTTCACCTTCAAATGCTTCTCGCCAATGTTCTAATGCCGGACCGTCATATATCAGCATATCCCCAGGTTCCAACAATATACTTACGCCTTGTTTTCCTTCTTCTCCAGAAGGTTCTAAAAATATAGGCCAAGGATCACCACCTAAGTTTAAAGTGGTAGAAACTTCACAACTATATCTATCTTTATGTCTCTCAAGAATATCGCCTTTTTTGTATAGTCTGGCGTAACTGTAGGTGGGGTATAGCTTAAGTTCTGTTTCTACTTCCATGCGGGGGTGTAATTTTGCTAACAAAGTTTCCATTACCAGGTCGCCGTAAACACTGTACGTGTTTGGTACTTGACCATCATTCCAGCGCCCCCATCCTATGTCTTCTTCTGTTTCACTTCCATCAGGATGTCGCGTAAATTTTCTAGGAATATGTCTTAGCTCATTAAAAAATTTTATTGTCTTTCTTTTGGTACATAAATAATTATAACAAAACTCGACAAGCTCCTCTGAGACTACGTTTCTAATGGATTTATACACTACTCTTTTGGGTAAGCTTTTTTGATTGCTTGAATTGCATCAACCCATGTTGTAGTATCGTTAATCTTATCGTCATACATCATTTCAAATTGAACTAAATTATTGTACTCAGCTGCACGTTTCTCTTTATAAGTCATAGCATCAGCTTCCTTTTTCTCGTCAGCAATAGCTTTTGCTTCTGCAGCATCTTTTGCCGCTTTATGTTTTTTTACCCATCCAGCTTCATCAAACTCTGTTATTGCTTCATTAGGAGTACCGTCATTGTATTCAATATCTCCTTTTGAACCATTCCATTGTATAGCCCAGACATTAGCATCTAAACCTAGGTCATCAACCACAATGGATTCCCCATCTACATATATTTTATTTTCTGGTGCGACCAATGAAATTGTACTCATTTTTTATTCTCCAAAAGATTATTTCGTTGTTCTACTAATGCATTAAAAGTTCTTTGTCCTTTAACTGTTTCATTTCTAAATGATTCAATGGCACCAGTTTGCCCTCTATTTGTTTGGCTCATTTCAACTTGTAATATAGGCATCCAGGCTATAGCACACTTCCAATCTTCTATATGCTCTTCTGATTGGGGGTGCTTACCAATTACTTTTGTATACCACATACAACGATGAATTATACCCTCCTTAACTTCTTCACACGTTGATCCTAGTGGGCAAGTTAATTCAATTTTTACACCCATAAATTACGCGTCTCTTTCAGCAATAATTACATCCATATATAGCGGAGCAGTAATACTTCCTCCTGATACGGCAGTAGTAATATTACCAGACATAGTATGAACATGCCCACCACCTGAACCAGCACCACCAGTAGACCGGAAACTATTGGATGAAGCAACATGGGGATACCAATTATTTTTTCCCGGTTGATAACCCGTACCCGGATTATATCCAGATAACGGATGACTATGAGACGGTAATTCTGATTCTGCTAAAGTATGTGATGCTGCTGCTAAATTATGATTAGAAGAACCAGATAAATTATGCGCAGGACTACTTACTGCTGCTGTACCACCAGTTCCGCCACCTGTTCCAGAAACTACTCTTAATTGTTTGTCGTTGTTAGCCGTATCTTGTGTCCAATCAGTAGGAGCTGATGCTTGGAAGAAGTCAGTTTTAGTTCCTGCTTCCAACCCACCAGACGGGGCTACTGTAACACCTGACCCACGACCAACATTATCACCTATGATTCCACTCATTGGATTATTCTCCTAAATTATAATGTTTGATCGAGATAACTAATAACAACGTCTACATCTGCCGCACTTCCTGTTAAGCCAGATAAAACGTCACCTGCTGTTAAAACGAATTTACTTGTATGTTCAAAAGTAGCATTAGCTGCCAACGCTTGTGCTTTATATACATAATAGTCGTTAGCTCCTGCATCATCTCTTACATAAAGATCAAAAGTTTCTGCTGCTCCAGCTGTTTCACATAACGTCATGCTTAGAACAGTATACGTATGTCCTGAAGCAACTGTTAAGAGATCAGCTTCAGCATTAGATAATGCTGATTTTAGTGCTACACTTAATACTTCACTAGCCATTTTTAATTCTCCTTGTTTAGAATCCCATTACCAGGGCTTTTCCTGTAGTTGTTAATGCGGGGTTCATGACAGCTGTCAAATGTTCACCGTCAATACTCCCATCCACATAGTGAACACTATCAACACCATTTTCTATAAGAGTTAGCACTTCCCCAGCACTCTGATCTGCGGTAGCACCGTCTTCTACATTAGCAAATGTTAATACTTGTGCTTTTGTAAGTTCTTCAATAACTCCATCAGCACCAGATACCCTGCCAAGTATTCGCTCATCAGCAACAACATTCTGAATCTTTGCATAGGTAACTTGATCATCCCCAATATGAGCAGTATCTATACTTAAATCAACATAGGCATCTGAGTCGATAGACTCATCTTTGATTTTAACAGCCGAACCATCTGCCTTAGTGTAATTTACACATTGAACCGTATTAGTACCAGTTGAAAAAAACTCTGCAACATCACCAGCAGCAGTTATAATATCGTCTTCTCCTGGTAAATCCAAATTGGTAGCATGGTGGGTCATTGTTAACGCCCCATCAAACTGAAGAGTGAAGTGACGGTTAGCAGCAACAGTAAAAGCTGAAAAACTAGTCGTCCCAGTTACATCAAAATAATCTCCGTCAGTATCTATAACAGTAGGCGAAGCGGAAGCTATATCGCCACCCTTATGTCCAGCCTCAAGATCTTCAGCAAAAGAACTTAATAGTTCTGCTGTCATTCTAAGTTCAATAGGAATACCAGCAGAGTGACCACCGGACGTAGCATCACATGTACAAGTAACCCCAGAAATAGCAGTAACTTTAACTACTTCATCGGTTAGAGATACATATGTCCAGTCTCCCGCAGCTAGTGTAGGAAAAGACGCAGCTGAAGTTAAATCAAAACTAGTAGCTGAAGCTGATATTGTTGAAGCTAATGTTGTATATGCATTATTCGTAAACTTTACACCCATAACTGTGCTCCTTTAGGTAACAGGGTTATTAAGATATGGTGATAGTCCACGTAATAGTAATTGAGTCCGATGCACCTTTATTAACTACTGAGAATACAGTACGCGCAAGCATGTCGCCAGATGAAGCAGCATCAAAAAGACCAGCTTCAGTAATAGCACCTGTACCATCACCAGCTGCCCAAGTACATGCATACGCAATTGTGTTAGTTGAAACAGTAGTACCTGACAAAGCATTTCTGTCAATTTCTGTCTGCAACGTGGTATCTCCAGCAGCCGCTGCGTTAGTACCGGTACCTAATGCCATATGCGTCATTACTGTGTTCGCATTATTCATTCTATCAGCTACCCAGTTTTTACCTGCCGTTACTACTAAATTGTCTGTTTCTTGAACTACTGCACCATTTAGCAAAATACTTAGTGCACCTGTTAATTTTAAACCATCGTTAATCATTTTTAAAACTCCTAGTTTAGTGTTACATTATTTAACGGTAATCCTGTTGCATTCAATACCCCGCCCGAAATCTTAGTAAGGTTTATAGAATCAGAGACAGTCGTCACATTATTTACGTTATTAGTGGTGGAATTGCCAAGTACAAGAGATAGCATTTCCGTTACGAGTAAATCATCGCTTGCTACTAAACTATTCATTCCTTGAACTGCTGCATTTAGTAGCACACTATTTAGCGGTACTCCTGCTCCATTTAGTAGCGCACCTGAATTATGACTTACGTCTATTGAATCAGAAACAGTCGCCGCATTCTCCGGTAGTACTATACCAATGTCGTCATAATAATGGTAGACCAGTGTATCTGCTAGACTTATTGAATCAGTTAAAGTTTTAAAGTCTATATACAGATAATCTGTGCAACTAATTGTATCAGATAAACCTTGACCTAAGCTGTAATGATCCGTATCGCTAAATGTAAAGGCATCTGTTAAATTTTTACCTGGTGTTAATGCTATTGCATCTGAAACAGGTCCAAGAGCATCAGCCTGGTCATTACCTTTTAATAACTCAAACTGGGAGTCGCTCGCATTTAATGGACTTGTGTTAAGTACAAACGTACCCAGTGGATTAGATTCACTATCTTTTAATACAATAGGATCATTAAAGTTTCTGACGTAGTCCCAAACTTGGGTAACTGCGTCACTCATACTATAACTATCAGCTACAGGATGCCCATACAACAGCCCGAGAATATCCGACATCGTAGCAACATTACCTTTAGTTCCAACGAAATCTTTGTCTATTAATGTCGAGTCATCTAAAGCGAAACCATCTGCTAGAGCTTTAGCTAGTACTCTATAGGCTGTATCTGAAACAGTGACGCTATCTGAAGGTACTTTAGATGGATGTACTGCTGCAACATCCAGTAGTGCAAAGACGTCACTTAATGCTGGTTTTACTATTGCAAATTCATGCGAATCAGCTAAAGGAACTGAAAAATAAAATTCTCTATTTTTACTATCGTAATCTAGTACGATCTCTACATCAGCATTAATATAACTAACATCTGCAGAAATTTTAGAACTCATTAGAAGTCAGCCCTTACTTTGAATTTAAGCCTATCAAAAAGAGTTAAAATACCCCCGCTAGTGTATGCTAATGAAATTTCACCTTCATAAGTACCAGCTGAAACATCCAAAGTCGTAGCACCCCACGGCATATAGCATGCTCCGTTTGTATACGGAGCTACTTTTATGCAAGTCATCGTATCTAGGACAGTTGTAGTGCCTAAAGCACGGAATTTTACTGTAATTGTGGGATCAGTAATATCAATGATGGCCCATGTAGCTGAGTCATCAGGGTCTAGAGTTAGACCAGCTGCGGCGGTAGTGTTGTCTTTTAATGTTAAGTTGATCTCTGGCTTTGTATCATTAGCCACGAGATTAATCGTGTCATAGTATGCCATTATTAACTCCTAAGGAGGTTGTTCTCAGCATTGGCAATGGTTGCAGGTATAGAATACGGGAATATTTTATAATGTCAAATTAATTATACAAATCCGTTATCCTCTAATTTAGTGTTAATTTCAATGTCATTATTCCCCCACATGCCAGAATTAATAAGTTGTTTGCAACTGGCTTCATAACGAAGATAATAAGTATTATTTTCGTCTTTCATATCTCCACTAATAGCGCCGTGTGCTTTATATGCTGAATAATTTAACAATGCTTCTGTGTATACTTCATTAATCTTTAAATCTGCATAAGTTGTTTTAGCTTTTGTAGGTGCTGCTGCATATTTTAAGAGAATTTGAGTACGCTTTGGTGTTTCTGCATCGGTACCTTTAATAACTGCTTTAAACGGTTCAGGTATAAGAATAGATACATGTTGATCTACATCAGATACTAATTTTACCGAATCATCTTTAATAGGTACTTGTACGTAATCTGAAGCGTAATATGCATGAATAGGAACAAGAAAATTCGAAGGTAAAGTAAATTCTTCTCCGTCTAATGGATTATCCATTTCATACGTTTTTACCAGTAAATGAAATCTTTTATGTAAAGCTAAGTTAGCTAAATTTACATAATTAATAAATTTATTTTGATTAACTGTTTGTACTGCACTTGGAACTGGATCCGGGTTGGAAGACATATCTCCAACACTGGAAATAGCAAGCTTACTGCATTCTCCGGTAGCTAAGTAATCAATATATTCAGAAACTTTCATATCATCCTCTAAAAAGGTGGATAGGCAAGGGCCCAACAGCCCTCACCTACCCAGGGAGGCACACATTAACCCAGGAGGAGTAGCTCTTTTTGGGTTAACGTATGAGTTAAACAAAGTAGGAACTATCTCCTACTTTTTTAGTAGTCCCTTCATCACCCCACATAATCGAATCCCTCAGTTCTTCTTCATCATCTATTTGCGTAGCTACCTCACTTGGTTTCCATGAGTTTAATTCTGCTAACATTGTGATCGTATCTATGTGATCGTCATGTTTACTTTTAAACCCCTTTAGAGTAGCTAAAGATATCTCAAAAAGCAACTCCACAAGTTCCTCACTATCTTTTAATTCCTCCGGTAACCAGATTTTTTTAGCTTTAAATAATGGAACAGCATTCTGCTGAAACCTACTCATCTTATCTTTAGTAGGTCTGATTCCTATTGTATTACTATTTTTTCCCTTAGACAAAGTAAAATAAATATTACGTTGACCCATCTCATTTTGAATCCAACTAATAAAACCCCCTTGTTGGCCTGTTGTTTCAATTCCTACTTCTTGAGGACTATATTCCTGAACTAAACGAAACAGCGCATCAATAGTGTCATTCATAAGGGCCCGTTTACAATACCCATCTACCCAGAGCCAATCGCCATTATTATTATACGCCCATACGTTAATTACACTAAAATCAGCATGTTCCCTGTCACTGGTTGCAAAATCAGTAGTGACATAAAAATTATAGGCGCCTTTGTTTTTAAGCAATGTACTTCGTTTATACCAAATTAAATCTGAATCCTGGATTA
>Ga0315318_10000622_pt1 | contig 14732 bp, 16 predicted proteins | sample M1200m3416metaG_FD_203703 | JGI IMG/M metagenome (GOLD analysis project Ga0315318, IMG submission 203703) | Ammonia-oxidizing marine archaeal communities from Monterey Bay, California, United States - M1 200m 3416 | ecosystem: Environmental > Aquatic > Marine > Coastal | place: USA: California... | reverse complement strand
CTGAGAAACCTAAGGAAAAACCTGCTGAGAAACCTAAGGAAAAACCTGCTGAGAAACCAAAAGAAAAGCCAGCAGAAAAGCCTAAGGAAAAACCTGCTGAGAAACCAAAAAAGAAACCAGAATATGTTCCACCTGTACAACCAGATAGACATCCAGATAAACAACCAGACAAAAAACCAGAATATGTTCCACCGGTACAACCAGATAGACATCCAGACAAACAACCGGATAAGAAACCTGAGTATGTTCCACCGGTACAACCAGATAGACATCCAGACAAACAACCGGATAAGAAACCAGAACCAACTAAAGTAGAACCAGATGCGAAGCCATATATTCCACCTCAAACACCAGGTAGACATCCAGATATTAAGCCTGCTACTATTAGTCCACCGGAAATAAAATTTGTACCAGAGTTGCCACCAGAAATAGAACCAATTCCATTTGCACCACCGAGTGGCGCCGCGGGTGGACCAAAACCACCATCAGGCAAGAATAATAAAAAGAAGAAAAAGAAACATTGGGATTACGGAAGTCAAAGTCCATACTGGAAAACAAATTTATACAAATGGGTAGAAAAATATGGTACATTTGAAAATGAAAATTTAATTACAAAATACTTTGTATTAAACGAGGGCGGAGCAATGCCAGGTGTTGGAACAGTACATATTGATGAGATTAAACCAACATTAGAACAATTAGAAAAATCATTGGGTGTTGATTTACAAAATAATACATTAGGTAGTGTAGGCAAAAAACAGTTTAGTGGTGATATTGATGTAGCGTTGAAAATAGCACCAGAAGAGATTCCAGCGTTTATTGAAGCTCTTAATAAAAATCCACTTGTCAGTGATATTAGAAAAACTAGTGTTGTTATGACAAAAGTAAAAATACAAAACTTTGATAAAAGCAAAGTAGATCCTGAAGGTAGACCACGTACAGGATTTGTACAGGTTGACTTTATGCCTGGAGATCCAGGTTGGCTAAAAACATATTATCATACACCACACGAAGATGATTCAAAATACAAAGGTGTTTATCGTAACATTATGATTGCAACATTGGCCGCAGTTCACAATAGAGATGAAAGTGATGCTAAGTTAGAGGACGGTCGTGCAATGGAAACTAGACGTTTAATGTGGAGTCCTACAGAAGGATTATTACGTGTTAAACGTACACCTGTTCCTAATAAAGCAGGCACAGGATATACTAAGAAAAATAAAAACGAAACAATAGATGGTCCTTGGAAACAACCAGATGAAATAGCACAACAATTAGGACTTGATAGTGGTAAGGATTTAAATAGTTTTGAATCACTATTAAAAGCAATGCAAAAGAATTGGACCAAAGAAGCACAAAAATATGTTATTGATGGATTTAAAGATAATAAAGTAGTGCAAGATATTGGCATACCAGAGGAGTTACAATAATGAAAATAAATGAAGTAGTAGGCAAAGGACACAAACAAATAACAGAAATTCCGTTAATACCAGCCGCAGTAATAGCAGGTGGAGCGGCATGGACTGCATATGATGCTTACAGATACGGAAAGCAATATAAAGCAGGAGAAATTACTAAAGATGAATTAATAAAAAGAATTGGAGTTGACGCGGCATTAACTTTAATAGGCGGAGCGGCAACTAAGACGGTTAACAAAGCAGTCACGCCGATTATTAAAAGAAGGAATTTTAAAGTTATTGATGGAGGCAGTACGAATCGTAAAATTCCAAATAGAAATGACAAGTTTAATAGGCCGTTGAACGAACCTACCCGTTCCAAAAAGACAGATATAGATGAAATTACAACAACTAATGTACCTGGACCTAATAAAGTTAAAAGAGTCAATACAGGCGTTGATATGAAAGCGGAATTGGCTAAAAGAAATGCACAAATATCTTCACCAGGATCTTCGACAAAATTTAATAACAGAACAAGAGTTACTAAAAATTCAGACTATAATACAGGTACCTCTAAGAAAACATTTAGTAAGTATATACAAAAAACGGGCGACTTAGGTGGAACATCATTAAGTAAAGTAAACAATTTTACAAGTACAAAAGATGGCACCACTGGTACTAGTACAAAAAGATATGTAAAACCAGGTGGAGCAGGAACACAAACTGTAAAAAATGTCGGAACTGGAAAAATAACTAGAACTAATTTTCAATTAAAAGGTCCACAAACTTGGGCATACGACAAACCAAAATAAATTGACATATATAGGTAAATCCTGTATAATAACTCCAACCTATGACAGAAAAATATTGTATATATACGAACAATTTTACATTCGTCGATAACGATGGATATGTAGCATTGTGCTGTAAAAACCTAAAGAATAAACTCTCACAATATCATATTAAAGATTATAAACTAAGCGATATATGGAATAGCCCAGAAATGCATGAGGTTAGAACAGAAATTGCTAACGGTGGCGAACCTGCGGGTTGTTTTAAATGTTATGATCCAGAACGCGAAGGTGTGCGTAGTTTTAGACAAAAAGCGTTGGGCATGATTAACCAAGGTATTCCATTTAAAGATAATAAAATACATGCATTAGATTTAAGATTAGGCAATGTATGTAACTTAGCATGTGTTATGTGTTTCGCAGGTAACAGTAATACAATATTACATAATCATAAATCAATGGCAAAGCATTTTAATTGGAAAGAAGGCCGTTTAGAAAAAGAAGCAGAAAAATATCACAGAAGCAATTATGATTGGAGTGACGATCCACAAGCGTGGGAGAATATCATTTCAAGCGTTGATAAAAACTTAAAGCACGTATACTTAGCAGGTGGTGAGCCTTTTTATCTTAAAAACTTTCCTACTACTGTAGAAAGACTAGGTAAACTTGCTCCAAAAGCAAATTTTGTAATTAATACAAATGGTACAAGGTTATTAAGAGAAAAAGATTTAAAGCAGTTTAAGACTGTTGAAAATGTATTCATAAGATTTAGTGTAGATGGTTGGGGTTCAGCAAATGAGTGGACTAGACAAGGTACTAATTGGGAAGAAAATCTACAAGTGATGGATCAATATTACAAGAACTTTAGATTGGCTGTATGGGATATAACAGCAAATAGTTTAAGTGTAAGGCATATACCCAAGTTAATTGAATACTTATGGGAAAATTATCCACAGGCAAAAGTACAAATAAGACCAGTTATTAATAAAACTGAAATATTAATGGAAAATATTCCAGACAGATTTAAAGCAGATAGTTTAGCATTCTTTGAACAGCATAAAAGTAGGCTAGAAGGTGTTGATCATGTTATAAATGAGATGCGTAAGCCATTTAACAATACTACAAAACGTAAAAAAACAGTAAGGCATTTTGTAGATTACTATGATACACATGGTGCACTTACATTAGAAAGTTTTGATTCAGAACTATCAGAATGGATTAATAATGATGCAGAAGAATAATTTTTGTTCAATTCCTTGGATACATGCCGCTACTAAAACAAACGGAACTAGTAGAGTATGTTGCTTAATGAGCAACCATGTAAATGGTGGTCTTACAGGACATAACTTTAAAGATCATACAATAGAAGAAATACATAATAGCGAATTCACTCGCAAGATTCGTAAGCAATTCTTAGCAGGAGAAAAACCTGTAGAATGTAATACATGTTGGGTTAAAGAAGATAACGGTGGTAAAAGCAGGCGTACATTTACAAACAAAATGTACAAAGATGTATTTGATTACGATAAAGCAGTAAAAGTAACAGCACTTAATGGTAGCACAACACAAATGCCTGTCTATTGGGATTTAAGGTTTGGTAATTTATGCAATTTAAAATGTGTAATGTGCGGACCTCAAAGTAGTAGTATGTGGTATAAAGACTGGGCAAAAGTTCACTCCACTGATCATTTTTACGACAGCGGTACAAAAATAAACATCTCGGACGGAAACAAACAACAAAGGATAGACCGTGCATCGGATTATGATTGGTGGGAAAGTGAACACTTTTGGAAACAGTTAGATAAACACAAAGATCAATTAGAACACGTATATCTAGTAGGTGGTGAACCTATGTTAGTAGAACCTCATTACAAATTTTTGCAAAATCTAATAGACAGTGGTGTAAGTAACAATGTAGTGCTAGAGTACGACACAAACATTACAAATGTACATCAACGTGCTATTGATCAATGGAAACACTTTAAAAAGTTAATGCTTAGAGTAAGTATAGATGACTATGGTGAACAGAACGATTATATACGTTTTCCTAGTAAATGGTATAAATTAAATGAAAATATAGAACGTATTAATGAATTACTACCTAATACACAAGTAGAAATAAGCATTACTTGGCAAATACTTAATGCATATACAGTACTAAACTTATTAGATCACTTTAATAATTATCATATCAACATAAGAATACTGTCTGATCCTGATATGCTAGATGCAAAGCACCTTCCTAAACAGGCTAAATTAGGTATTATAGATATGTATACTAGTTCAGTACATAAAGATAAACTAGCACATTTAATAAATTATTTGAACAATAATATAGATTATGAGAATAATCCGTATAATTGTACAGATTTTTTAGAAAAACTTGATGAAATAAGAGGAACAAATTGGAAAGAAACGTTCATTGAATTGCATAAATCGATAAATAGTTAGAACAAGGAACTGTAATGAAGATTAATGAAGTAACAGACACACTATTTGAATTAGAACAATGGGCTAATAAACAAGCACCATTGTTTGAAGATGGTAGTATGGATGCCGAAACACTTAGTAAAACACTTTTACAAAAAGCCGTACACAAGTTTAAAGGACAGCCAGAGCCCGACGAGGCAAAGACTAAAGAGATGCAAGATTACATGGCAGGCTTGGAAGCGAAACTTGGAAATGAAAAAGTAGAAAAAACAACATTACAAAAGTTCTTTGGATTCTTTAGAGCACATCCAAGAATGATAGGATTGGGGGTTGTTTTGTTAATGCTAATATCTCCTATGTTGCCATCAATAGCAATAGTAGGATTAAGTCTAGATACGATACTTGGTGGTACATTAGCAGGATTATATGCGATGGATATCGCCTCACCAGCAGTTAAAACGGCATTGGAGTTATAATATGAGAATAGACGACATATCAAAAATTGATGAAGAGTGGTATAAACCTTGGACTTGGCTTAAAAAGAATCCAAAATCAACAACTAAAGTAGAACCAGAAGTTAAACCCAAAGTACAACCAGAAAAGAAACCAAAGGTTAAACCTGTTTCACCAGATTTAATTCCAGGAGATGGCACAGCAAATCAAGCCGCCCATGCTCTAGCAAATAACAAAAATAAAAAGAAAAAAGCCTTAGACGCCCTTAAAAAAGAATTAGGCGAAGATGACATAGAATCTGACATTTATGCACAGGATACTTGGAAAAATGATTGGCGTAAGTCAGAAGAGATTGTTAATAAGTATTTTGATGGCAATGAAGATTATTTAGAAGCAATAATGGATAACGTAACTTCTGATTCTTATAAGGACGAAACAGGTGATGATTATTTCTGGAACAAACACGCAGACATTATTAATGACAATTTTTATGGTGATTGGAATTGGTTAGAAGCGATACAATATTGGGATGAGAAAGATATTGTTAAGGCGAAATGGATATATGGAAATGAATTTCAGAAGACTCATAATCTCAAGCCAGGAAACTCATCCTTTGATAATAGAAGAAGAACTACAGAGTCAGAAGATGATATGAACTATGATATATCTCAAGCAAATACTAGAGTAGCATTAGATTTTGCACGTATTGACGGTAGACTTTATGATGATATTCTACAAGCATTTGTAGATGAATATGGTGAAGGCTATTATGACGATTGGGTTATCACTGCTAATAAGTCAGGAGTTGATGAAAGTATTAAAAGACTTAAAAAATTAAGTGGTATTAATGAAGAAACTAGACTTAATGAATTTACTATTTCAGATTTAAAAGGAATGGGAATTAAACCTACAAGAGAACAATTTCATAAACTTCAAAAGATAAACCACGAAAATGGTGGAAATATTACTAGAAGTGATTTGAAAAAGGTTGGTATTAATGAAGATGGTGTTATAGTTCCAGGCGTTAATACTACAGTTGATGTACAACCAGGACAAACAGAAAAAGAAGCGGCTAAGTTTGGCAATGGTAAAATAAAACCATTAATGCCTAAAGCACGTAAGAATAGTAACCCGCACAAGTTGTTTAATTTAGGATTAGCAGAAGGTAATATGGAAAAAGATAAGAAAAATCCTCATGCTATACCATATCTTGACACTCAAGAGTGGAAGGATTTACATTTTATGGGTGATGAAATTATTGATGCATACATTAAACATAAACAAAAAGGAAGATTAGCTGGGCAGGCTATTGGTAGAGCAATTGTTGGCGAAGGTGATATAGAAGCAGATAAAAGAAATCCTATAGCAATACCTCATCTTGATAATCCATGGTGGAAGAAGTTACACGATATGGATGATAAGATTATTAGTGCATATGTTAAACATAAATCATTGAAGAGAACTGTGGGCAGAGGAATTAAGAAAGGTTTGAAAAAATTGAGTAAGATAGGAAGTAAACACACATCTTCATCATTTGATGATCAAGGAAATGCTACTACTAATACAACATATGGCATGGCTAATTATAAAGAATCTGAAGAAGGATTTGTTACACTTAGAAAAGGTGACAAAGAAGTTAAAGTACATCCAGATAGAGTATCACATTTCATTGACAGACATTATAAAATTGTTAAAGAATCAAAACCACATTTATTATATACTTTATTATCAGAAGATAGAGTATTTAAGGTTGGAAATATTAAATGGGATACAGAATCTGCAACAGGCGAAGGTCCTGAAGGACTTGACTTACCTAGCTCTGTTACAGTTAATGTACCAGGAAAGCATTTAGGTTCATATGAAGACACAGAAGAATTTATAAGTAATTTTATTACTAATTACACTGGTTTTACACATAAAGGGTTTGATACTAATCCAGAAATTATGGAAGCAGATGCAGATGGCGATGGCAGAGAAGATCTAAAAGGATTTGATGCCAAAACTCAATATGCATTAAAGGCTCTCCAAGCAAAGTATCCACATGCAGATAATTTAATGTCGGCATTAATGGCACAAACAGAAAAAACTTTGGAAATGCAACGAGTAAGTGATAAGCAACAAGATGAACAAGATAAAAGACACAATAATAGGTTTCAAGAGCTTGAGAAAAAACTAATAAATGTTATTAAAAAGAATAAACTTACTGAAGATATTAAAGATAGAGAACAAATCATAAAAGATTACATAAAGGTATTTAGGTGATAGTATATATCGTACAAATGGAAAAAAAAGATCCTGCCCATCACGCAGGACCAACTCAATGTTTAGATCCACACAGATATGTGGCTGGAGTTTATGCGGATATTAAAAAAGCACGAGAGGCAGGCGCCGCAGAAGTAAAATGGCGACATGGAGAATATGAATTCCATTTACATGATTTTGTATTAGATCATATTAATAATGATAAGTTATTATATGAAATAAATGAAGGTAACAAGAAAGGAGAACTATCTCCTGATTTTCAAATTATTAATATTAAAAGTGCCGTAAAAGGCTTGTAATGAATGATCGAGCAGAATATACAGAGTATGGTTACCGAGGTCTTGAAGAATTAAAAAAGGCTAAGGAAGAAATACAAGAGTTACGAAAAGAATTACTTGAATTAAAAGAATTACTAGATAAAGTAACTAACGAAAATAAATAAATTTCCAATGAAAATAAAAGACATATTACAGCTACCTAACATCCAAATCGGCGATGAAGTTTTAGTAGGCAGATTTAAAAATCGTAAAGCAGTGGTAACAGGATTTACTATTGATGATCACAACCAACCAGTATTAAAAACTACTAAAGGACCTCAAAAACTATTTAAACCTAGAATAGTTAAATTGATGGATAAGTAAAATGAAAATAGAGTTGAGGCGTCTCGAGCCAAAACATATTTTCCAGTTAAGAAGTATACTAACAAAAGAAACTGCATTACTAAGTTATTTAGAGTGGCCTTTCACAAAAAAGGTTGCAGAATCTTTCATTTCCAATTATAATACATGGGGTATATGGATTAATGGCGGAATTCTTGTAGGTGCTGTGGAAGTAAAAGAAAATTTAGAAACAGCATACTTCGTGAATGAAAAGTATAGAAATATAGGAATAGCAACACAAGCAGTGTTATTATGTAAAGAAGAACTTGCAGATAAACAACTTTGGTGTGTTATTAATCCTAATAACAGAGAAAGTTTAAAAGTAGCTAATAATGCAAATCTTAGAGTAAGTTTTATTAGCTCAGATAAGGAATAGAATATGGATTTTTCAAAAGTAGATAAAGATGGCAAAAAATTAGAATCAGTTTCACCTCCTGCAAATCAAAAAGTACAAGCAGGACATTATGACTGGTGGGTAGATCATCCAGAATTTTATGAACCAACTGCAGAAGATATTAAATGTGAATTACAATTATCTGCAATGAGTACAGTAGAACCATTAAAATGGGAAATTGATTTAGGGTGGTTTAACAAAGAAATTAAAGCATATGACGATAAGTGGGTCCCATATTTACGTAGAGAAGGTGTAGTAAACAATAGAACTGGATTATGTTTAGTAGGATTACCTGGCGATGATCCATGGGATAGTTTAAGTATGCCAGAAGCAATGAGACGTACTGGACGTCAACTTAGTGAATGTGATTTTAATGAACCTACACAATTATATAAAGATTGTAAAAGTTTACATCCTTTGTTAGACTATTGGAAACCATTAGGACGTACAATGATTGTTAATAGTGGTGCTGGCGGATGGTTCCCACCACATAAAGATCAACCAATATTAACAAGAGATACGTTTAGAGTATGTGCATTTGTATCTAAAAATGTTGGGCATGATGCATATGAATGGGTGTCAGACGGACATACTTGGCCCGTTAAAGCAGGCGGAGTATACTATATAGATACTCGTAAGACGCATAGAACCCATAGTTGGAAGAATGATAGTATGCATTTAGTTATGAATATACCTAAAACATGGGAAAATGTTATGAAGTTATTGAGTGTTACCCTTAATTACTAGCCAATAATTCTTGAATTTGATAAATACTTGTATGAAGATTATAGACATTATAACTGAAAATGCAGATGCAGGAACTACAGCGGCAGGTAATATTGCTAGTGTAACTTTTCCTTTACTTGATAAAAAGAAGATGATACGACGTAAAAAGTCTAAAGGAGCTCCAGTAGATGGAGGCAGTGCAAGTAGTATAGGTGTAGGTTATACTGAAGAGGTGAAATTAAAATGAGATTATCACAATTAAACGAAGGTCCATGTGTAGAAGCAACTGAAGTTGGTGAAGATGGCGCTGATATTACTAAAGCAATTAAAAAATATAAAAATAGAAAACGTAATTATAATGATGACGGAATTGCACCACCTAAAGGACACCACAATACTACTTCTAACAGATGGGCAGAATCAAAAGACATGGTTCCATATTTTGTTAAAGAAAGTTCTATAGATTTACTTAGAAATGTTGCAAGACAAATGGAAAAAGATGCTCACAGTGGTGATTTCACTGCAATAGAAGAACTATTACAAAATGTTTCAGAAGAAGAATTAAAAGCATTTCTTTCTGACCACAGAAGTCCAGATTGGACTGAAGAATCAAAAGAAGAACAAAACGAAAGCATTTGGGCAAAAAATAAAGAAGACCCAATGAATCCAGAAGTATTAATCCAAGGATATGGAAGACTTATGCTTAATCAAATAGAAGATGATCTTGTTCGTAAATTTAATGCACTTAAAGATATGGCAACGAAAAAAGATTGGGATAATATAGATTATCAACTTAATAAAACTGGTGTAATACAAGCATTCATAAAAGCAATAACAGATACGTACAACGAATTAGAAGAAATTAGAAGACGCGGCGGTATGAACAGTCGTGGCATTAAACAGAGGTAACGACATGGATACAAACCACCCAACATATAACAAAATTGATAATACGTTTAATCGTATTATGAATGAAATAGACAAATTTGAAAAAGTTTTTAAACAAGGCGGCCAACTAGAGATGGCTGTAATGGAAATAGATGGAGACCCATCTTATTTAAAAGATGTAGCACAAGCATTAGCAGGTCTTTATGATGCTTTAGAAGACGCACACTTTGGTACAATAGGTCACGTAGTAGATGATCGAGGTGCTAAAGATGACGTTCACCCAGCTCATCAAGAATCAGTTCAAGAGAATAAAAAAACAATTAAAGAAGGTGTATTAGATAGTGATGATGAAGACGGCTTTATGGCTCGTAGTCAACTTTACTTTATGGCACGTGATGCAATTAAATTGCATAGTGTTATTCAAGACCAAGATGATTTAGAACCTTGGGTTCAAAGTAAAATTGCTCAATCTAGCAAAGACATGGATGCAGTGCGTCGTTACACTGAATATAATGCCATGAAAGCAGAAGTTGAGCCTGAAGGAATGGAACTAAACACACATTCACATCCCGAAGAAAGTACTATTGAAGAAAATCTTCAAAAAGCAGAAGAAGAAATTAAAGAATTAAAAACAGATACACCTAAAGAAGAAGTAGCAGAAGGTATGGACTTTGATGCTAAACGTGATGATGGTTTACAAGTAATAGCAAAAGATATGTTTAAACATGCGTTAGCAAACGCTAAGAAAAAGCATAAAGAGTCAAAAGTAGCAGAAGGTGTTACTATATCAGGTGCTATACCGACTAGTGGTAATCCACACAAAGATCAAACAACAACATTTATTCCAACTAAAGTTGTAGATAAAACGTCTCCAGTAACTTCTGTTCCGGATATACCGTCTCCACCAAAGCCCAAAAAGCCCAAAAAGAAAATAGACAAAAAGAAAAAGAATCATGCAAAGAAGAAGCCTAAAGTAACTCTTCCAACAGATGGTGGATTTGCATCAGGATCTAAAGCTGGTAAAGCAACAGCAGTAACTATGCAAGAGGTGAAAGTATAATGTTTACTAAAGCAGAGTTTCTTTCAAACGAAGATAATAATTACCACACTGAAAATGGTGTGGAAATGGCAAGAGAATTTGGTACTCCAGAAGAACTAGAATTAATGTTACAAATTCAAAAAGATCATTATGCTCGTGGACATATTCAACCAGACGAGATAGAAGCACGTAGAGGTATTGTAAACAAATACTGGAAGCACTTAGAAAAAGTAGGAAGTGTTACAGACTCAGTTACAGAAGATGATGACCTAGGAGCTGAACATTTTCAAGCCCAAGATGCAGCAAATATGCAAAACGCGAAAGAAAAATTAGAAAAACTTATAAGAGAACTAGATGTTGATATTTTATGGAGAGGTCACAACAGTGATAGGTTTTTCAACAATGGCGATAGAGCAGGCACAGGCCATTTACAAGGTATAGTAGATAAATTACAAGACATTAATAAAAATTGGGATAAAGAAACACAATTATACGGAATGTAATAGAGGAGATAAAATGAAATATAATCAAATAATAGCAAAAGAGGACGAAGCAAGTGACCTTTATCATGACAATGTTAAAGGTAAAAGTGCAAATGACCTTTATCATGACAATGTTAAATCAGGTAAAAACTATAATGATTATAAAGGTATCCAAATCCATAATTTAAGAAAAGAACTAAAAAGAGTAAGAAAAATACTTCTTAACTTACAAGACATTGAAGGCAAAGATAACAGTTCCGATATGGTTAATGACATTAGAAATATGCTTGGTGGCTATGAGCAGATGGTTGACAATATGGAAAGTGCTTTTGACAAACTTGAAATTGGACGACATCGTAAGGAAAGTGTAGGTGAAAGTGATCACACAATATCATCAAGACAAAATTATAATCTAAGTGATAAAGGTGGAAAACAAAAAACTAATTATACACAACATATCAGAGACTATGAACATGGAAAAGGATTAAGCACTCTTACTACAGCACAACAACAGGATGGTAGTACTAGCAGTAGATTTATAATGCCTGGCGGTTCTGGAGTTGAAACAAAAAATGGTGTTGAGAAAAAGATACAAATGAAAGGCCCGCAATCTTGGGCATATGACAAACCAAAAGTAAATGCATCTAAAAAAGTAAAAGAAGAAAAGGTTGAAGTTGATAACGAAGGTAACATCGCAGGCTACTTGGCTACTATAGATGAGTATGTAGAAATGTTATTTAAACATAATCCTGAAGATATGACTTCTAAATTTAAAAATGAGATGGTATACAGAATTCAAAATGCTGTTGATGATATTAGAACTAGAGAACTTAAAATGAAACCAAGTCTTATAAGAGCAAAGTATGCTAACGAATCAATGTCAGACGATTTAAAGTTAGCAGATGCAGACCGCGACGATTTCAGATTCGAACCAAATAACAGGCGTCATGACGATACATTAAATGAATATTCTCCAAAACAAATTAGAATGGCATTTGGAATTTTAAATGATCCAAGATACAGAGATGGTAATTATGATGGTGCTTATGCGGCTATTGAGAAACTTGCAAAAGGTTTAGCAAGTCATCCAAGTGTAGCGAAGGCATTAAAAAGAGCAAATGAATCAATAAAAGAAGCAGAAAGAATTGGAACTTCTAAAATGGAAGACAAGTTTTATCCTATTACATATACTGCTGATATTTCATATGATGACAGAGATCGTATTGAAGTTGACAACATAGTAATACACGACAAACATGGCGAGATGTTAGCACCAGACCATCCAGTATATCAAGCAGAAGTAGGATTTATTGATGATGAAGTAAGGCGCACAGGCGAAGAAGAAGGCGAAGTAGTTGGTGAAAGTATAAAAGAAGCAGATAAAGATGGAGACGGCAAAGAAGATCTAAAAGGATTTGATGCAAAAACATCATATAGTCTCAAAGCTCTTCAAGCGAAATATCCTCATGCAGAAAATTTAATGTCAGCATTGATGGCTCAATCAGAAGAAACAAACAAAAGACAAGATGATGGTGATAAGAAAAGAGATGTATTAGACAAACTTCATAATAAAAACATTGATACTATAGAACAAAAACTACACGATGTTATTAAAAAGAATGATCTTAAGGAAGAGATTGTAAATGAAATAGATCCAAGTAGATCACCATGGACACAATCAGGTAAACACCCTGGAGCTATGAGTCAAAAAGAATTAGAAAGAGAAATTGCAGTGTTTGATGAACTTAGAGATAGAGGTGATCATTTATCACCAAGAGAATTAGCACAAGAAGATTCATTATATCATTATCTAGAACAATCAAATAAAAAGTCACTTGGTGAAATGGCGGCAGAAGATATGCAAACACAGGCTAGTCGTATTGCTGAAAAAGCCAAATGGAAAAAACAAAAAGCAGAAGGCATTGAAGACATAGCAAAAACAAAAACAAAACAACACACGTTACCACGAGTTGATACAGAAAAATATCAAGAGCGTGATGGACTAGAAGGTCCTATAGCGACTCGCTCAGGTAAAGTAGTTTATTATGATCCTAAAGAAGGCAAATACTACGACCCTGATACAGATATGTATATAGAATACGACGATATGAGAGCATTAACAAAAGAAGGAAGATAATATTATGTTTAATTGGATTAAAACAATGTTTGGCGCCGGTGCTAAACCTCAAGTATGGGTAGCAAAGCCTAAAGTAGAAGTAAAGAAAAATATGACTAACCCAATAGTAGTCAAGCCAAAGTTTAAAAATAAAAAAGATTTATCAAAGATGACCAAAGTTAAATTAGAAGAAGTAGGTAGAATTTATGGTATAGAGCTTGATAGAAGAGAAAGAAAAGATAAGTTAATAAATCAACTTTGGAAAGCAATTAAGAAATAAGAGAGCGTAAATATGAGTAAATATAAAGTAACACGTTGGATGCAGGCAAGTGTACCAGTAGTTTCATATGTAGAAGCAAATTCTAGCGAAGAGGCTGAAGAAGAATCATCTACAGCACCTTATAATTACGACTATGGTAATTCTGTTATTGGTGATATCGAAGATACTGAAGTAGAAGTTGTTGAAGAAGCAGTTGGAAGATTAAAAGAATTAGCAGGTGTTAAAGAAGGTACTATGAGAGGTGGACTGATAAAATATGACGGTCAATCAGAAGGCGAATATGCTGATGCAGAAAAAAGGTATAAAGAATTCATGTCTCAAAAGCGTCCACCAAGTGAAGAAGTAACTACTATGGTTCAAGGTTTTATATTTGACGATGAATTATTAGATAGTCTAGGTGATGCTGAAGAAGGTGGAGATGTACTTGATGTTAGATATATTGTTCAAAGCAGATTAGAAGACTTTGGCATAGAAGATAAATTCGGTATTCTAGAAGCAGATAAAGATATAGAATCTGACATTTATGCACAAGATACTTGGAAAAATGATTGGCGTAAGTCAGAAGAAATGCTTAATAAGTATTTTGATGGCAATGAAAATTATTTAGAAGAAATAATGGATAACGTAACTTCTGATGATTATGTCAGCCAAACAGGTGATGATTATTTCTGGAACAAGCACTCAGACATTATTACTGACAATTTTTATGGTGATTGGAATTGGTTAGAGGCGATACAATATTGGGATGAGAAAGATATTGTTAAGGCGAAATCGATATACAGCAATGACTTTCAGCAGACTCATAATCTCAAGCA
>Ga0315318_10000619_pt1 | contig 14763 bp, 10 predicted proteins | sample M1200m3416metaG_FD_203703 | JGI IMG/M metagenome (GOLD analysis project Ga0315318, IMG submission 203703) | Ammonia-oxidizing marine archaeal communities from Monterey Bay, California, United States - M1 200m 3416 | ecosystem: Environmental > Aquatic > Marine > Coastal | place: USA: California... | reverse complement strand
GGGCTGTTCTGGGGAGCGACGCATCCGTGGACCGGCAATCGCTACAAGCTGTTGCGGTTGCTGATCGACAACAACGTCGCGGTTTACAGCTCGCACCTGCCGCTGGACGCGCATCCGCGACTCGGCAACAATGCCCAACTTTGCAAAGCGGTTGGAATTAAGTCGCCCAAGCCGTTTTTTGTTGAGCGTGGCCAAGCGATCGGCCTGCGCGGCGAACTGAACCTCACGAGAGCGCAGTTGGCAAAGCGCTTGGGAAAAGCCACCGGTAAAGAGCCGACGGTGCTGCCGGGCGGCGGGGCGCGTTGCCACAAGGTTGGCGTTGTCACCGGCGGCGCGGGTGCCGAAATGAAAACCGCAGCCGACGAGGGCGTGGACACGTTCATCACCGGCGAAGGCCCACACTGGACCTTTGCGCTGGCCGAGGACCTTGGGTTGAACGTGTTTTACGGCGGCCACTACGCCACCGAAACGTTCGGTGTGAAGGCGCTCAGTCAGGACTTGTCGAAAAAGTTCAAGCTGCCATGTACGTTCATCGATCATCCAACCGGCCTGTGACTCTGGATATTGCCAGCGTCAGGTTTTCAAAATAGGCTCCCCGCCTTGAAGCGTATTTTACAACTCGCAGTCGCCCTGTTGTTGCTCGGTGTTTTATCGACGGCCAACAGCGCGCAACCCGGTAAAATCAGCAAGGTGCTACCGCATTGGCTCGACCTGCAGGGCCGCCACACGCTCTCCCCCAGCTTGCTCGAGCGCGACGCCTACCAAGCCAAGCTCCGCGCCGATCGCAGCCTTTGTTCCGGCATTCGGTTTGAGGTCAAGTGGGCCAAGAACACGAGTGGCAACGTGAAGCTTCAGCTCGAGTTGCGCATCACCGACCAGGCCAAGCCGATCGTACTCGAGCAGGCCATCAAGCCAAGCCGGCGCGGCGGCTGGAATGCGATCACACTGGATAGCGATGCGTTTAGGGCCATCGGCAAAATCATCGCTTGGCGGGTGCGACTGCTCGACGGCGACATCAAGTTAGCCGAGCGCCGGTCGTTTCTGTGGACTGAATCCAAACCGGCCGGCGATGCCGAAAAACCGGCTGCCGATTGACAACCTCCCTCGTCTCCCCCACTCTTTCGCTCATGGCAAAAACTGGTTTAGGCCGAGGTTTGAGTTCCCTGCTGGGTGCCCGCTCGCCGGCTGACAAAAAAACCAAAGCTGGAAAAAAACCGGCGAACACGCCACCCCACGCAACCGTCGAGGTGCCCAACGAGGTGCCGATCGGCCAGATTCTCCCAGGCGCAATGCAGCCACGTAATGGGTTCGACGACAACTCGCTGAACGAGTTGGCCGAGTCGATCCGCGAAAACGGCATCATGCAACCGCTTGTCGTGCGGCCGCGCGATGGCGGCTACGAGCTGATCGCCGGTGAACGCCGCTGGCGCGCCTCACAGATGGCCGGCCTGGCTAGGGTGCCGATTGTCATCCGCGATGTGGACGACCGGACGGCCCTCGAGTTGGCGCTCGTCGAGAACCTCCAGCGCGAAAACCTTGACCCGATCGAGGAGGCCAAGGGCTACGCGCAGTTAGTCGATCAGTTCGACCTCACTCAGGAGGAGATCGCCACCAAGGTCGGCAAAAACCGGGCCACGGTCGCCAACGCCCTGCGACTCATCAAGCTGCCGGCCGAGGTGCAGACATACTTGCGCGACGGCCTGCTCTCAAGCGGCCACGCCAAGGTGATTCTCGGGTTAAAACACGCCAAAGACCAAATCGCCGCAGCCAAGCGAGTGATCAAAAAAGAATTTAGCGTACGGCAGACGGAGGAACTACTCGGCGCGCTTGGCCAAGCGGCCCCGGGCAAAACCAGGCGCGGCGTTGCCGGCAAACGGGCCGCCACTGACGCGCACATTCTCAACCTCGAGGACAAGTTGCGGGAGCGGCTCGGCACCAAGGTGGCGTTGCGCTACCGGAAAGGCAAAGGGTCGGTGGACATCAAGTTTTTCAACGACGAAGATCTGCAGCGCATCCTCCAGACCCTCGGCATCAAAGCCGACTGATTTTCAATTTAATGCTTTTAGATATTGTTAAATACGGTGATCCCGTGCTCAGGGAGAAAGGCGAGCGCGTGGAGGAGATCACGCCGGAAATTACACAACTCATAGACGACATGCTCGAAACGATGCACGAGGCGCACGGCATCGGCCTGGCCGCGCAACAGGTCGGCAAGGCACTGCAGTTGACCATGGTGGACGTGACCGACGTGGAGGATCGGCCCTCGCGCATGAGCATCGACGGCGAGGCTGTCAAGCCGGAGGACTTCATGCCAATCATCCTGCTCAACCCGAAATGGACGGAGGTTGGCGACAAGAAAGAAGAAGGCCCGGAAGGTTGCCTGAGTTTCCCGGATGTATACGGCGAGATTGAGCGGTCCGAGGAAATCGACGTAAAAGCGATGGACGAAAACGGCGAGACCGTGGCGTTCCGCTGCGCCGGCCTGCTCGCGCGCGCCATCCAACACGAGTGGGATCACCTGCAGGGCATCCTGTTCATCGACCGGATGGATGCTTTCGTCCGCACTGAACTCAAGCCGGAGGTCGATGCCATTCAGGCTGAAACCAAAAAGGCGCAGGGCTGATCACGGCGCGGGAGCCGTGCTGAGCTTGGTCCGAACAGTCTGCAAAAAACTCATTCCCCTCTGATATTTACCGGCCGCCAATTTGCCAACCTGCTCCGCCGCCCTAATTTCGCTTCGGGCAACGCTTTGATCCTCGGGTGTTTTTGCCGAGTTCAACCTGACCTTCGCCGCCGCAAGGCGCTTTTGCTCATACGCTATTACACCCATCGCCGTTTCCACGGCTTCGCTCAATTCCTTTTCGGGAGCATTCAGAAGCCCCCTGTTGTTGTGTGTGTTCGGATTGTCCGGGAAAATCTTGATGGATGACTCGAAGTGACCGATCGCTTCGTCGTACTTTTTTTGATCCTTGCGGATGTTGCCGAGATTGTTAAGTGCCTCCGCGTATTGCGGGGCCAACCCCAACGCCCGCTCGTACTCAGCGGCTGCCTTGGCCAGTTCACCCTTGGCCTTGTAGGCGATGCCTATGTTGAAAAACACCTCTGGATCTCCCTCCTCCTCAGCAAACTTCGATGACTCGTTGTACTTGGCCAGGGCGGCGTCCGGTTGACCAGCGCTGATCAACGCATTACCCCCATGCATCAACTCCACCACCTTGTCGGGATCACCCAGCGAAGTGTCGTCTTCGCCCTCGAGGTTGATGGCATTGAGCTCCGCCAAAATATCATCGACCGACTCTTCCCCATCCACGCCCATGGGTGACCGCTGTGTAGCATCGGGAGTGGGCTTCGCTGCCAACGACAAAGGATCGTTAACAGGAGCCCGTTCAAGTGTCGGTTCAACCACTGGAGTGACAGGCTCCGACTGCGCCAGCGGAGTCGCTGGCACCTTGGCCATTTGATTGGTGGAGGCCACGTCCGGGATTGATACAGATGTTGCGTCTGTTGCTCCGAACCGCATCCTACAAGGAGACCGGTCAGCGCAACATAACTCGCGGTCAGCACTGTTTGAAACCTTAACACTGGGCGGGAATCTACCAAACCTTGATCAAGCCGCAACCATTGTCCTTAGCCTAGATTACGTTAACTTGGCCGAGTGAATTCAGCGCTTGGCCAAGTACTGTTGACCGGGTTAAGGTTCGTGGCCGGTTCGTGGCCGATTTAAACACTGCAGACTGATGTTGCGAAAACCCATTCTCACTGTAACTGCCCTTGGCTTTGCCACTTGTGCGCTGTTCGCCCGCGAACTGAAAGAGTTCGACAACGACGTCAACTACGATGAGGCGCGAATTCCCCATTACGACCTGCCAGACCCGCTCGTCACCGCCGAGGGCAAACTGGTCACGACTGCCGAGCAATGGAGGAACATCCGTCGGCCGCAGATCCTCTCGCTATTTGCCAACTTCATTTATGGTGCCGTGCCGGTTCCGCCCGATCCCATCGTGCAAACCTACCGCATAGTAAAAGAGGACAAAACATTCATGGGCGGCAAGGTAACAAAGCTCGACGTGGCTATTCGTTTCAAAAATCGCAAAGGCTCCGTAGAGACGCTCGTTCTGGTTTTCCTACCGAACAATACCAGAGAGCCGGCGCCGGCTTTCATGATGCTCAGCTTTGACAATCCGCGTGGTGGCAGTTTCAGACTCAGCAGTAGCCGCAAGGGCTATCTGAACAACGGCGTACCGCTTGGAAAATTAGCCGACAAAGGCTACGCCTACGTCTCCGTCTATCATGGCGACTTGGTAGGACATAATGAGGTGTCGTTTGGACGAGGTATCCACAAACTGTTTTTCCGCGACGGCCAAAGTTTCCCCAAGGCGCATGAGTGGGGTGTACTCACCGTCAACGGCTGGACCGGCATGCGTGCGCTCGACTATCTCGAGATAAACGACCGCGTAGATGCCAGGCGCGTCGCCGTCATGGGTCATTCCAAAATGGGCAAGGCGACGCTTTGGGCGGCGGCACAGGATGAGCGATTCGCGCTTGCCATCTCCGCGCAGTCCGGCTGTGGCGGCGCGGCGTTGTGGCGACGAAAGTCCGGCGAAACGATGTCTAAGCTCAATCGCTTCCCCCATTGGCTCTGCATCAACGCCCGCAAGTTCAATGACCGCGAAGACGATTTGCCGGTGGATCAGCACATGCTACTCTCGCTCATCGCGCCTCGACCGGTTTACGTTGCAAGCGGCACGGCGGACACCTGGGCTGATCCGCACGGCGAGTTTCAGTCCGCCAACCACGCCGGCCCCGTGTACACTTTACTTGGCAAAAAACCTCTCAGCACCACCAAACTGCCACCGCCCAACCAACCGCTGCTCGACGGAGAGATCGGCTACCACATCCGCACCGGCGGCCACTCCATCGAGCCCTACGACTGGCAGCAATTCATCAGGTTCGCAGACCGGCATCTGAAGGACAAGTAACCTTGGCCAAGCCCATTGTAGGCGGATTGAATTTAACTTTACTTTTTGGCGTTAAACTCTGGGTGCAAATCGTGGCACAAAAACTTGCTCAAACGCTTTGCCTGGCCGCTATGGTTGGCTTAGCAACGACCACCGGCCTAGCCGAGACGAAGTTGTCCGGTGAACTTCTTTACGCAAAACGCTGCGCCAAGTGCCACGGCGACCGGGGTCAAGGCGTTGCTGACGAACACGATGAGCCACTCGTCGGCGATTGGCCTATCGAAAAACTCACGCGCGTCATCACCCGCACCATGCCGGATGACGATCCAAAAAAGTGCGTGGGGGACGAAGCGGAGCGTGTGGCCCGCTACATCTTCGATGCGTTCTACTCGCCCGATGCCCAGGTGCGAAACAAGCCACCCCGCATCGAGTTGGCACGGCTTACCAACCGGCAATACCTCCACTCCGTCGCCGACCTAATTGGCAGTTTCACCGGACGCTCCGAGTTTGACCATGCGGGAGGGCTCAAAGCCGGCTACTACAACAGCCGGAACCATAGCCGGAACAAAAACAGTATCGAGCGCACAGACTCCACCGTTGATTTCCAGTACGGCGACAGCACTCCGGTTCCAGACAACAAGGAATACAAGGCGGAGGAATTCTCGATGCGCTGGGCCGGTTCCGTGCTTGCGGAGGAATCCGGCGACCACGAGTTCATCGTCACCAGCGAAAACGGTGTCCGGCTTTGGGTCAATGACATGAACCTCAAGTTGACCGAGGGCTGGGTGTCGAGCGGCGAGCTTCGGGAACTAACCGGCACCGTCCGGCTCATCGGCGGTCGTGCCTACCCGTTGCGCCTCGACTTCTTCAAATACAAAAGCAAGAGCGCCTCGGTGAAACTGGAATGGCACCCACCGCACGCGGCCCGGCAGGTTATTCCCGCCCGTAGTCTTTCTCCGAACTCCACTAAGAGCACTTTCGTGATACGCCAACCGTTCCCACCGGATGATAGCAGTATCGGCTACGAACGCGGCAGCGCCGTCTCCAAGCTATGGGACGAAGCCACCACGTTCGCAGCCATCGAGACGGCCAATTGGGTCGCCGGGCATCTCGACCAACTCGCCGGCACATCGGTGATAGACAATGACCGCCTGGCCAAGACACGCGCGTTCGGCCATCAATTCGTCAAGAGGGCATTTCGCCGGCCGCTCGACGCCGAGCAACAACACTTCTTCGTCGACTCGCGTTTTGCTGTGGGAAAGCCGGCCACCGATTCGGTCAAGGAAATCGTACTACTCACGGTAAAATCACCGCGCTTCCTATACCCCGACCTTGGCCAAGCGGATGATTACTCGGTCGCCACCCGGCTCGCGCTTGGCCTGTGGGATTCGATGCCGGATGACGAACTGCTTCGCGCCGCAGCCGCCGGTCGCCTCAACACACCCGGTCAGGCACGGCAACAGGCACTGCGGATGCTGCGTGACCCCCGAAGCCGCGCCAAGTTGCGCGATACGTTTCATCACTGGCTCGGGATCGATCACGCCGAGGAAATCGCCAAGGACACCGAACGGTATCCCAATTACGACAAATCACTGGAGGCCGACCTTAGAACGTCGCTGAACATATTCCTCGACGATATCGTTTGGCGGACTGCCGGAGCCGACTTCCGAAAACTGCTCAACTCAAGGGAGCTACCATTCAACGAACGCCTGTCTAGGGTTTACGGAGCGCAACGTGTCAAACATCTCGGTGAGTTTGGCACCTCACTTTTTGACCATGAACGGGCCGGCTTGCTGACCCATCCTTATCTGCTCGCTCTTTACTCGTATCACAACAGCACTTCACCAATTCATCGCGGCGTGTTTGTTACCCGCCACGTTCTTGGCCGTTCACTCAAGCCACCGCCCGAGGCGGTCGTGTTCAAAGACGAGTCATTTGCCACAGACATGACGATGCGAGAAAAAATCACTCGACTCACCAAAGCCGATGCCTGCATGACCTGTCATGGAATCATCAATCCACTTGGCTTCGCGCTCGAACAATTCGACGGCATCGGCCGGTTGCGTGAAACGGAAGAAGGGAGACCAATCAACACTATTTCGGAGTATCTCTCCGCTGACGGCAGCGCCGTCCGGTTGACCAGTGCCAGCGACCTTGCACGCCACGCCACTGAAAGCCCCAGTGCCCAAAACGGATTCATAGAGATGCTTTTTAATCAGGTTGCAAAGCAGCCGATTCGGGCTTACGGTTCAGCCGTTCTCGACCGGTTGCGTGAAGATTTCTCGAATTCCGGTTTTAACGTAAAATTTTTGCTGGCTGAAACGGCTGTACTCGCCGCCCTGCACGGGATGGATTCAGCCCAGCCGGCGGAAAGAAACTGAATTATGAACGCTCTTGATCGCAGACAGTTCATTCGGGACCTCGGGGTCTCGACCGCCACGCTACCGTTCATCACCGGCCTGCCGAGTCTTGGTCTGGCCAACACCGCACCGCGCCGCCAGCGGCTCGTGGTGATGTTCAGCCCCAACGGCACCATCCCAAAAAACTTTTGGCCGGACGCAACCGGCAGCGACTTCGAACTTAAGGAGATCATGAAGCCGCTTTCACCCCTGAAGGAGCGCATGCTCGTCCTCAACGGCCTGAACAACAGGGTTCGTGGCGACGGAGACAGCCACATGCGCGGCATGAGCTGCCTACTCACCGGCATCGAGTTGTTTCCCGGCAACATCCAGGGCGGCTCCGACACGCCCGCCGGCTGGGCCAAGGGCATCTCGATCGATCAAGAGATCAAGAACTTTTTCCAAAGCCATGAAAACACCCGCACTCGCTTCGGCTCCCTTGAGTTCGGCGTAGGAGTGTCTGACATCGCCGACCCCTGGACGCGCATGTCCTATGCCGGACCAAACAAACCGGTCGCCCCAACGGATAATCCCTACCAAATGTACCAAAAGCTTTACGGACAGCTTCGCGACCGCGAAAGTTTACTGAGCATTTTGGACGAGGTACACGACGACCTCAACCGAGTCTCCAAGCGCATCAGCGCCGAGGACCGTCGACTGCTCGAGGAGCATGCCGATTTCGTGAGGCAAATGGAACAGGAATTTGGTCGTGCCGATGGCAATGCCTTAGTCGCCAAACCGCCGAAGTTTGAAACTGGCATCACCAACCAAAACGATAACGTGCCTCGTTTGAGCCGTATGCAAATTGACCTCATGGTCAGTAGTTTCGTCAACGACTTCTCGCGGGTCGGTACGCTGCAATACACTAAGTCGGTCGGCCAAGCGCGGATGAACTGGCTTGACATCAAGGACGGCCATCACGGCCTATCGCACGAACCGGACAAAAACGAGGAGGCCGTCGACAAACTCACGCAAATCAATAAATGGTTCGCCGGTGAACTGGCCTATTTGGCAAAACGGCTGGCCGAAACCCCCGAACCGGGCGGCAGTGGCAGCCTGTTCGACAACACCACCATCGTGTGGACTAACGAACTGGGCAAAGGCAACAGCCACACGCTTAGAAATATTCCGTTTGTCCTGCTCGGCGAAGGGCTTGGTTTCAAAATGGGCCGTTCACTGGACATGAAAGGGGCGGCCCACAACCGCCTGCACTTGGCCATGGCTCACGCCGTCGGGCATCACATCAAAACCTTCGGCAACAAGAAACTCAGCCAAGGCGGCCCACTCAACTTGGCCTGACAAACAGCGCGCTTAGCCAAGTTCCCTACGCCAAGTTCCCTACGCCAAAATGCCGTGCACAACTCGGCCGTGGACGTCGGTCAAGCGGAAGTCGCGGCTGGCGTACCGATAGGTGAGCCTCTCATGATCGAAGCCCATAAGGTGTAAAATCGTTGCATGAAGGTCGTGAACATGAACCGGGTTTTTGACGGCCTGAAAACCAAACTCATCGGTTCCCCCGTAAACCGTCCCTCCCCTCACACCGCCCCCGGCCATCACCATCGAGAAGCCCGCAGAGTTGTGATCGCGACCCAGCTTTGATTTGCCGGCGTTAGTGATTTCAACCGTCGGGGTTCTTCCGAACTCGCCGCCCAAAATGATCAGCGTCTCATCAAACAGACCGCGCTCCTTCAGGTCTGCGATTAGTGCGGCGATTCCCTGCGAACATTCCTCCGCAAGTTTGCGATGATTCTTCTCAATCTCTTCATGGTTGTCCCAAGGCTGCCATTTGCCGTGCCAGACCTGTACGAAACGAACGCCCCGCTCGATCAACCGACGGGCCATCAACAACTGACGTGATTGAGTTGTCTTGCCGTAGCGTTCGCGAACAGACTTCGGCTCCCGATGAATGTCGAATGCATCCGTCGCTTCCATCTGCATTCGATACGCCTGCTCGTAGCTTTGGATGCGCGACTCCAACTGCGGGTCGTGCCCGCGCTCGTCTAGATGTTTTCGATTCAGCGCCTGCAACAGGTCGATCTGTCGGCGTTGAGCGGCAAAATCCAGCCTCGGATTGCGAATATTCTCGATCAGTTTTTCCACCGCGGTGTGTTCTGTGTTCACATAGACCCCCTCGTAGATGCCCGGCAAAAAAGATGAACGCCAGTTGTCTGGCCCTTTCACCGGATGACCGCCCGGACACATCGCGACGAAACCCGGCAGGTTGCGATTCTCAGTGCCAAGCCCATAGGTCAGCCACGAACCCAAACTTGGACGTACTAGCGTGTTGTCGCCGCTGTTCATGAGCATCAGCGACGGCTCGTGGTTCGGCACGTCACACTTCATTGAGCGCACCACGCAGAGGTCATCAGCATGCTGGCCCAAGTGCGGGAACATATCGCTGATTGGGATACCGCTCTGACCGTATTGCGTGAATTGAAACGGCGAGGCAAACGCAGCACCGGTCAATCGCTCGGTTATTAGATTGGGCGTCGGCAGTGGTTTGCCGTCATGCCTGGCCAAGAGCGGCTTGGGGTCGAAACTGTCCACGTGCGACAAGCCGCCGTTGAGAAAAATGTGGATGATGTGCCGCGCTCGAGGCGCAAAGTGTGAGCCAAGCGGCACCAGTGGATCGACCTGCACGCGATCGCGATGTCCCGAGTCGGCGAGCACACTGTTCAATCCAAGCAGCGCAAATCCCATCCCAGATCGCGCAAGAAAATTGCGTCGGTTAGCCAGCCCAGCTTGGTTGGGGTACTGCAAATTCATCTCATCAATCCACGAATAACAACTTGGTGATTAGTTTAGCCTTTATTTGCGGGCTTTTTCTGGAATCTGAGTTTCCGTTGACACTTTCATTGACACTTTTTAAGGCCATCGGCAACTGCACATTACTAAGCAAATGTGTTATGTTCAATACTGGTGCAGATGGACTGCTTGCTACTGATCTCAGAAAACAGAACACAACAGATTTCATCGTGCGGAATCAGAACCAGTCCGAAATAGCTATAATCGCTAATCGAATAAAGCTTGGAGGCGCACGGATTATCCACACACTGTCTAATTGGTTCGTATGAAGATCAGTGAATCCTCTACAACACTTAATACCCCTTGAAACCTAATCTAATTGGGATGATAACTCCCGCACTATAAAATCAGTTCTTGTTTCAATTGTCGCAATCGTGCTGTTGGTGGGGTGTAATCATATTAAACCGTATGATGAAACCAAACCGTTCCCCGGGCCAAATGCGGGGAGTCATCCCTCTCCACCTAGTATCCCAATGATACTCCCATCTGGTTTTCCGCGTATAAATAGGTGAACTCAGCCAACCCACTCCACCACTTGAACCCTGAGTGGTTTACCGGCAACAGTTAAAACGGCTTGAAAACTGTGCTCATCAGATTGACCGTTGGCCCTGCTGAAGCATGACTCGCCGAAAGAGAATATTTCTGTCGATCGGATTGTTTCCAATCGGGATGGCGACTGGTGCCTTGGTGGGTCTATTGATGTCTGTAGTCACGGGGATACCCATTGGTGGTAAAAACGTAATGTCTGCGGGATGGTCAGCATTGTTGACTGTAATCGGCACCCCACTTGCATCAGCCTTCTTGGTTAGATACGAGGCCAAGAAATGGGAATTCTTTGAACCATATCTGAAACATTTGATTCCAGTGGCCTTCCTCACATTATTTATCCCAGTATTTGGAGTGCTCATGGGTAGTCCCAATAGTGACATTGATGGGTGCGGCAGGAGGGGCCTTCTGGAGCACGCCCTATGTGTTGTGGAATATCTTCAGGAATTTTGTGTCTGACTCGGATTGACCGCATCATGGGACGGTCTCGAGAAGCTTATGCTGAAGGCAACTAAACCAACCTACCCCACCACTTGACCGCCTTCGACAAATGAAACACCTCCTAATCACAACAATCGCAGTCGTGCTGTTGATTGGCTGTGGGTTTGTTTTAGACGCTTGTGTTTCAGCACAAGAGGGAGACTCCGAAGCAAAAGCAGCTAAAACGCTTGGGGTAAGTAGCGTGGTGGCTGCGAGTTTTGAAGATCCACGAAAGTATACAAACTATATTGTAAATGCAATACTTTTGTTTGTTGTTTTCGCAGTTTATGATTGCACTCGAGTATACTTTTTGTGTTGTGCTCGTAGTCTACAAATGGAGAAAGTAGATAATGTTAAGGATACAGATAAGTATTTAAATTATATTACAATTGCGATACTTTTGCTTATCGTGCTTGCGGTCTATGTCTTACACAAAAAAGATCTTGGTCGTCCTCTCCGCGAAGCTGCATCGAGTGGGAATACAGAAGCCGTCAAGCAACTCTCGTATAGTGGTGCGGATTTGAAGGATATTGTAAGTTTGACTCCCTTTGAAAAACATGTGGCTCGGAATGGCCGCACAAACATCACCGACCTTCTCCGCAAACACGACGGCAAGACAGCTAAAGAATTGAAAGCCGAAGGGAAATAAACGGCGCTAAAAACGATGTTGCACGCTTGGAGAAAAGATGTGTTCGATCAAATGAAGGAACCAAACCCCTAATACGTAACAGGAGAAAAACCGTGAGAACGACAAAATTTCTGGCATGTCTATACGCTATGTCAATTCTATCGATACTCGGAGCGAATGCTGAGTCCGCCGAGTCTCGACCTAATATTCTTTTCTGCATCTCCGACGATCAGTCTTATGCGCATGCAGGAGCCAACGGAGATCCGGTCGTGAAGACGCCGGGCTTTGATCGTGTTGCACACGAAGGGTTACGATTTATTCATGCGTTTTGTGATGCCCCAACTTGTGGCCCTTCGCGGAGCGCGATTCTCACAGGACAACCGATTTGGCGATTGGAAGAGGCAGGCAACATTCATAGTACTTTGCCGGCGAAGTTTGCTACTTACACCAAGCTACTTGAGGATGCTGGTTACGCGATCGGTTTTACCGGCAAAGGGTGGAGCCCAGGGCGGCTTGAGGCAGGTGGCCGGACGGCCAATCCAGCCGGTCCGCGGTTCGAAGGCAAGAAATTGAAGGCTCCCTTCAAAGGCATGACAAAAAAAGACTATGCGGCAAACTTTGACGACTTTCTCGCACAAGTGTCTGAGGATCAGCCATTCTGTTTCTGGCTGGGGACGCACGAACCGCACAGAGGTTTCGAGAATGGCGCAGGCCGACGAACCGGAAAAGATCCTGCCAAGGTCGTAGTGCCGCCGATCTTTCCCGATCATACTATTGTGAGAAATGACATTCTCGATTACTACGTGGAGATTGAGCATTTCGATCGTATGGTCATCCGAGCTGTCAAAACCTTGGAAGCAGCCGGCCAGCTTGACAACACCATTGTGGTGATCACCAGCGATCACGGCATGCCTTTTCCACGAGCTAAGGCGAGTTTGTATGACGAAGGCACCCGCGTGCCTTTGGCGATCCGTTGGTCCAAGGGTATTCGGAACTCGGGCCGCGTTGTGAATTCGTTCGTAAATCTCAGCGATCTTGCTCCTACTTTTCTGGAAGCAGCCGGCTTGCGACCACCACAAATGATGACCGCTATTAGCTTGATGGATGTGTTCGCGAACAAACCGAAGGTAGATCGCGCAAATGCATACATTGCGATGGAGCGCCACGATGGTTGTCGCAAAGGTGGCAAGGGCTTTCCATGCCGGGCAATTCGGACAAAAGATTTTTTATATATTAAAAACCATGAGCCCGACCGCTGGCCGGCGGGTAATCCGGATCGCGAGTTCTGCGCCCGCTACATCCCGTTTGGCGAAGTTGACTCCTCGCCGACCAAGACACTGATCATGGACAACAAAGACAAGTCTGATTTCAAGTGCTTTTTTGATTTGGCTTTTGCTAAGCGACCCGCCGAAGAACTCTATTCGCTCAAGAGCGATCCCGGTCAACTCGTCAACTTGGCCAGGAATCCCGAGTTTGCCGATGTACAAAAGAAGATGCGGTCGCAACTGCAAAAACATTTAATCAAAACCAAGGATCCTCGGGCGCTTGGTCTGGATGCGCCTTGGGACTACTATCCGTATTATGGCTTGCGCCGGAATAAAAACTGGGCGGTCGATCTGAAACCTTCTTCAAAGAACTAATCTTTTTCCCGGCCAATGAAACACACACCACTTGCAACAATCGCAGCTGTGATGTTGGTGGGGCGTGGGAATCCAGAAGCGGAAAAAGAGTGAAACAAACGCAAACACCTCTGGCATTCCTCATTCTCGTCTTGGTCGGCGTAGCCTTGCCGGCATTCGCGGAGACTCGCCCAAACATTCTTTTCATTGTGGTCGACGATTTAAATGACTGGGTCGGACATCTTGGCGGACATCCTCAGGCCAGAACGCCAAATATCGACCGGCTCGCACGAACGGGAGTCTCCTTCACCAAGGCTTACTGTTCAGCCCCCTTATGCAATCCATCACGGGTCAGCCTGCTGACCGGCATTGAGCCGTCGAAGTCCGGTGTCTACGGGAACGGCGAACGATTCCGGGAGAAACTCCCCCGGGCCGTTACGCTCTTGCAGTATTTGCGGATGAACGGATATACCACCAAGGGAGGAGGCAAGATATTCCACAGCGCTAATCGATCGGGTGATCCGGCCTCCTGGGATTTCTACTTCAAAGCGCCTAGAACCAAGGCCAAATATGGACGGCCGGCCGATCTGCCTGCTTTGGCTTGGGCTCCCTGGGGTCCGCTGGACAATGAAGACGGGGACATGCTGGATGCCAAGGTCGTAAGCTGGGCGATCTCTGAACTCGAAAAAACCCACGACAAACCCTTCTTCCTGGCCTGCGGGTTCACCAAGCCGCATTTACCGTGGCACGTTCCCCGCAATTACTTCGACCTGCATCCTCTGGAAAAGATCCTCATTCCAAAGACGCTGGACAGCGACCGCGACGACTTGCCAGCGTTTGGAAAAAAGCTGGCGCGGGAGGTGCACGACGTGTCCGGGCCGCGAAACTTTGCCAAGCACGGCGAAGACCACGACATGGTTTTGAAATACAACCAGTGGCATCGAGCTGTGCAAAGTTATCTGGCGACGATCAGTTTCGTAGATGCCCATGTGGGTCGTCTTTTAATGGCACTAGAGCACAGCGAATACGCTGATAACACCATCGTCGTTCTCTGTGGCGATCACGGTTGGCATCTGGGTGAAAAGCAACACTGGCGCAAACATGCACTTTGGGAAACTACGACGCGGACAACGTTGATCATTTCTGCACCCGGGCAGCTTCAAAAAAACCTACTTTGCTGGCGTCCCGTCAGTTTGATAGACCTATATCCAACACTTGTTGAATTGTGCGGTTTACCTTCGCGTAACGGATTGGACGGACATAGCATCGTGCCACTGTTGCAGGATCCCAAAATGGAGTGGAAACGTCCCGTGCTAATCACCTACGGC
>Ga0315318_10000617_pt1 | contig 14773 bp, 14 predicted proteins | sample M1200m3416metaG_FD_203703 | JGI IMG/M metagenome (GOLD analysis project Ga0315318, IMG submission 203703) | Ammonia-oxidizing marine archaeal communities from Monterey Bay, California, United States - M1 200m 3416 | ecosystem: Environmental > Aquatic > Marine > Coastal | place: USA: California... | reverse complement strand
GAGACAATGTTGGCATCATTCATGCAGGAAACGAAAAAGGCACCCGCGGTGGGTTTTCGATGTATGTCCCCGAGTACTACCAGGAGTCGGACACATGTCCATTGATCGTGGCGTTGCATGGGGGATCCGGGCACGGACGGGACTTCCTGTGGACTTGGGTTCGAGAAGCGAGAAGTCGCGGCGCCATCCTGATCAGCCCGACCGCGATGGGCGACACATGGTCATTGATGGGTCCGGACATCGATAGCGCGAATATTGATCGCATGGTGCAACACGTCGGTGAACGTTGGAACACGGATCCGTCGAAGCGATTACTGACGGGGATGAGCGATGGTGGCACGTTTACCTACGTTTCCGGGTTACGGGATGAATCTCCGTTTACCCATCTCGCGCCGAGTTCGGCGAGTTTCCATCCGATGCTGCTCGAGGGCTATACGAGTGCCCGCATGAGCAACCTACCGATATATATCATTCATGGCGTACTCGATTGGATGTTCCCAATCGACGTCGCTCGTGCCGCTGACACGGCCTTGCGTGCGGCCGGTGCCAGGGTGATTTATCGAGAAATAGACGATCTTTCCCATACCTACCCCCGAGACGAAAATCCTCGCATCATGGATTGGTTTCTAGCGGACAATTCTCCCGAAAACTGACCCATTGTTTTGAGGAGACAGGCTTTTAGGCTTCAGCTTCCGCGGTCACCGGATCGATCATCTTACGTACCGGAGTGACCACCGACGCTGGAAAGCCGCTGCGCTCGGAATGTTCCTGGATGAGCGTCGGGTCGTCTGCAATATAGATACAAAATGTTTTGTCCCCAGCGACGTAAGAGTGTTCCCATTGGATGTTCTTATGTTCGCTTTTCATCGCCGCGAGGACCTCGTTTGACTTCGAGGCTGCGTCCCGAAGTGCATCTCGCTCCGCTGAGCCAATTTCGGGAATGTCCCTTTCGATCACGTACCTAGGCATTAGTCCTTCCTCTTTATCTGAATGAATTAAGCGCCGGCACTGATTGAAAAATTCAGTGCGGCGGCGGTTTTATACGCTGGTCGTTCGTGCAGTGTAGCTCGGTATTCGTTTAAGTTGTCAGCGAGTTCAAAATCGTAAGCATGAGCCCAGTCCAAGCAAGACGTTAACAAAATGTCGACACCGGAAAAGCTGTCTCCCAGGGCGTATTCACTGTCACCAAGTTTCATCTCGGCCCATCGAATTTGTTTATTGAACCCGTCGCGCGCTGCTCGTAAGGCTTCTGGCGCGTTTCCGTACAAGTGTGCGAGGTCATTGTGACGACGGATGATATAAAGCGTGTGGGCATCGAGTTCCATCAAAATGTAGGACGTCCACTCGTCGTAGCGTGCCCGTTCGCGACTGCCGGACGTCGGTGTGAGTAGACCGTGTTTGTCCCCCAAATAGGTCACGATGGCCGCGCTTTCCGTTAGCACAAAGTCGTCGTCGACCAACACGGGTATCTTTTCTTTGGAGTTTAGGCACTGAAACGTTTCCCCCTGCGTTTCCCCTGTTCGCGATCCAATTAATTTGGGTTCGTAGTCGAGGCCGAGTTCATGCAGTGCCCAATGCACACGAATCGTCCTGGATGTTGCTCCGCCCCATACCGTGATCGTCATCTCAAGGCCTCGGTAACTCACGTTCAACTTCGTAGAAATGAACCTCGGCACTCGTCGGTGGATGTTCTGATAGGGCGGCCTGGAATTCGCCCATGTGTGTTGAGGCAAAGTGAACGCGCAGCGCGTCCATGCTTTCCCACCTCTCGGTAATTCGAATGATGCTGGGCTCGTTCACCTCGACCGAGAAGGTGTAGTCGAAGCAACCGTTCTCTTCGCGGCTCGCTTGTTCCATCGCAGCGAGTGCGGGCTTGAGCGCGACAAGGTGGGCATCGATCAATTCCAGGTGACCGTTCACGATGATCATGGGCTACTCCTCTATGAGCCGTTTTCGTTTCGTTATCTCGAACCGAAACTGGGGTGGGAATCGATCATACCAAGGCTTTTAACTGGATAAATATACAGTTATCCTAGAGTTCCTCGTGAGACCTCCTGAGACGATGCCCGTGAACGAAAAAAGACTCCACAAGGGCCGAGGGGCGATCTCCAACCCCGCGTCACGGTTCGACCCGCACGTGAGCGAGCCCATTGATGATGGTTGGAACGGGGCTGAATCGATGGATATCAGTTCGAGCGCACCGAAAACAAGGTTTTTCCCGGACCAGACGCGGAACATCATCGCAACCAATAAATCCCCTGACATTTCGTTCGATCGATCCATTAACCCGTATAAAGGCTGTGAACATGGTTGTGTGTACTGCTACGCCCGTCCGACTCATGCATTTTTAGGACTGTCTCCAGGACTCGACTTTGAAACTCAGATTTTCTACAAGACCGAGCCTGCGGCGCGGCTGGGTGAAGCATTCGAACGGCGTGGATACAAGGTACGACCGATTGCTATGGGAACCAATACCGACCCGTATCAACCCGGTGAGAGGCAGCTCGGTATTACGCGAGAGATCTTGAAGACGCTGCTAAGGTACCGTCACCCTGTCACGCTCGTCACTAAAAGCACGCTGATATTGCGGGATCTTGATATTTTGACGAAGTTAGCGAAGCTCAAACTTGTCCAGGTTTCGGTCAGTGTCACGACCCTCAGTAACGGGTTGAAAACCGCCTTGGAACCGCGCACCGCAGGTCCCCAGGCAAGGCTTCGAGTCCTTGATTCCCTGCACCAAGCAGGCGTGCCGGTTGGCGCCATGATCGCTCCCGTAATCCCTTGCATTAACGATCACGAGCTAGAAGACATCGTTGTGGCGGTTTCCAAGACTGGCGTCTCAAGGGTCGGCTACATCTTGCTGCGGCTTCCGCTGGAGGTTGAGGACCTGTTTGTCGAGTGGCTGCAACGGCATTATCCGAACCGCGCTAAACGGGTGATGAGTCACATTTGCGCAATGAGAGGCGGCGTCGCTTATCGGGCCGAGTGGGGTACGAGAATGCGCGGCCAAGGAACCTACGCGGATTTACTAGCCAGGCGTTTCGAGGTTGCGACCAAAAAAGTGGGTCTTGAGACAGAGATGTCGGCGCCACTGCGCACCGACCTATTTCGGCCCGCGACCGACCAGCTCAGTTTGTTCGGGAGTCCCTGAAGAGCCAGCAAACGAGTCCCAAAAAGGCCCAACCTAACGCAATTCCCCATTCGTAAGGCCAGATGAGAGACGACGGACTCCAGGGAAAGTAAAACGAGAGCAACACCAATCCCAGCGCGGTGGCCACAATTCCCACGAACGACGGATAGCGAACGCGAAAAGGGCGATCGAGATCCGGTTCTTTACGACGTAAAACAAGAAACGCGATCGGTACAAAAATGTAGGCAATGACCACAGCAAAACTGCCTGTATCCACGAGCCAAACGAGTATGGTGCGGCCAAAAAAAGGTGAAATTGACGCCATCAGGCCCAAGACCAACACACCCACGTAGGGGGTTTTGTATCGTGGATGAAGGCGCGAGAAGGCAGGGGGTAGGAACCCAGATTCCGAGAGGGCAAACATCACACGGCTGCCGCCGATAATGAAAGCATTCCAACTCGTCAAAATGCCGCCCACACCACCAATGATCAGAATGGTACCCGCCCAACGTCCATTCCAGAGCGACGTCGCGGCATCGGCCGTCGCCATGGAGCTTGATTCCAATGCGGTGGGATCGAGGGCCATGGAAACTGCGAACGAAACGGCACCGTACCAAAGGACGGCCATCAAGAGCGATAACACGAGCAACCAACCGATTCGCCGCGGCGGTAAGTTAATTTCCTCGGCCGATTGCGGGAGCACGTCGAATCCCACCATCATCGCAGGAACCATGATGAGTACCGTGAGTATCCCGGTCGCAGGGATAGCGATCGGGGGCTCGGTGTTGGCGAGACTGCCGAAATTTACCGCGCCGAGGAGTAATAAGATGCCTGCACCAAGCACGGTGGCGGTGATCACGCTTTGGACCAGGGCGGCGGCTCGTATCCCGATGACGTTGATCCACGTCATCACGAGGGCAGCCGCAATGCCGATGGCGACAAAACCCACGGACACGGGTGCACCCAACACGGTCCACAGAGTGCCGAGACGGATGGACGGGAACAAATACTCGATCGCGGTGGGTAAGGCGACGGATTCGAACACGCACACGGTCGCATATGCCATGAGCAACGCCCAGGTACAGATAAAGGACCAGCCCGGGCCGAGTGCGGCACGGGTGTACACGTGTTCGCCGCCGGCCTTGGGCATCGCGGCCGCGAGTTCAGCATAGGTCAGTCCGATAAATACGAGAATCACGCCGCCCGCGGTAAAGGCAAGCAAGGTGCCTATGGACCCTGCGTTAAGCACCCAGTGGCCGGTAAAAAGGACCCAGCTCCAGCCGATCATCGCGCCGAAGGACAGTGCGAGGACGTCGCGAGTTCGTAATACGCGTTTGAATCGATCGGGAGGGATGTCAAAATCTACCGCTGTTCGTTACGAGCATTCTCGCGGATTGCCATGCCAGACGGTAGAGCGTTTGAATTTCCTCTGGGCCACAAAAAATTTGAGGTGGTCATCGCGAACGATAACGGCTTGGAGCTATGGTTGGACGGGTGTTTGCGCAAACGTCGCGAACCATCACGTCGTGAACCGTTATACGTTTGGACGAACGTGGAGCTCTTGTGGGAAGAACATCGTTACGTTGAAGCCCGATTCTTTCCCAGTAGCGGAACGTTAGAAGTTACGGTGAATGGCGATCTCGTCGGCGAACGGGCCGTTTAGGAATCAAAAAAGCGATTGATCTGACTAAGGTTGCTGTCCTAACGGCTGGTTCGTAGGGTTGGGAAGGGCCGTTGGAAGGGGCCGATTGGTCCAAAACGCTATGAATTTCCGGAAGGTCGTGCCACGTTCGCCAAGGATGTTGAATAGACAAGGAAGAAAGATCAGCGTGATGACGGTGGAGAATACGATCCCAAACGAAAGCGACACCGCCATCGGGACCACCATCTGAGCGGCCATCGAGGTTTCTAATAACACCGGCGTTAGTCCAAAGAACGTGGTCAACGATGTGAGGAGAATCGGTCTGAATCGAACCGCGCCAGCTTCGACCGCCGCGTCAGGAGCGCTGAAACCTGCTTCCGTGCGTTTATTGACGTGATCGACCATGAGGATCGCGTCGTTGACGACCACACCAGCGAGCGCGATGAGACCCAGCGACGATAAAGACGTAATCGGGATGCCAACGATCATGTGCCCAATCACAGCACCGATCATGCCAAACGGGATGATGAACATGATGATCAAAGGTTGAACGTACGACTTGAGCGGAATCGCAATGAGCGCGTAAAGCAAAAGCACCGCCAAGAGCATCGAACGGAGCATCTGACTTTGCGATTCGTCTTGTCGTTCCGACGCACCGGTGACGTCGTATTTAACGTCGGGATAGCGGTCGAGCAAGTCGGGTATGAATTGGGCTCTTACCGCTCCGATGACTTCTCCGACTTGAACAATGTCAGGGTTCAAGTTGGCGGTCACGGAGACAGTCCGCCTACCGTCCAAGCGCTGTACGCTGCTGTACCCGCGCGCGAGTTGATAATCGGCCACGGCGTTGAAGGGTACTTCACGACCGTCAGGCAGACGGATCCACATGTTCTCGAGATTGCCGACCGATTTTCGGTCGACTTCGGGGTAACGCACCATTACCCGTACTTCTGATTCTCCGCGCTGGATACGTTGGGCCTCGGCACCGTAGAACGCCTGGCGTACTTGACCGGCGAGATCGGTGAGGGTGATGCCCAATGCCTCAGCTTCTGGACGAATCCGTAGCTTCAGTTCTTCTGGTCCGGCGTTATTGGAGCTTTCGACTTCGTAAACACCATCAAACGTATGCAAATACGACACTAATTCCTCAGCAGCTTGTTCAAGGCTTCGGTAGTTGTAACCTTGGAATTTCAATGCGATCGGTGGACCGCCGCCGCTGTGTTGTCCAGACGAAAACGACAATTTCTTAGTTCCCGCGATATCGCCGAGCTTTTCACGCCAGCGATTTTCAAGTTCCTTGCCGGAGATGGGTCGTTGGTCTTCGGGTTTGAGCTCGACGTTAAATCGGGCGCTTTTGCCACTTTGAACGTAGGCGAACGAATGTTCGATAATTCGCGTTTGGATTCGGTGCTCCGTTTGGATTTCACGTTCAAGTTCGATAAGTGAGCCTTCCATTTCCTCGACGATACCGACGATCAGCTGTTCGGGAGCTCCGTCTTGCAACTCTACCTCGGCCATGACGTAGTCCATCTGCATGTCGGGAAACCAATTCATGCGTACATAGCCGCCGCCCATTAGACCGATCGTCAATATCACCAAGCTCACGAAGAAGGCTAGGGTTGGCCAACGGTTCTTGATGGTAAAGGCGAGAAACGGCCGATAACGATGTTCAATGAAAGATTTCAACCGTACGTCGACCCATTCCGAAATGCCTTTTCTGGACGAGCCGTGCGCAGACTTCATGGATGCGAGGTGGGCGGGCAGAATGAGTTTGCTTTCGATCAGGGAGAAGGTGAGCGCGAAGACCACCACCCATGCGATGTTCCGAGAAAACGCGGACGTGTGGCCGCTTTGGATCAACATCGCACCGAATACCGCGATCGTTGTTAGTACGCCGAAGGTGGCGGGTATCGCAACACGTTGGGCACCAGTAACGATGCTGTGTACCGAATACCCCTTGTGCTCGGTTTCGGTGTACGCGCTCTCGGCGATGATAATCGCGTCGTCGACGACGATACCGACCACCATAATGAACGCGAACAAGCTCATGATGTTGATGGACACGTCAACGGCCTCGAGCAACATGAAGCCACCAAGCACGGCAACGATGAGACCGACAATCACCCAGATTGCTATTTTGAAGTGCAAGAAGATGCCTAGAAGAATGAAAACGAGGCAGGCACCAATCAACATGTTGATGGCCATGGCTTGCTGGCGGTCCTTGAGCATCACGGACTGATCGCCCCAAACATTCAATTGGATTCCATCGGGCAGCGTTTGGTTGCGCTCATCGACGTAGGCGTTCACCGCCTCCGAGATTTCAATAGGATTCTCGTTCTCGCTCGCGGAAATCATGATCCCGACAGAACGTTCTCCGTCAAAAAATGCGTAGCTCTCGGTTTCGGCAAAACCATCGCGTATGGTGGCGACGTCACCCAGGCGAATGCGGGTCCCATCGGGCTGGGTAAGCAACAAGATGTTCTCGAACTCTTGACCCGTATAGGCCTGTCCCTTGGCGCGCAAACGAATATCGCCGGAATCCGACCGTATCGTGCCGCCGGGGATATCGACGGACCAGAGTCGGATCACTTGCGCGACTTGGTTTAGGGTCAGACCGTATTGGCGCAGCGAATCCTCAGATATTTCGATGGAGAGTTCGAACGGTCGAGTACCGCTTACCGAGGCATAGGAGACTCCGTTTAAGGCCGTAATTTCATCGCGAATGCGTTCAGCAAGCTCCTTCATCGTAGCCTCGCTCCTGAGGCCCGTCAGCTGCACGTTCATCACGCCGCCCCATCTTTGCCCCGTTCGCTTGGAGATGATGGGCCGCTCGCTTTCACCGGGAAAGGTGGAAATCCCGTCGACGGCCAACTTGATTTCGTCGAGGATCGTTTCGAGTTCGTAACCGTCCTCGATTTCTGCGACCACCTCGCCCATGCCTTCGAAGGCATTGGAGGAGATCTGTGAAATGCCTTCGATACTTTTGATCGCTTCTTCGACCCGAATGACGACGCCTTCTTCAACTTCTAGCGGCGCTGCGCCAAGGTACGGTACCCGCACGCTGACTTGATCGATTTGAACTTCAGGAAACATTTCCCGCTTCGTCGTGAACAATCCCCAGCAACCCGCACCGATAATGAAAATCATCAACAAATTGGCGGCAACGTGATTGGTTGCGAACCACCCGATCAAGCCTGAAACAGGAGGTGTAGTTTCACTCATCGGACGTTGCCAACCTTAGGTGAGGTATTCACCCGCACCGGCATGCCGGGAAGTGGCTGATCGATGGGGGTGATGGTGTAGCGATCCCCGTTAATTAGTCCTCCATCGACGTAGGCGTATTCCTCGTCCGTGCTGACGATTTGTACGTCGGTAGGGTAAATTTTCTGGTGCTCGTCAATGATCCACAGCGTTTCGCCACGCTGCAGCGCGTGGCGTGGAATGGTAAAGAGCTCGCCGCCGAATCGACCCTGTATATTTGCCGTCACGAAGGTTCCAATTCGGAGGGGTTCGCCATCCTGGCCGTTTTGGTTATAGGGGTCCTCGACCTGGGCCACCACGTACAACACGCGACTGGCACTGTCGAAAACGCCCTCAGAACGTACGATCAAGCCCTGCCATGTGTGTTGGATCTTTCCGACCTGAGAGGTCAGGGTCACCGGGATGGGTAAACTCGACCCGTCTGCCGATGGAAGATCGACGAGAGCAAGTTCGCGTTGCGTAATCGGTAAACGAATCTCGGCGTAGTCGGTGGCGAATACTAGAGCGAGCTGGCTGCCGGTGTTGACGTATTGGCCCACATCCGCACGTTTTTCTTGGACCATGCCGTCGTAGGGTGCTCGAATGCTGGTTCGGTTGAGGTCTTCTTGAGCTTTCTCAAGCGTCGCTTCCGCCGAAGTCAATTCGGCAATGGCCTCGGCCAGTTGCGGTTTACGCAATGCCAGATCGGAGATCGGTCCTGTCGAGGCGTTCAAGTCTCGGAGTGTCTTCCAATCATCCAGCGCGAAATTCGCCAGCGCGTTTTCTTTAGCCACTTGCGTTTGGACCCGGGCGACATTGGCTTGTGCGCTTTTGAGCGCGGATTGGTAATTTCTCGGGTCGATTCTTAGTAGCAGTTCTCCCTTGTGAAAAAAACCGCCCGATACATAGTTCGATGCAACCTCGACGATTTGGCCGGAGACTTCCGAAACGAGAATCGATTCGGTACGTGGCGTCACGGCGCCCTGGGTATTGACTCGAAAGATAACGGGTTCTCGACGGGCCTCGATGGCGTCGACCAAAAGTACGGGGATCTCTCGTTCCATTTGTGTCGGAGCGGCGCGCGATTGAACCATAACGAATGCCCCGCCAGCAGCAGTCGCGAGGATGGCGATCGATATCAACCATGTCTTCATGGGCGACTTTGCATCCGATTAATTGAACAGCTACGGATCGAGCCGTCGATACTGCGCGAACACGACATGTGAATTCGTCCCCAACAAGTAACAATAATGTAACGTATACGTTACATATACTAAACTCAGAAGGTAACGTCAAGGTTACATCATGGTGAATCTTCGATGCGCCCAATAAGCAGCGTTAACGGACAGCCACCATGTTCTTAAGACGGAACTAGAGCCGAATCTGGAGGTGACCAGAGACAGGCGAGATCGAAATAAACGATGGACGTTGTGCCATAGACGCGTGAGTCCTGGGGATAGAATTCGCTACCATGCGACGACAACGACCAGTGATTCCGACGATTTCGATGAAAAAGACCGTGGACTCAGTATTTCAAAAGGCGATGGACGGCGTGGCTCCCCTTAAAGAGGGCGAGCGTAAGACGGTCGTGAGACCTCGTGCACAACCCACTGTGGGGCAGCTCCGACGCCGTCGAGACGCCGTGGCAAAGGGCAGGGAAGAGAACGATCGAAACCAACTGACCTTCGGCGAAATCGAGCGAGTGAATCCTTTTGACGTCCTCGCGTGGAAAAAAGACGGCGTTCAACCGCGCGTGTTTCGGCGCCTAGCTCAAGGAAAATACCCGATTGAGGCGACACTCGATTTACACCAACGCACGGTAAAGGAAGCACGCGATGATGTATTTCGATTTATAAGGTCAAGTAGCCGGAACGGTTTTCGCTCCGTCGTCATTGTCCACGGTCGCGGTGACAGGAGTGACGATCCTGCGAAGCTAAAAAGTTACGTGGCACACTGGCTGGTGCAATTGGCAGATGTGATTGGATTCCACAGTGCGCCTCGTCGTGACGGGGGTACGGGTGCAACGTTCGTCTTGATACGGAAGTCTCCGTCGCAGAAAGAAGAGAATCGGGAGCGGCACGGACTGAAATCAGACCGGCCCCAGCCGATCGACTAGCGACAGTTTCGGCGCTAACGGCTTCTGGGTGGATGAAGCTCTCGCCGCCCCGACGACGAATTGCACGGGTTCGACCCTACATCCGGAAATTCGACCGAGATATTAGTCCTTGAAATGGTCACAATCGGCCTTTGTCGAGCTCGAAGCGGCCGCGGGCAAGGTTGAGACGTAACACGTCGCTCGCGCCTTCCGCGAGTCTCAGTGCGCGAACGCGTCGATAGAGTGCTTCAAGCGGATGGCCTGACCGTAGCGCGATCCCGCCGACCAGTTGGATACCCCAATCAACGATGTCGCCAATTGCTTCCGTCGCAAAGACTTTACATGCGATACCCTCGTTGACGATGTTTTCGCCGGTGTCGCCAAGTCTGGCGGTCCGATAAACCATGCTTCGTGCGGCGAACGCTTTGATTCGCATGTCCGCGTAGCGCATTCGGACGCCCTCTCGTGAACTCAGAGGCTGGCCACTTCGGTGAGGCGCCGCGAGATGCTTTTCCACGAAATCAATGACCCAACGCGAGAGACCGACGCTATCAGCGGCGAAGGCTAGACGGGTGTTACCGATTTGGCCTAATGCGCGTGGCATGCCCTCGCCGGGCTTGCCGATGATATGCGTTTCCGGGACGACGACGTCGTGAAATTCGATGTACGCGTGGTTCGTTCCGTCGACGGACCCAAATGTATTCTTGATCACGACGCCATTGAACGACGTATCGATCAAGACCATGGCTGGACCGTGGCCTTCAATTTCTACCAACGTATTGACGAAATCGGCGTCTGCGCCTCCCGTTACATAAGATTTCTGACCATTGATCCGAAGCTCGCCCTTTTCAAGGGTTGCCCATGTGGCGCGTTCAGCAGCGTCCGGTTCCGTAAATCCAAACGCGCCGCGTTTCTCTCCTGCGAGCACGGGAGCAAGGTAATCACTTTTCAGCGGTTCTTCGACACCGACAAGAACGCCGGGACCTGGACCGAAAATACCCGGCAAGTGTGAAAGATTCAGTGACCCTAGTGTGTCGCGTACGACGGTGAGTTCGAGAAGAGAGGCAGCACTTCCCCCAAATTCTTTCGGTTGTGTCATACCAAAGAGGCCGAGCTTTTTGGATGACTCGACAATCGAGCGATGACGATCAGAAGCTTCCAGGGAACTGTCGGCGAGCATCGGTAATAGCACATCGTTTCCAAGATTGACGACGTCGTCACGCAAGCGGGCGAGTTCACTCGTGAGTAGTTCGGGCATAGTGCGCTCCTAGATCGCGGGTGCGATCGCCATCACGGCTATTAAAAAGACAAGCAAGATCATCGCGATGAATGCGTAGTAGAGCCAAGATTCTCTACGTACTTGCTGTTCGACCAAATGCTCGATTTCGATGACTGTGCGGGCCGCGGCCGTGGTTGTCAGTCGATAACGCGTGAGACCGTCGCGTCGTCCCGGAAGTTTGACGAATAGCTCCGGGATCTTGTCCATTCTGGCAACAACGTCGAGCATGGGGATCCCGGTCATGCGGGAAAGTTCTTTAGGGTGCAGGCCTTGGTTCGGATGATCCAAAAAGCTTTGATACAACGCCAGTATCTGTTGGTTTTTTCCTCGGAAACGAAATGAAAAAATCATGCCGGAAGGCCGATCTGGTCGAGTCGCTCTCGTTCGATAACCTTTTTGCGTGATCCGTTCATCGGCAACGTGACTGCCTCGATAGTTGTCTTGCTAAAGCTCTTAGTGTGGGTAACGAATTTGAATAGTCAACCGAGCGTCGAATCCGTTTAGCTTCAAGAGGCGATGATCACAGCTCGAACTGGGGAGCGGTGCCCCTCGATGGTCTCAAGCGCGTTCTGACCGGAGAGTGCCTCGGCCAATGATTCAAATGGCATGTTGGCGGTACTTCGTTGCTCTGTTGTTCGAGTCAGCGAGACGTTCTTAACGTCGACATCGTTGAACCCCAATGCCTCCAGGTCACGGTAGAGATCTTCGATGGAAGGGATTTGGACATGCTTCATTCGCGCATAACGTTGGTCCGGGGCGAGTTTGGTCGGATAGATGAGCGTTTCTAGGACCAAGGTGCCGTTGGGTGTCAGCAGTTTGGAGAGTGCGTCAAGGTGGGCGGCAGGATTTCTTTGGTGATAGAGGACGCCCATGGAGAAAACGACGTCGTAGGGCTCCTGCACGCTGAAGTCGTTCAGTCGAATGGGCAGGATCGCTTGTTGATTACCGATGTATTGAGCAAATAGTGCGTGCTGAAGCACAAAAAGAAGGGATGAGTCGATACCGGTCACCGACGAAGCGCCCGCTTCGAGCATACGCCACCCGTAATAGCCGTTACCGCAGCCTACGTCGAGAACGGAGCGGCCTCGGAGGTCGACATTTGATCGGATGCGTTCCCATTTGAGATCGGATCGCCATTCGCTGTTGATTGGCCGGCCGAACAGTCGAAAGGGGCCCTTTCGCCAGGGTGCAAGGGTTTGGATGCATCGATCGAAAACGTCGTTATCGTCGATTTCCCGAGGGTCCCCGATGGTCACTACGCTTCCAAGGGATACGTGCGTTGTTGCGCTGTTGGGAAGTAAATCAATGGCGTTGAGCCAACGTGGCAAATCGCCATGGTTGAGGTCGTCGATAGAAATATTGAGGCCTTGGCTTCGCCATGAGGTCCCGAGATATTGAGCTACACGCATGAACTACGAAGTGGCGAGGATCGAGATCCAGTTGAGGCATCGAAACCAGATACGGCAACGGGTAAAACCGGCATCGTTGAGTCGAGCCAAGATCGCATCTTTCGTATCGATCTTCATGACGTTTTCGAGCGCCGCGCGTTTTTGGCTTATCTCAAGTTCGCTGTAACCATTTTCGCGTTTAAAGTCGAGGTGTAATTCGGTGAATTCATTGTCGTCATCGATTTTTTCAGAGACTAGGAAAACGCCATTTGGCCTGAGCCCGTTACGGACGTTTCTCAAAAAAGCGAGGCGATCTTCGGGAGGGAGGAACTGGAGTGTGAAATTCGCCGCGACGAAGGACGCGTCGACGTATTCGACGTCCCTGATATCCGCATGCTGAAACGAAACCCTCGGATCAACTAGGTTGGCGGTTGCGGCCGCGATCATAGGCGCGGAGTTGTCGATCGCCACGATCTTACATTCGCGATCACCAACAGCATTCAAAATCGAAGCGGTCGTCGCGCCACGCGAACAGCCGAGGTCGTAACACAAGGCGCTCGGTTGCAAATGTTTTGCCGCGATAAGCCCGGTAATGTCGACAACGCTTTGGTATCCGGGAATTGAGCGGCGGATCATATCCGAGAACACTTGGGTGACAGAATCGTCGAATGCGAACGGGTCGATCTGCGTTCTCTTATTCTGATATAGGCCGTCCGTCACAATTCTGTCGTTCGTGATTGTCATGGTAGGATCGCCGGTTACCCAAGCCGACCTATTGTATATGGACGTCCTGGACCGAAGCAGTCCCGATCAACACATCGGCCTCAATGTCGATGGAAGCGTGCTGGTCCATGGATAGTCAGAAATTCCGCGAAGGGATGAGCCAGTTCACGACCGGAGTCGTGGTCGTGACAGGGATCGAGTCCGGCTCGTTGGTTGGGTTTGCGGCGCAGTCTTTTGTCTCGTTATCACTGGAACCGCCGTTGGTATCGATATCTCCACAGATCGCAAGTACGAGTTGGCCACGTATTCGAGAAGGGCGTGATTTTTGCATCAATGTTCTAGCTGAGGATCAACGCGATGTGAGTGAGGCGTTTGCCGTTGTGGGCGAAGTAGCGGCGATTGGATGGCAGCCGTCAGAGGTTACTGGAATGCCCATCGTTGATGGGGCTATTGCGCACATCGATTGTCGGTTGCGTAACGAACACGAGGCGGGTGATCACACCATCGTGATCGCAGACGTTATCGACTTGGCCGTCCACGACCCAGAAGCGCGTCCCTTAGTGTATTTTCGCGGAAGTTACGGTGGGTTTGCCTCAGATTGAACGGCGCTGCATCTTCACGATTGTAAATGCTCGACGTGGTTCCTACGAAAGTCCCTCGACCGGAATGGCGGCGCCGTGGATGGGGTCCGCGGCTTCTGAGGCAAGGAAACGAACAACCTTCGCGAGCGCTATAGGCGCCACCCACTGATCAAAATTCGCGTTTGGCATGTCGGCTCGGTTGCGTTCGGTATCGATGATGCTCGGTAGTATGCAGTTAACGTTAATGCCTGCTTCTTTAAGTTCGTCCGCGAGGCTTTCGGTCAGGCGGATCACGACGCTCTTAGAAGCCGCGTAGGCGGCCATAGACGCGCCTCCACGGAGTCCCGCACGGGCGCCGATGTTAATGATCTTGCCAGACTTTCTTTCGGCCATACGCGGTACCACAGCTCGCACCATATTCAACACAGTACGGGTATTAAGGTTGAACATGAAATCCCAGGTTTCGTCGCTAGTATCCGCGACCGAGTCGCCCATGGTGAATCCGCCTGCAATATTGGCAAGGATGTCGATGGTATCGACAGACTCGACTACCTGCGCAGCTCCATCGGGATCAATTAAATCGGCTTGGCGCGTCTCGTATGCGGCGTCGAAGGGGACCACGTCGACACCGATGACGCGGGCGCCGCTCGTGTGGAAAATATTCGCGACCGCCTGACCGAGTACCCCGGCGGCGC
>Ga0315318_10000614_pt1 | contig 14792 bp, 14 predicted proteins | sample M1200m3416metaG_FD_203703 | JGI IMG/M metagenome (GOLD analysis project Ga0315318, IMG submission 203703) | Ammonia-oxidizing marine archaeal communities from Monterey Bay, California, United States - M1 200m 3416 | ecosystem: Environmental > Aquatic > Marine > Coastal | place: USA: California... | reverse complement strand
TCGAGGCGGCTGGCATCGTCCTCGACACCGTCGAGTACGACCTCGGTGGCGCTCGCTACGGACGTGACGGCACGGTGCTGCCCGATGAGATCCTCGACGAATGGCGTGGCCTCGACGCGCTCTATCTCGGCGCCGTGGGGACCCCTGAGGTTCCTCCTGGACTGATCGAGCGCGGGCTGTTGTTGAAGATGCGTTTCGAACTGGACTTGTACGTCAACCTCCGACCGTTCGTGCTGCTGGCCGACGGCATCGATTTTCGGGTCGTGAGGGAGAACACCGAGGGGACCTACGCGGGCGAAGGCGGCTTCCTGCGGCAGGGCACGCCGCACGAGATCGCCACTCAGGGCTCGGTCAACACCCGTCACGGTGTCGAGCGGGTCATTCGCTTCGCCTTCAGCCTGGCCATGACTCGACGCCAGCATCTCACGCTCGTCCATAAGACCAACGTGCTGACTTTTGCTGGTGACCTCTGGGAGCGCACCTTCAACGAGGTGGCAGAGGAGTACCCCGACGTCGAGACGGCCTACAACCACGTCGACGCGGCCTGTATCTACTTCGTGCAGTCGCCCCAGCAGTACGACGTCATCGTCACCGACAATCTGTTCGGCGACATCCTCACCGACCTCGGTGGCGCTGTGTCGGGTGGTATCGGGCTGGCTTCGTCGGCCAACCTGAACCCCGACCGCACCTCCCCGTCGATGTTCGAACCGGTCCACGGCTCGGCTCCCGACATCGCCGGTAAGGGTGTCGCCAATCCCAAGGCCGCCATATTGTCCGGCGCCATGATGCTCGACTTCTTGGGCGAGACAGACGCTGCGGCCCGGGTTGAGGCGGCATGCGCCGACCCGTCCACCGACGTCGAGGGCACCGGGGCCATCGGCGATGCCGTTGCTGGCCTACTGGCCTGAGATCGAACTCCGAGACCGAACTCCGAGAAGGGAAGAATCCGACATGCCGATCGAGAAGTCGTCCAAGATCTGGATGAACGGTGAGCTCGTGGACTGGGACGATGCCACCATCCACGTGCTCACCCACACGCTGCACTACGGCAACGGCGTATTTGAGGGCATCCGTGCCTACGAGACGGACCGGGGGCCGGCCGTGTTCCGCCTGAGCGAGCACATCGAGCGTCTGTTCCGGTCGGCCAAGATCCTCTTCCTCGACATTCCGTACACCGTCGATGATCTGGTCGCCGCCACTTTGGACACCGTGCGGGTCAATGGACACCAGTCCTGCTATATCCGGCCGTTGGTCTACCTCGGATACGGCGAGATGGGCCTCAACCCGCTGTCGTGCAGTGTCGACGTCTCCATCGCGACCTGGCCGTGGGGTACCTACCTCGGCGACGAGGGCCTGGCCAATGGCGTGGACACGATGATCTCCTCGTGGCAGCGACACGACCCGAACGCAATGCCGCCAGCCGCCAAGGGTTGCGGCCACTACATCAACTCTCAGATGGCCAAGGTCCAGGCGGTCAAGGCTGGTTACGACGAGGCCATCTTGCTGTCGCCGCAGGGCTACGTGTCCGAGTGCACTGGCGAAAACCTCTTCGTGGTTCGCGATGGAGCGATCGTCACGCCCCCGTCCAGCGCTGGGGCACTCGAAGGCATCACCCAGAGTTCAGTGCGCCGTATCGCCGAGGACCTCGGGATCCCGTATGCGCAGGGCAACATCTTGCGTAGCGACCTGTACACCGCCGACGAGGCGTTCCTGTCGGGTACCGCCGCTGAGGTGGTGCCGATCCGGTCGGTTGACGATCGGGTCATCGGCGCGCCGGGACCGGTCACCAGCCGCATCCAGGACGTCTACTTCCAGGCCGTTCGTGGGGAGCGCCCCGAATACGCGGAGTGGAACGAGCATGTCGGCGACTGAGCCTGGCGCACTGCCAGAGGCGGTCGAGATATACGACACCACGCTGCGCGATGGCGCGCAACTCGAAGGCATTTCATTGACCGTCGATGACAAGTTGCGCATCGCTGAACAGTTGGACCGTCTTGGCGTGCACTACATCGAGGGCGGGTGGCCGGGTGCCAACCCTAAAGATGTGGAGTTCTTCCAGCGGGCGGCAACTGAGCTGGACCTCGAGCACTCGAAGCTAGTGGCCTTCGGGTCGACTCGCCGGGTGGGCGGAGACGCCGCAGACGACGTCACGCTGGGCAACCTGCTCGATGCCGGTACCGACGTGGTGTGCATCGTGGGCAAGTGCTCGGCGTACCACGTCACTGAGGCGCTTCGGACCGGTACGGATGAGGGCGTGGCCATGGTGGTTGACTCGGTCCGATTCCTGAAGTCCCAGGGACGGACTGTGTTCTTCGACGCCGAGCACTTCTTCGACGGCTACGCCGACGACCCGGAGTTCTCGCTGCGGGTCCTGACCGGCGCTGCTGAGGCGGGCGCCGACTGCCTAGTGCTGTGCGACACCAACGGAGGTTCGCTTCCCGGCCGGATCGAGTCCATGGTGGGTGACGTGGTGGCAGCCGTGGACTGTGCTGTCGGCGTGCACCTTCACAACGACACTGGTTGTGGCGTAGCCAATGCCCTGGCTGGAGTCGCCGCGGGTGCAACCCACGTGCAGGGCACTATCAACGGCTACGGCGAGCGGGTTGGCAACTGCGACCTCGTGCCGATCATCGCCAACCTGACCTTGAAGATGGGGGTGGAGACTCTTCCCGAGGGTCGCCTCGCTGAACTCACTCCCGTGGCCCACCATGTGGCTGAACTGGTCAACTTCGCCGCCGATCCTCAGCAGCCCTACGTGGGGGCCACGGCGTTCGCCCACAAGGCAGGGCTGCACACCAGTGCCATCGCCCGTCGTCGTGATGCCTACGAGCACGTGGATCCGGAGTTGGTGGGCAACGGCACCCGCTTCCTGGTCTCGGAGATGTCCGGTCGCTCCACCATCGAGTTGAAGGCCACCCAGTTGGGCATCGAGTTGGACGGCGACACCCTGGGTGAGATCGTCGAGACCCTCAAGGAGTTGGAGTACGCCGGCTACCACTTCGAAGCCGCCGATGCATCCCTCGAACTGCTGATGCGAGCCGCTGCTGGTTGGCACCATGGCTACTTCGAGTTGGAGTCGTTTTCGGTCGACGTCGGCCACCGGTCAGGCAGCGGGAGTCGGGCCTGGAACGAGGTGGCGGTAGAGGTCGAGACCCAGGCCACCGTGAAGGTCCAGGTTGAGGGTGAGCGTGTCGTGGCCATCGGCGAGGGCAACGGTCCGGTCAACGCCCTCGACGCAGCGCTCCGGTCTGCACTGGCTGGCCGGCACCCGCAACTAGACCGCCTACACCTGACCGACTTCAAGGTCCGGGTGCTGGAGACCCGTGAGGGGACTGCGGCCATCACCCGGGTGCTCATTGACACCACAAACGGTGAACGCACCTGGACGACCATCGGCGTCTCGGAGAACATCATCGAGGCCTCGTGGCAGGCGCTCGTGGACTCGCTGGTCTACGGCCTGCTCCACACATCGGTCTGAAGCCGAAGCCGATGGGGGAGGCCGTGACTCCGTCGCGTTCGAGGATCCTGCTGGCCGAGGCGGTAGGGACGGCGTTTTTACTGGCTGGCGTGGTTGGTTCGGGGATCATGGCCGCTCGGTTAAGCCCGAACGACGTCGGGCTCCAACTGCTGCAGAACGCGGTAGCCACCGCCGGCGTGCTGGTGGCCATCATCTCGATCTTCGGGACCATCTCGGCGGACTTCAACCCGGCGGTCACCCTCGGAGCCTGGGTTCTCGGTCACCGGGCGGGACGCGACGTCGTGCCCATGGTCGTTGCTCAGGTAGTCGGCGCGGTGGTCGGCACGGTGGTGGCCAACCTCATGTTCGATCTGGATGCCGTGTCGTGGTCGACGACCGAACGGTCCGGCGGTCACCTCTGGCTGGCTGAGGTGTTCGCCACCGTGGGCCTGCTGTTGGTGGTATTCGCCTTGGTGAGAACGGCCCGCAAGGCGCACATTCCCTACGTGGTGGCCGCCTATATCGGTGCGGCCTACTACTTCACTTCGTCGACCAGCTTTGCCAATCCGGCAGTCACCGTGGGTCGGACGTTCAGCGACACCTTCGCCGGGATCGATCCGTCGTGCGCCCCGATGTTCATCGTGATGCAACTCGTCGGCGTCGGGGTAGCCAGCACCCTTTTGCGTACCCTGTTCCCGGCGAGTGAACCCACCGACTGAGTGGCCGGAGTTGGTTCTGTGGTGGCTAGGTATCGGATCCGACCCGTGACCCGCCGGTCGCGTGCCGCAATGGAGGGGCGGGACCGGTCGACTGACTTGACGGCCGCGGAGGGCGCTCCGATGGCCTCCTTCGACTGGCTGTTGATGCTCACCGCGGCTGGCATCTGGGGTTCGTCATTCCTGTTCATGGACGTGGCCCTGCGTGTCGAGCACCCAGGGCTGGTGGCCTGGCTGCGTCCCGGCCTGGGTCTGTGCTTTCTCGCCGCAGTGCCCGGAGCGTGGCGTCCCGTGGAACGCTCCGACCTTCCGACCATCGGGTTGCTGGGGCTGCTCTGGATGGCCATTCCGTTGTCGATGTTCCCGTTGGCTCAGACGTGGATCGACTCGTCGATCGCCGGGATGATGAACAGCGGAATGCCAGTCATGACCCTGATGGCCGGTGCGGCCTTCTTCGGGGTCCGGACCCATCGACTCCAAGTGGTCGGGGTGGTGATCGGGATCCTGGGCATGGTCATGGTTGGGATTCCGACGGCGACCGGCGGTGCCGACGGAGGCGCGGCGACCGGTGCCCTCGGCGTGCTCCTAGTGGTGGTGGCCATCTCCTGCTATGGCCTGGCCGCCAACATCGCCGGGCCGTTGCAGCGGCGCTATGGATCCCCAGCCGTGCTGGTGCGAGTCCTTGTGGTGGCAACCGTTGCCACCATGCCGTGGGGCCTGGTAGGGCTAGCCGACTCGGATTTCGCGTGGTCGGCCGTCGGCTCGAATCTGGCGGTGGGGCTGGGGGGCACCGGGGTTGCCTATGTGGCGGCCGCCACCCTCATCGGCCGGGTGGGTCCGGTCCGGATGTCGGCGGTGACCTACGTGGTACCGGTGGTGGCCTCAGTCCTGGGTGTTGTCGTCCTCGACGAGTCACTAGGTGTCTGGGAACTTGGTGGATTGTTCACCCTCATGGCCGGCGCGTGGATGACGACCCGGGCGGGACCCCAAAGCGTCGGAGCGATCTCCGACTGACCGGTCAGATTCGCGTGTCGGAGCGGCGTCGACTGGTGCCCGGGCCGCTGTAGTAGGCGCCGTAGCCCGGCTCGTCGGGGTAGTCGAGGTCCGGTGGGTCGGCGGTAGCCGATCGCCACCAGTTCAGGAGGCGATCCTCTTGGCCGTAGTCGAAGGGATCCTCCAGTACGTTCTCCTGGGTGCCACCCGGCTCCAATGGGTTGTCGGCTAGCCAGCGGGCGGCGATCCCGACCGCCTCGCGTGCAGGGACGAGGTCCCGGTAGCCGAGCACGTCGCGGGTGGCCGACAGGTCGAGGATCCGGTGGCCGGGCTCCACTTGCATCATGAGGGGCCGGCCCGGTAGGGCAAGGCCAGTGGGCATGCCGACAACCTCCATCTCGTGGCCCAGTTCGGAACAGATCAGAGCGATGCGCTGGGCGATGGTGAGGGATTCCTCGTCGCCCACGTTGAAGCATCGGCCGCCGGCCGCTGGGGTATCCACTGCGCACAGCACCACGTGGGCGGCGTTCTCACTGTAGGAGCGGGTCTCCGCCATCAGGCCGGCCTCCGGAACGATGATGGCCGGTCGTCGATCCAAGATCCGGCGTACGATGCACCAGTCGAGGGGGGCGATCTGCCGCGGTCCGTAGACGAACGGGTAGCGCAGGTGGATGGCGTCTGGCTGCTGTTCGAACAGTAGGTCCTCTGTGCGGGCCACCCGGTAGCTCTTGCCGTCGTCGTCCTCTCCCGAGCGAGGGGCGTCTTCGCCGGTGGGCACCGGCAGGCCTACGGGATCGAATCGGGTGGGATCGAAGTAGCCCCGGTAGGACGGGGTACCACCCACTGAAATGAACCGTCCGCAACGCCCGGCTAGCACCTCGGCGATCGTCCGCAAGCGTCCGTAGCAGGCGACCACGACGTCGAAAGTCCGGTCAGCGAGGGCGGTCACCACGCCTTCCTTGGAGAACGGGTCGCCGTGGATGTGCTCCACGTGGGCCACCTCGTCGAGTTCGTGTCGGCCCGTATGGAACACGGTCACCCGGTGACCACGGACCTCTAGGCCGTGGACGATGGATGGGCCGGTGGGGCCGGTTCCCCCGATGACGAGCGCGGTGGGCTGGTCAGTCGGGCGGGCCATGGGGGTAAACCTTAGGGGACGCCTGCTTCGGCGAACTATGACTTCCCGGGCACTACGGTCGACCTGATGACCACTGATCATGGGTTTTTGGCCTCGAGAGGGCGAGTGCACCGTCACCGTGATGTGCAGGGGGGCGCGGCCCGTGCCGCAGTGTTCGGAGTGAGCGACGGGCTGGTGTCCAATGTGGCCTTGATCCTGGGCATCGCCGGGGCGAGCACCGATCCGGCCTTCGTGCGGGTGGCCGGCGTGTCGGGCCTGCTGGCCGGGGCGGTATCGATGGCAGCGGGGGAGTACGTGTCGCTGAGGGCCCAGGCCGAACTGGTGGAACGCGAGCTGGAGATCGAGCGGATCTCCATCGCTGAGAACCCCGAGGCCGAGACGGCCGAGCTGGCCGCCATCTACGTCGAACGTGGGCTGGAGCCGGAGCAGGCGCGGGTGGTGGCCGCCGAGATCATGTCGGATCCGGACGTGGCCCTAGACGTGCATGCCCGAGAGGAACTGGGCGTGGATCCGAACCAGCTGGGGAGTCCGCTGGCTGCCGCCATGGCCAGCTTCTGGGCCTTCGCCATCGGGGCGTTCGTCCCGCTGGTGCCCTGGTTGGTCGGATCCGGTACCGGTGCGGTGTGGGCGTCGGCCGGCCTCGGCGTCGGTGCAGCGGCCACCGTTGGCGGCCTGTTGGCCAGACTCACCGAACGCTCCGTGGTACGCACCGTGGTTCGTCAAATTCTGGTGGCTGGTGGAGCGTGTCTCGCCACCTACTTCATCGGCGGACTTCTGGGGGCGTCGGTGGCCTGAGCTCAGCCCCGATCAAGTCCGATGGAGTAGAGGTTGGAGGGCATCTATGAGGACTCGGTGGCCCTCGCCGTTGGGATGGATGCCGTCGTCGTGGAGCGCCGGGTCGAGCAACCCGTCGGATCCCGAGAAGCGTTCGGTGTGGTCGATGAACTCGAGCTCGCGTTCGTCACAGATCCGCGACAAGGCCTCGTTGAGTGGGGCGACCAGCGGGTGGTAGCGGTCGGTTCGGGGGAGCACCGACTGGACGATGATCCTGGTGTCGGGTGCCACCTCGTCGACGTAATCCAGAATGTGAGCCACGTTGCGGACGGTCTGGGCATGGGGCACGTTGATGAACAGGTCGTTGGTTCCAATCATGAGCACCACGGTCGCCGGGGGGCCGTCCAGCGACTCGTCGAGGCGCTCCAGTACGTCGGCCGTGGTGTCCCACCCGATGCCCCGGTTCCGGGCACCGAGGTCGGAGAAGGTGGCCTCCCAGTCCCCATCGAAGGTGATGCTGTCGCCGAGGAACACTGTTTCACCGGGCAGGATCGGATTAGATCGGTGGATCGACCGGATACGAGCCCGCAGGTTGGCCTCCCGAGCCCGACTCACCCGTCGCGAGCCAAGGTGGGCGTCGAAGGCCAGCCAGGCCGCCCCGAGTACCCCCAGTGTCAGGATCCGTCGGGCTAGTCGGCCGTCGCTCGGCCTGCCCTCACCACGAGTGGTTCGGCCGGTCATCGGTCGCCGAAGGATGGCTCGCGCGACTCCTCGAAGGCGGTGATGCCTTCCACGAGGTCAGCGCTGTGGAAGCAGGCGTCGGCGAGGGCGGCGGCGTCAGGCCGGCCGGCGAGAGCGGCCCGGGCGGCCCGGAGGGTCATCGGGGCCAGAGAGGCGATGGTCGCACAGCGGTCGGCCACCAGGTCGTCCAGCCGGTCGACGGTCACCACATCGTGGACGAGTCCGATCCTCAGGGCCTCGTCGGCACCGAACCGTCGGGCGGTGAGCAGCAGGTCGGTGGCCGCAGCGCGACCGATGGTCGCCACGAGGCGGTCGATGGCGTCCAACGGATAGCCGACGCCTAGACGCCCGGGTGGGACAGAGAACAGAGCGTCGTCAGCTGCGTAGCGCAGGTCGGCGGCCAGTGCGATGCCGAGGCCGCCGCCCATGCATGCGCCCCGGATAGCTGCGACCACGGGCACCCGGCAGGATGCCAGTGCCTTGGTGGCCCGGTGTTCCACCTCGTCGTAGTAGACGTGGGCGTCACCCAGCCGTTGGGTTCGAAACTCGGTTATGTCCGACCCCGCGCCGAAGGTGGTTCCCTCGCCACGGACCACCACCACCCGGACGTCTGGGTCACCGTTGACCTCGGCAATCAGGGCGGGAAGAGCGGCATACATGGCCACCCCCATGGTGTTGCGTCGAGACGGGTCGTCCAGCACCAGACTGGCCACTCCGTCGCCGGCCGTCGTGGCCCGTTCGAGGCGGACCCGACCCGTCGACATCACGAGGACCCGGCCGAGTCGGGGTACACGGCAGAGTGCGCCGCTTCTACGTAGATGGGGTGGGCGGTCGGCACCGCAGCACGAATCAGGCGTTCCACCTCGTCAATTGTGCTGGCCACGCCGACAGCATCGAGGCCCAGATCGAAGGTCACCCGTGCGCCGACCAGAATCTCGTCGGGCCCTAGGTGCTGGGTGCGCAGGTGCACGAGGGATGCCACGCCCGGCGTCGCCTCGATGGCGCCGCTGATAGCGGCCCGGTCGTCGGCGTCGGCCGACTCGCCGATGAGCAGGCTCTGCATCTCGCGGGCCAGTACGAGGGCGATGACTCCGAGCAGTAGGCCGATGGCGATGGTTCCCACGCCGTCCCATCGGGGCTCGCCGGTGGCTGCCGACATGCCGATGGCGGCTAGGGCGATGATCAGACCGAGGAGTGCACCGGCGTCCTCCAGCAGGACCACGGGGAGTTCGGGATTGCGGGACCGCTTGATGAACGACCACCAGGATCGGTCGCCCCGGTGGGGTCGAGCCTCGATCACCGCAGTGCGCATTGACCACGACTCCAGGGCGATACCGGCCATGAGGATGACCACCGCCACCCAGATGGCGTCCATCTCGTGCGGGTGTCGGACTTTCTCGATCCCCTCGTGGATGGCAAACGCTGCGCCGACGGTGAACAGCACCAGTGCGACGATGAACGACCAGAAGTATCGCTCGCGTCCGTAGCCAAACGGGTGGGCCTCGGTGGGGGTCCGGCGAGAACGTCGGCCACCCAGAAGCAGCAGGGCCTGATTGGACATGTCAGCCACCGAGTGGATGGCCTCGGCCAGCATGGCCGATGACCGGGTCAGGGCGAACCCGGCGAACTTGGCCACCGCGATCCCGGCGTTCGCGATCAGCGCGGCGACCACTGCCCGGGTACCTCCGGATGCCGACATCGGGTCCTCCCGCTCCTCTCGTGTCCCCCGGCCACGACGCTGACCGGCCCCGTGGGTGGTTCCACAGGTCCGACGGGCCCGGATCGGCCCGTCGGGAAACCCGAGCGTAGTGTCGGACCCCATGACCACCGTCTTCGCCAGCCCCGACGACCTCGCCCCGGCTGTGGGCACTCACTTGGGCCACAGTGACTGGGTCGAGATCGACCAGTCGCGCATCGACCAGTTCGCCGAATCCACCGGTGACCACCAGTGGATCCACGTCGACCCAGAGCGGGCGGCTGCTGGACCGTTCGGCTCCACCATCGCCCACGGATACCTGACCCTTTCCATGACCAATCAGTTTCTGCCCGAGATCGTGCAGGTGGAGGGGATCTCGATGGGGGTCAACTACGGGGTGGATCGGGTGCGCTTCCCATCGCCGGTAGTTGTTGGTTCGCGAGTTCGCGGTGGAGCGGAACTGGTCCAGGTCGACGAGGTGTCTGGTGGGGTGCAGACAGTGATTCGGATTACCGTCGAGATCGAGGGGTCGGACCGACCGGCATGCGTGGTCGACAGTGTCAGCCGGTTTATGCGCTGACTCGGTTTCGGGAGTTGCAGTTGTGGACACGGCGAGCAGTGGGGGCACCACCGATAACATCTCCTCGTGGCCAAGCGGAAGCGTCGTCAAGCACCCCTAGCTCCGCGGTCCGAACCGCCCGTCCGCCCGGGGCTGTTGAGCCCCATGCGTACCGTGCCGGGAGCCATCGTCCGACCGCCCTACGCCGAGAGCGGTGATCCGGGACCGCCGACGTCGTCGAGTGTCCGGACGGCCGATGAGGTGGAGCGAATGCGGCGTGCCGGAGCGGCGGCCGCTGAGATCCTGCTGGAGGTTGGCCCTCACGTGGTTCCTGGCGTCGCCACTGACCGGTTGGACGAGGTGGTCCACCAGGCCACCATCGAAAGGGGTGGCTATCCCAGCCCCCTGAACTACCGGGGTTACCCGAAGTCGGTGTGCACCTCGGTCAACGAGGTGATTTGCCACGGGATCCCCGACAGTCGGCCGTTGGCAGATGGAGACATCGTTAACGTGGACGTCACGATCTTCCTAGACGGCGTGCATGGGGACTCCTCGGTCACCCTGGCCGTAGGGGAGGTGTCAGACGCTGACCGCCACTTGGTGATCGAGACCCGGCTGGCTATGGACGAAGGGATTGCCGCAGCCGGACCGGGCCAACCGGTGCACGCCATCGGACGAGCTATCGAGCGGCACGCCCGAAAGCACGGACTCGGGGTGGTCCGGGAGTTCATCGGACATGGCATCGGGACCGAATTCCACAGTGGTCTGCAGATTCCGCACTACCACGACGCGCGGGCGTCGACCATCCTCGTCCCTGGCATGACGTTCACCATCGAACCGATGCTGACTCTGGGCGATCCGGCCTGCGGGATGTGGAACGACGACTGGACGGCCGTCACCCTTGATGGCCGCCGGACCGCCCAGTTCGAGCACACGGTGCTGGTGACCGACGAGGGGATCGAGTTACTGACGGTGACGGCCGACGGGACGGTTCCCGCTGACGTCTTCGCCCTAGCCCCAGTTGGCGCTCCCTGACCCTGAGGCTCGTGGAGCCGTGTCTTCTCTGGAACCGGGCCGGCTTTGGAAACGGGTCAGTCCCGCCAGACGGCGGTGTCCTTCTTGGCCAACGCCACCCAGGTGTTACCCGGACTGAGTCGGATCTCGGTCCCATCGGCGGTGAAGCTCGCCGGCTGGTTGGCGTCGGGCCGGTGCCACTGTCCTCGGATGACGTGACCGTCGGTGAACACCCAGACGTCGCCGGTTCCAACAGTGATGGCCTCCGGGGACCGGAGGTCAGCCAGTGACCGGCCGTAGCGGATGAACTGGACGACCACGTTGGTAGGCGCCACCCGGACGCCATCGGCGTCGGAGTGGGCGCGTTCACCGTGGGTCCGCACCCATCCGGTGCCATTCCATGCGTAGTCGACCTCGGTGAGGCCGAAGTCGATGGCCACCCCGTCGGCAGGTTCGGCCGATTCGTGGAGTTCTTGGCCTGGGTAGCGGTACACGAAGGGGGCCGGTGGGACGGCCGTTCGGTCCGTGTGGTGGGCCCACAGACGGTCAGTGCCGGTGAACAGGTTGTGAGGGGCCCGGCGCTTTCGGTCCCGCCAATAGTCCTCTTCGTGGGCGTCGAAGCCAGCGTCGACCAGTGGCGAGGCTCGCAACTGGCTCTTTGTGCCTCGGTTGGCCCCTGAGTAGGCGAATAGAGGTCGGTCAAAGCCCTGGAGGAGGGGTGGGTCCGAGGTTCGTGCCGAGCGGACCGGACCGACGACGTCGACAGACGTGGACTGGAACACGGCGACCAGTCGGGTCACACCACCCTCCACGAGTTCCTCGTAGACCACGTCGGCCTGGTTGAGACCGGCCTGAGGATGGGCCCGAGTCACGTTGTCGATCTTGACGGCCAGCGCCGGACGTGCAGCGTCCGTGCCCTGGACCCCGGTCCACCGACGGGTTACCGCCATGCGTTCGAAGGCGAGGATCTCTGCCTCTAATCCGGTGATGGTGACCTCCGCCTCGGTGATCACAGCGCGGGTCGCCGCGATGTCGGAGTGGATAGTCGGTTGTGAGTCGATCAGCCTGTCCCTGTCCTGCCGGGAGCCGTCCCGGCGGTCCTCCGCCTGGGCGACTAGGGCCCGAAGGGCGGCCACCTCTTTGGCCGTGACCCGCATCTCGGCATCGACGAGTTCGATTCGTCGCTGGGCCTCTCGGATCACCGAGTCGTAGATCATGCGGTGCCGGACGCCCTCCAGAGCGGTGGATGTGAGCTGGGCCGACTGGGTGAGAACGTCGTTCATCCGCTCGTCGTTCCTTACGTAGGCGTCGACGGCCATCGTGCGGTGCAGCGCCGTCGGCGCCTCTCTCGAGGCCAGGACCTCCACGAACCGGTCGGCGGTTAGCTCGATGCGGATGGGGAGGAGTCTCAGCTCTCGGTCCTCTAAGCCGATGAGGCCGTCGGTGTCGGCGACCTCTTGGTCGAGGTCGGCCAGGCGGCGCTGCATCTCGGCGATGTGGTCACGACGTCCAGCGATGATGGATCGCTGGTCAGCGATCTCCCCGCGGAGAGCTGCGATCTCGGGGTCGTAGGGTCCAGCCCCGGCTACCAGGGTGCCGGCAGCACCCAAGGCCACAATGGCGCCGATGACGATCGCTACCGGAGCAGATCGGCGACGATGGGTGGCAGGCACGGCGCTGATCGTAGGGGGCGCTATTCGCTCTGTCGGGGCACCTTGGGTTCACCAGTACTCGCTCCGAGAGTTGATTTTGGGAACCGATATCAGTGAGCCTGGCAGTGGGGGCACCAGGTGGCGGTGCGCTGGTCCAGCTCTCGAGAGGTGAGTGGGGTGGCACAGCGTCGACAGGGTCGCCCTGAGCGGCCATAGCAGTCGAGCCGGAACTGGTTCTGGCCCGTCGACCGGTCGGGTGTGCGGTAGTCCCGCAGTGTCGTGCCACCGTGGTCCAATGCCTCGGTCAGGACATCACGGATGTGGCCCAGTAGCGCTTCGGCCCGGGCGGGACCCACCCGGCGGACACCCGGATTGACTTCCGCCCTCCACAGGGCCTCGTCGGCGTAGATATTGCCAACCCCGGCGATCGGGCGTTGGGACAGCAGGTGGGTCTTGACCCGGCTCCGACTGGCCGCCAGAGCCCGGTGGAACCTGGTGCCGTCCAGCGCCGGGTCGAATGGCTCTGGGCCGAGGTGGTGCAAGGTAGGCAATGTTCGGTGATCGCCGGCCGAGACCACGGCGATGCGACCGAATTGGCGGATGTCACGGAACCACAGGGTCCGGCCATCGGCCAAGTCCCATGAGGCCCGCTCGTAGGGGTCGTTGGGCGAGGTGCCGTCAACGTGGAGAGCGCCGGTCATGCCCAAGTGCACGATCAGTTCCCGGCCGGGTTGCTCTTCGATCGCTTGGCTGGGATCCAGCAGGCCGATGAGCAGGTACTTACCTCGACGGTGAATATCGGCGACGGTCGACCCGATGGCTTCCAGGGCGGGGGTGAACTTGGGAGAACGGTGGGCTCGTGCGTCGATGATCTTGGCGCCGCTGACTAGCGGCTCGAGTTGGCGGCGAACGGTCTCGACCTCCGGCAACTCGGGCATGGACCGACCGTACCGTCGGTGGGGCCGGTCCGGTGGCGGGAGGTAGGGCACCCCGGTCTCGACAGGCGGGTGGATTAGGTTGCCTGCATGGTCACGGTCGCCGTAGTGAACCAGAAGGGTGGCGTGGGCAAGACCACGGTCGTCCTCGGATTGGCCTCCGCCGCCTCAGCCCGGGGGAGCGAGGTGCTGGTCGTCGACCTCGATCCACAGGGCAACGCCACCACTGGCCTCGGGTTGTTCGATCCGGGTCCCGGGGTGGATGCGGTGCTGGACGAGGAGCGTCCTGGTGGCCTAGCGAGGGTGGTGGAGCCGGGGGGCTGGCCGTCCGACATCGGTCCGACACCCAGAGTTGCCGCGTCGTCGCCGGGCCTGTCGATCCGCGAGCCACAGCTGGCCACCGATCCGCTAGGTGCACAGGACCGATTGGCCCTGGCCATGAGACCGCCGTTGCAGGCCGCCCCCGACGTGGGCTCACCTATGGGTTCCGGTGTCGACGCCGATGATCGTCTGGTACTGATTGACTGCCCTCCCTCATTGGGCCTGTTGACCGTGAACGCCCTGTTTGCCGCCGATGCGGCGCTGGTGGTGACCGAGCCCGGAGCATGGGCCGTGGACGGGGTGGGACGCATGCTTCAGACCATCGAACGCATCCGGATGCGTCGACCCGACGGGCGACCTGAGCTGGTGGGGATCGCCGTGAACCGGTTGGGCCGTACTAGGGATGGCCGCTACTGGGACGAGGCGCTTCGGGAGGCGTATCCGGGCCAGTGCCTGCCGCCGGTGCACCTACGGGCGGCGGTGTCTGAGGCTGCTGCCCAGTCCATGCCCATCCACGCGCTGCGTCGGCCTGGAGCGACAGAGGCGGCAGCCGAGTTCGATGCGTTGTTGGATCGGCTGGCACCGCGGACCGGGTCAGATGATCGAATGCAGGCCGAATCAGATTCTGAGTTAGATGTCGGATCGGAGTCCGACGGTGGTGGCGGGTCCCCCTCGGGCGATGACGTGATGGGACGGTCGGCCTGATGGCCGGTTACGACCCACAGGCCCGCCGGCCTCGCCCTACTCCTCCGGTGGCTAGTCCGGTGGACGGCCTGCTGGATCAGGTGGATGAGGG
>Ga0315318_10000610_pt1 | contig 14815 bp, 8 predicted proteins | sample M1200m3416metaG_FD_203703 | JGI IMG/M metagenome (GOLD analysis project Ga0315318, IMG submission 203703) | Ammonia-oxidizing marine archaeal communities from Monterey Bay, California, United States - M1 200m 3416 | ecosystem: Environmental > Aquatic > Marine > Coastal | place: USA: California... | reverse complement strand
CGACAAGGGATCAAATTAATCCCATCCGCTATCCATTGCCAAGTACAACTCCCGAATAAGGATTGAGCTTAAATTGGATTTTTCGTCCGTTTTGTTCGAAACCAATCACGCTGCCTGGACTGGATTCTACAAGAACCTTGGTTTTCAGGCGGTCATCTGCGGTCAAACTGACCGTCTTCACCTGTCCCGATAAATTGAACGCGACGATCGTTTCCCTGCCTGCGAGTTCCCGGCGGTAGGCCAGAGTCATGTCGTTGTCGTTCGCAACGACGAATTCCAGTCCGCCGCCGACCAACTCTCGACGTTTTTTCCGGAGGGCGATGAGTGTTTTGTAATATGACCGCAGCTCGGTGTCGGGCTTCACGGAGAACGGCTTGTGGCGCTGGCCGTCGGGCATGAAAACCTGCGAGCGATGTGAGATGTCACCCCAAATGACTGGCTTGCGGCAGTCGGGATCGTCTGCCCCCCACATGCCGAACTCGTCGCCGTTCCAAATATGCGGGGCACTGATGTAGGTGAACTGGTGAAGCAACATTATTCTCATCTCGCTCTGGGTCGCTTTACTCGGGGGACCGAGATCGAGCGCAGGGTTGCTGCGGGCGCCCATCTTGTATTTGTACTTGTGTTTGTTTTGAAAAGACGTGCCGAACCGCGGGCTGTCGTGGCTCGCGACGAGATTCATCAGGTTTTGCATCAAGGGTTGACTATAACCGCCATATACACGTTTCATCTCGGCGACGAACTCACTCGGCTTGAGACCGCTGTTGGCCTGCGCAAAAAATTGCCGAGCCGGCTTGTACCATTGGTAGTGCATCACCGAATCGAAAATGTCGCCTTGCAGAAAAGGTCGCGGATCCATCAGTTGATCCGGCCATTTCGTCCACCAGGCCTCGCCGATCAGAAACAGCTCGGGATTGATTCGGCGCACGAACTTCCGGTAGTCACGCCAGAATCCAAGCGGGACGTGCGAGGCGACATCGAGTCGGAAACCATCGACGCCATCCTCGGGATCGCCGTCGCCATTGGGGTCGAGCCACCGGCGGGTGACGTTAAAAACGTGCGCCTTAACCTCCGGTTGCAGATCGCCCTCGAAGGCGTAGCCTTTTTGTTTACCCACCACGTTTACCTTTTTGAGTTCCGGCAATGTCTTGACGCCCAGCCAACCCTCGTAGCGAAATTCATCCTTCGGCGTCTTAGGATCATCAATTGAAATGATGTCGTACCAGTCGCGAAATCGGCTCCCGGCTTGATTTTTCTTCAAATCCTCCCATGCCCAAAAAGTAATACCGGTGTGGTTCCACGAGTAATCCATGATCAGCCGCATGCCGCGACGATGTACTTCACGGATGAGCTTGAGAAACAAACGGTCGGCCGCCGTCCAGCGCCATGTCGCCGGGTCAACTGGATTCTCCGCATCGATAATTGCCGAGTCACCGACCGGATCGGGACCGAAAGTGCGGTCAATGTGCCGATAGTTCCGCGCGTCGTACTTGTGCAGCGACGGCGAGTCGTTGAGCGGATTGAAATAAATGGCAGTGATCCCCAGATCCTGCAGGTAATCCAGCTTGTCGAGCACCCCCTGCAGGTCGCCGCCGAATCGCCGTGCCGCTGCCAGTTTGTGAAAGTGTCCCTCTTCGCCCTTGGCCCAATCCTCCTGCTCGTACCAGTCCTGATTCCACGGCGTCACCTCCCAGTTAGCCGGCACATAACCGGGATAGGCGCCCTTCATGAACTCCGGCTTGGGATCATTGGAGGGATCGCCGTTGCGAAATCGCTCAACTAAAATCTGGTACCAGATCGCCTCTCTCGCCCAGCCCGGGGGCTCGTCAAATGGCGCCGTCAACGGCCGCGCTTCTCCAAGCGAAAGCCAGGCGAAACAGCATGCCAACCCAGCCGCCGATTTGCGCGAGAGTGCCAGCATTGTTTCGTTAGTCGTTCATCCGCTGGATGATCTCTGTTGTGGACTTGCCGGGAACAAATGGGATGATCACGACCTCGCCGCCGCCGGACTCCACCGCAACGCGCTCGCCGGCGTCCAGCGTCTCGGGTGTGTAGTCGCCTCCCTTCACGTAAACGTCTGGCTTGGCCAGGCGCAGAAAATCCTCGGCGCGTCTCTCCGGGAAAACCGCCACCGAGCCGACCGATTCCAGCGCCGAAAGCACCAACGCCCGGTCGTCTTCCGGGTTCAGCGGACGACCTTCTCCTTTCAGTTGCCGGACCGACTCATCACCGTTGCAGCCGACCAACAACAGGTCGCCCAGCGCCGCCGCCTGCTCGAGGTAGGTGACGTGGCCGGCGTGGAGCAAATCGAAGCACCCATTTGTCACCACCAGCCTCTTGCCAGCCTCGCGCAGCGACTCACGCCAGGCGGGCAATTGCTCCAGTGAAATGATTTTCTCACGTGCGCTCATACTAGGCTGAGCCTACATTCGGCCGGCTCAATAGCCAATCGCAGCGCCGTCCTTCCGAGCTTCCGAGCCGCCGTGGAGCAGGCCGGTCTCATAGTCGATGCGGATCGCCTGATAGCCGCCACCGGCACCGCCGCGAGAGACGTTGTGGCCTCGCTTTTTCAGCTCGTTCACCACTTCGTCGCTGACCCCGCTCTCGACGATCAACCGCCCTCCATCGGACATAATATCGCCAGTTGGCGTGTCAGATCCGTCATGTCGAACGCGCGCGGCGTCCGAGGCGGCCTGCACGTTCATGCCGTGGTCTATGATATTAACGAGCACCTGCGCGTGGCCCTGCGGTTGCATGTCGCCGCCCATCACGCCGAACGACAAAAACGCTTTGCCATCCCTCGTCACCATTGCCGGAATGATCGTGTGGAACGGCCGCTTGTTCGGCTCGAGTCGGTTATGATGGTTCTCGTTCATTGAAAAAAGAGTCCCGCGATTCTGCATAGCAAACCCCACGTTGCCCGGCACATGGCCGGAGCCGAAGCCATAATAGTTACTCTGGATGAGCGACACGACGTTACGATCCTTGTCCACGGCAGTCAGGTAGATCGTATCACCCTTGGCCAGGCGCGGATCTCCCGCCGGCACACGCTGCGCAGCCTTGGCCATGTCGATGCGCTTGGCCTGCCGCTTGGCGTACGGCTTGGAGATCAACTCGGCAATTGGCAGGTTTTTCTCCACCTGCGGGTCGGCGTAAAACTTGGCTCGGTCGGCAAACGCCAGTTTCTTGGCCTCGGCGTAAAGGTGAATGAAGTTGGCTGAGTTGTGGCCCATGCCGGCAATGTCATGTTGCTCGAGGACATTCAAAATCTGTAGCGCGGCGATGCCCTGGCCGTTCGGCGGCAGTTCCCAGACATCGTAGCCTCGGTAGCTGGCGCTGACCGGCTCGACCCAGTCGGCGGTGTGCTGCTTCAGGTCACGCAGCGTGACCAGGCCGCCAACCGATTCGCTGTAGCGCGCGATCTCCTCCGCAATCCAGCCCTCGTAAAATGCCTTCGCCCCTTCCTTGCCGATGGCACGATAAACCTTGGCCAAGTCACGATTCGTCATGCGCTCGCCTTCCATCGGCGCCTTACCGTTTTTGAGAAATGCCCGTCTGGCAGTCGGCGTTTCACTGAGAATCGCTTCTCCGGATTTCCAATAGCCGGCGATGATTTGCGTCACCGGAAAGCCGTCCCTCGCGTAGCGAATCGCCGGCGCGAGCGACTTCGCCAGCGGCAGTTTGCCGAAACGATCGCGCAACGCCTGCCAGCCGGAAACGCAGCCCGGAACCGACCAACTGAGCGGACCCTTGATCGGGATGCGATCATGTCCGCGCTCGCGGATGAGCTTGCGCGAAATACCAAGCGGCGACCGGCCGCTGGCGTTGAGGCCGTAAAGCTTCTGCGACTTGGCGTCCCACACGATGGCAAACAGGTCGCCGCCGATGCCGCAGCTCATCGGCTCCACCACGCCGAGGGTGGCGTTGGCTGCGATCGCGGCGTCGATGGCGTTGCCGCCTCGCTTGAGCACCTCGATCCCGGCCTGCGCAGCAAGTGTGTGGCTCGTGGCGACCATGCCGCTGGGCGCCATCACCACCGAGCGACTGAGCTTGGGATCGCCGTACGGCCGGTCATAACCGGCGCCCGTCATTTGTGAATTGGCCATGACTGGAAAAAGCAACAGCAGGGCCAGGCGCTTGGCCAAGCACCGGTGAGTGATGCCGGCTTGGCCCTTTTTGGAGTGATTCAAGTAACGCATGGCTTCGACGCGCATTGTCGGCACATTCGCTTGGCCAAGGCAAGCCGGGCGCGTTTTGGGATTGCCATTCGGCTGGTCAAGCGGGAGAAATCGCAGGCGCTCGATGCCACTTTCGGAACAAGTCGAACAATTTGATGCCCTGCTGCAGCGGGACGAGCCGATGCTCGCGCTCGCGCCGATGCAGGACGTCACCGACTTGCCGTTTTGGCGGGTGATCGCCGAGCGCGGCGGGGCAGACGTGTACTTCACGGAATACTTTCGCGTGCACGCCAACTCACGACTGGAGAAGCCGATCCTTCGATCTATCACCGAGAACCCCACCGGTCGGCCGGTCATCGCGCAGATGATCGGCAAAAGCATTCCCGATCTCGTTCGAACCGCGCGCGAGTTGCAGCAGTACCCCATTGCGGGCGTGGACCTGAACCTCGGCTGCCCCGCGCCGGTGGTTTACAAAAAATGCGCTGGCGGCGGTTTGCTGCGGGAACCGGAACGGGTTGATCGCATCCTCGGCGCGCTGCGTGACGCGGTGGAAACGCGCTTCACCGTTAAGACGCGCATCGGCTTCGATAACACGCAAGTGTTCGACGTGTTGCTGCCGATCTTCGCGCGGCACAATCTTGATTTGATCACCGTCCATGGACGCACCGTGAAGGAGATGTATCGCAGCGCCGTGCATTACAACTTCATCTCGCGAACGGTCGAGGCGATGGACTGCCCGGTCCTGGCCAACGGCAATGTTTACTCGGCAGCCAAGGCTGAGTCGGTGCTACGCGAGACCGGCGCGCACGGCCTGATGATCGGGCGCGGCGTCATTCGCAACCCGTGGCTGTTCACGCATATTCGCCAGCATCTGCGCGGCGAAGCCCTCTCGGTGCCAAGCGGCCGCAACGTCCTCGACTATGTCACCAACTTGTTTGAGATGACTGCGCCGCCGAATTTTATCGAAAAAAGCCAAGTACAAAAAATGAAGAAATACATGAACTACTTAGGCTTGGGAGTGGATGCCGATGGCCTGTTTTTGCACAACATCCGCCGCGCCCAAACCAAGGACGACTTCTTCGCCATCTGCCGCGAACACCTTGACCATGACGTGCCGATGCCACTTGAACCCTTCTCGCCCGAGCTAAAAACCACCGATGTCGTCGCCGGTTGTCACACTTAAACCATGCACTTAGCTAATCCGCAATTGCGTGAGGGGCGGCTAACCGATATTATATCACGACTGCAATGACGCTGACTGAGAAAATATTGGCCCGGGCAGCGGGCAAAACCGAGGTGACCGCCAATGACAATGTCTGGGTGAACGCCGACCTGTTGATGACGCATGACGTCTGCGGCCCCGGCACGATTGGAGTGTTCAAGCGCGAGTTTGGCGAGAATGCCAAGGTTTGGGACGCCAACAAGATCGTCATCATTCCAGACCACTACATTTTTACCTCCGACTCTTTGTCCAACCGCAACGTCGACATCCTGCGTGACTTCGCAAAGGCGCAGGGGCTGCCGTATTTCTACGACGTGATCGATGACGAGGACGGCAAGTGGAAGTTCGACGCATCGCAGGGGCTGCTCAAGCGCCAGTACGGATCCCGCTACGCGGGGGTCTGCCACACGGCCCTGCCGCAGAAGGGGCATCTTCGTCCCGGCGAAATTCTGTTCGGCACCGACTCGCACACCTGCATGGCCGGCGCGTTCAACCAGTTCGCCACCGGCATCGGCAACACCGACGCCGGTTTCGTGATGGGCACCGGCAAACTGCTCATCAAAGTACCCGAAACGATGCACTTCCGCCTCGAGGGCGAACTGCAACCGGGCGTCATGGCCAAGGACATCATCCTGCACGCGATCGGCGAGATCGGTTTCGACGGGGCGACCTACCGCGCGATGCAGTTCGACGGCTCGGGCGCGGCTGGCCTGTCGATGGACGACCGCATGACGGTTGCCAACATGGCGATCGAGGCCGGCGGCAAGAACGGAATTTTTGAGCACGACGAAAAAACCGGCGCGATGGTAGACGAGCGAACCCAGCTCAACGGCACGAAGAGCGACTACGAGCCGGTCGACCGCGACGACAACGAGACGTTCATTTACGACTCGACGATCGACCTGAGCGCACTCGAGCCGACCGTGGCGTGCCACCCCGATCCCGGCCAGCGCAGGCTCGCCCGTGAGATGACCGACATGAAACTCGACCGCGCCTACATCGGCTCCTGTACCGGCGGCAAGACGAGCGACTTCCTCGCATTTGCAGAGGTAGTGCGCGGACAGGAAGTGTGCATCGACACTTTCGGTGTGCCGGCTACTCCGGAGATCGTCAACGATCTGCAAACAACCGAGTTGGACGGTAAAAGTGTCTGGAGCATCCTCACCGACGCTGGTGTGCGCATGACCGAAAACGCTGGGTGTTCCGCCTGTCTCGGCGGCCCAGTGGACACCTTCGGCCGCATGAACGAGGGCGGCCAAAAGTGCATCAGCGCCACCAACAGGAATTTCCCCGGCCGCATGGGCAGCAAGGAGAGCGAAGTGTATCTCGCCAGCCCGGCCACCGTCGCCGCCAGCGCCCTCGCCGGGCACGTCGCCGACCCGCGAGATTACCTGAATTAATATAGCCAAATTTTCCCTCATCCGCTTGCCCAAAGGCTAGGCGGATTTTTTTTGGCTTGGCTGGGGCGAATGTGCTAGAATCCGGTCAAGCCCCAATGAAAACGATCACCCTGGGACAGACCGGTATGGAATGCAGCCGCCTGGCCTATGGCTGTTGGCGCGTGACCGGTGTGATCAACCATCCGCCGATCGACGACGAGCACACAAAAAAGGGGAAGGAAGCCATCGCAGCCGCCTACGAGGCCGGCTACACGCTGTTTGATCTGGCTGACATTTACAGCGACGGACTCGGTGAGGAGGTGTTCGGCCACGCGCTCAAGGATATTCCGGACATGCGAGAAAACATTCTCATCACGACCAAGTGCGGCATCCTCAAAAAGGGCAACCCGGAGAACGAGGCGCCCTACCGCTACGATCTTTCCCGCGAACACATCCTGCGCTCCTGTGAGGCATCTCTCAAGCGCATGGGGATTGACTGCATCGATCTGTATCAACTCCACCGGCCGGATTACCTGATGGAGCCGGAGGAAATTGCCTCGGCCTTTGAAGAACTGAAAGAGGGGGGCAAGGCGCGCGAGTTTGGCGTGAGCAACTTTACCGTCGATCAACTCAATCATCTGCAGGCCGCCTGCCCGATGAAGCTGGTCTGCAACCAGGTAGAAATCAGCCTCCTCCACCACGATGCGCTTAACAACGGGTCACTCGACCACTACCAGCGAAACAACATCACGCCTCTGGCTTGGAGCCCGCTGGCCCAGGGCAAGCTCGGCAGCACATACCCGATTTCGCTTCGCAACCCCAACCATTCCCATGAACAGGCACTGCGCGACGCGCTGCAAATCGTGGCGCGCCTTGAGGAATGCAGCCGAACCGCCGTGGCACTCGCCTGGCTGATACGACACCCGGCCGGGATTGTGCCGATCATCGGCAGCACCAACCCCGAGCACATTCGCGATGCCACAAAAGCAGCCGACCTGCGATTGTCGCGCGAAGGATGGTACCGCCTGATGGAGGCGGCTGCCGGAAAACAACTGCCCTGATTTGGGCGCCGCCGATTCCAACCTGCCGCTACGCGAAAACCGCGAGTAGCTTGGCCAAGCGTTCGATGTCGTCAAGTTGCCGATGCCGCGGCGAATCGAGTGGAACGGCCAGCGGCTCCCGGCCAATTACGCGAACTTTTACATCAGCAACGCGCATGTCATGGTGCCGACCTACCGCGACGCCAACGACGAGCGAGCGCTGGGCATCCTGCGGGAAGGCTTCCCCGACCGGTCGGTTATCGGCCTCGACTCGACCGGCCTGATCTGGAGCCTTGGTTCGTTGCACTGTCTCACCCAACAGGAACCAGCGGGATAACAACTCGCGGATGGCACCACCGAGGTCAAACGCTCCGCTTTCAGCCAAAACATCATTGACCACATGAGCTAATCTGGCCATTCCACCCGCTGGCAGGCACAATCCGGCCTGCCGGGTGCGGGAACCACGCAGCGATGCGCCGATTACCCACGCGAGCGGAGGGCAACAGGACGAAAACACCTGATTATGCGGAACAACCCCCCGTGGCATCCGGGTTGCTTAGAATGCGTTTACCAGTGACCAACCACCTGTATTTTTTGACCGCGCTGTTTTCCCTTGCCGCCCTGGCCAAGGGGTCGGTGGTGATCAATGAAATTTATTATAAGCCGGCCGACAAGACCTTCCCGGAGGAGTTTATTGAAATTTGCAACCGTAACCCATCGCCGGTTAACCTGTCAGGCTGGCGGTTTTCTCAAGGCATTGAATACACGTTCCCGGAGGGAACGGTTCTGAAGGCTGGTGGGCACCTGGTCTTGGCCGAAAATCCCGCGACGCTGCAAACGGTGTTCTCGGCTGCTTCCCTTGGCCCGTACAGCGGTCGCCTGGCCAACGACGGGGAGAAGCTGGTTTTGAGGGATCGGCAGGATGAGATTGTCGATGAGGTGGAGTACGGCGGGGAGTTTCCATGGCCGGTTGAGAGTGGGAATGGCGGGTCGATCGAGTTGATCCATCCCGCCTTGGACAACAACCTTGGTGGGAGTTGGCGAACCTCGGCAGGGGTCACCTCGTTGGGCGAAGCACCCTGGGAACAGGTTGTCTTCATCGACCATAACGACCCGAAGTGGCGATATAAAAAAGGTACCTCGCCGCCGGCCGGGGGCGCTGCCGCATGGCGGGAGGAGGGCTACAGTGAAAACAACGAATGGAAAACCGGCCGTACCAGCATCGGCTACGGCGACAACGACGACCAAACGCTCCTCGCCGACATGCGGAACAATTATTCCACCGTGTACCTGCGTCATCGATTTGTCGTGCCCGATCCCGATACAGTTCCGGCATTGCAGCTGAAGCTCTATGTGGATGACGGCTGCATTGTCTGGATCAACGGTCGGGAAGTGGCACGGCGGCATGTTGCCGGAGGCGCGATGTCGCACAACTCAACCAGCGGCGTTACAGACCACGAGAGGGAATGGGAACTCATCGACCTGCCCGACCCCGGTTCCTTCCTGAAAAAGGGCGACAACGTCATTGCCGTTCACGTGATCAACGCGACGCTGGGTAGCAGCGATCTATCCATCGACGCGGTGCTGCTCGTTCCACCCCCTCCGACTCCGACTCCTAGCCCGACTCCCGGTAAAGGCAATTCTGTCTTTGCCACAAATGCACCACCTCAAATTCGGCAGGTTGCCACCTTCCCAAGGCAACCTATCTCAAACAAACCCTTTCAGATCACGGCAAAGATCACGGATCCCGATGGGGTAGCGACGGTTCAATTACATTACCAGGTGGTGGTGCCAGGGAAATATATCCCAGCCTATTTTCCACTGTCCCACTCGGAACTGCTCTCCAATCCCGATCAACCGCTCTTCGCCAATCCCAGTTTTGAAGCCGAGGAAAATTGGCGCATGCTCTCCATGCAAGATGACGGGCTGGAGGGGGACACTGCTACGGGGGATGGAGTCTATTCGGTGCAGGTTCCCGGGCAGGAAAACCGTACACTTTTTCGCTACCGAATCACTGCCACGGATGGGTTGGCGTCGGTGCGGGTTCCCTACCGTGACGACCCGTCGCTGAACTTTGCAGCCTATGTGTACAATGGCGTGCCCGCCTACAAGCCGACGAATCGTACCGTTCACCCGGACGGCCTGGGCCACGTCTATCCGGCGGATGTCATGAACTCGCTGCCGGTTTATACGCTGATCACACGCGGGCGGGATCTCGACCAGTGCAATGCCAACAACTCGGCTTACCAGATTCCCAAGTCCAATGCCGATGCACGCAGCAAGTTCAACTGGGAGGGCGCTTTCATTTACGACGGGGTGGTGCACGACCATATCCGTTATCGGCTGCGCCAAGCCAACGACCGCTACGGGGGTGGCGGGAAAAGGTCGATGCGATTCCGGTTCAACCCTGGACTTTACCTGCAGGCGAAAGACAATTACGGCCAAGACTATCCGCTCAAGTGGCGCACACTCAACACGGGAAAAATGTTCGACAACAAGCGCGTCGGCAACTTTGGCCTGACCGAGGGGGTCAACTCGCTTCTCTGGAACCTGCTGGGTGTGCCCTCACCCTACACACACTTCTTTCACTTTCGAGCCATGATCGGCCCGACAGAGTCCCCGGCGAATCAAAACGGCCAGTATACTGGCGATTTTTGTGGAATGCACCTTGCCATGGAGGATTATGACGCAAGGTTTTTGGAGACGCACCAGTTGCTGGATGGAAACCTGTACAAGCTGAAGGACGGGATTTTCGATGGGAACAGGATCAAGCGCAACCAGGGACGCTATGCCGTCACCGACGACCGGGATTTTCAAAACATCCGACAGCAACTTCGGCCCGCACGATCCGCGGACTGGCTGCGGTCGCATGTGAACTGGGATCTTTGGTACCGGTATCACACCGTCTGCGAGGCCATCCGGCATTACGACTACTGGCCGCGCGACTCGCATTCCAAGAATCGGGCCTGGTATTTCGAGCCCAGCATGGAGACGCCGCTTGGACGCCTGGCCGTGCTGCCTTGGGATGCCGACGCGTCCTGGGGACCGAACTGGGGCGAGGGCATCGACTACCCTAAAAATGCCATCTCTTCCGGGAATACCACTGCTGTCTTCCGGCAGGAATATCGCAATTTCATCAGGGAGTTTCGCGACCTAGTTTGGAGAGAGGACGTCATCAACCCCGTGATCGACCACATGGCCGGTCTCATCGGCGAAATCTCGATGGCGGACCGGGATCGCTGGCGCTCCGCCCCCAATGGCCGTGATTTTGGCCCCATGAAAACCAAGGTTAAAGACATGAAAAACTTTGCCTTTCTAGGTTGGTCCGGTAATTCGGGTCCAACAGTGCCGAGAGGAGGGCGAGCGGCCTATCTGGACGGGTTGGCAAATGCAGAAAGTGATTCAACTCTCATCCCCTACACCCCGGAGGTTGTTTACAAGGGTCCGGATGGGCATCCGGTCAATGCCCTGTTTTTTGAAACAAGCCCCTTTAGAGACCGGCAGGGCAATGACGCGTTTGCCTCAATGCGATGGCGCATCGCCGCAGTGGACGCCGACTACAATCCAGCCGCGCAACCAGCCCGTCTTCCGCTCTTCGAGTGGCGCGCCGCCTGGGATTCGGGTGAGTTGGCCGCGTTCACTCCGCAGGTTCATGTCCCGCCGAACACCGTGGAGCCTGGGAAAACCTACCGCTTGAGGGTGCGGTTCAAGGACGACACCGGCCGCACAAGCCACTGGTCGGCCCCGCTGGAATTCACCGCCTCCGCCCCGTCGATTCAACCGCTTCGGGATGCCCTTCGCATCACGGAAATTATGTATCACCCGGCCGGCAGTGCTGACGCGGAATTCATCGAATTGCAAAACATCGGCTGGAGCACCCTGGCCCTAGGCAACCTACGCCTGGCCGGCGGGGTGACTTACGATTTCGCGGATGCCGGGCTCGAGCAACTTCCGGCCGGGCAGCGGCTGGTCATCGCCAAAAAACCCGAATTGATCCAGGCAACACCGGTAGGGCAGCAGGCAGCCGTGCTTGGCCCATGGACAGGGAAACTCTCAAACAACGGGGAAGCCATCCGGCTGGAAACCCACTGGGGTGAAACAGTTTTTTCCGTCGACTACAAAGGAAGCTGGCATCGCCAGACCGATGGGCAAGGGCTGTCCCTCGTCCTGCGCGATGTCCACAGCGCCGCTGCGGTGTGGTCAGTAAAAACCGGCTGGATGCCCGGCCGGTTTCTCGGCGGGTCCCCGGGCAGGGGCGAAGATGAACTGGCCCCGCTTGAACCGCCCCTGTTGGTCAACGAAGTCATAAGCGGCGACAACGGCTGGATCGAATTATTCAACCCAACTAGCCAAGCGGTGAACATCAGCGGCTGGTTCCTGAGCGACGAGTCGTCGCGTTTGGCCAAGTTTCGGCTGCCGATCGGCCTGGTGGTTCCGCCCGCTGGTTTTCTCCTTCTGGAGGCCAAGCGGCTTTACAGCCAGCCAGGCGCTCCCGGGCGCTTTGAAATCCCGCAGGAGGGAGGAGCGCTTTTTCTCTCGGAGATCGAAAGCGGCTATTTGACGGGCTTGGGGGCGGTGGCTAGCTTTGGCCCCTTCAAGGGCGATGAGTCCTGGGGGATGAAGCAGGCAGAAAACAACGACGGCGTCATGGTGTCCCTCCAGAATCCAACCCCCGGTAAACCCAACGAATCGCGGACCGACAGCGACTGGGACGGTATGCCGGACGACTGGGAATTGACGCATGGCTTCAAGCCGGAATTTGCCGGCGACGCCGGTGCCGACCCCGACGGGGACGGACTCACCAACCTCCAGGAATACATCTGCGGCACGCATCCCGGGGAGAAAGCCAGCCGGCTGGAGCTTGCGGTGATCCGCGACAACGATCAACTCGAACTTCGCTTTCAGGCACAACCAAACAGAACCTACTCTATCGAGTCGCGCGAACGCCTAGAGAACGACGGCTGGAAAACTGTGCGCACCCTTGCCCCGGGAGCAAGTGACGGCGAGGTGGTATTGCGCGAGCTCATCAAGAAGGACCAGCGGGCGCGCTTTTTCCGGCTGATGGTTCTGCCGTAGATTGAGTCAGTTGTTTTATGCGGCTAAATCCCTCTGCAACACGATTCTGTTTCATCCCCGCGCTGACGCTCCTGGTTGCCGCGCTTGGCCAGGTGCGCACGAGTGCCGAGGTTGTCGTCGAGGGGATCTCGGACATGCAGGTTGCCAACGGCCCGGTCCGCATCCGCGTCAACAAAACCGGCAGCGCCCCGGCAAAATATTGGCTCGACGGCAGCCGGATACCCTCCGGAACCTGGCTTGACGTGTCCCGCCCCGGTTTTCACGAGTTGAACTCGATCGAGCAACTGCCCGGCCCAGGGGGAGTGCAATCCCACCGGGTTCGTTTCGTTATCCAGTCCATGCGCGGCCAAGCGGAGTGGGCGGTGTCTCCATGGACTCCGCGACCCATGGTCGCCTCCGGCCAAGCGATTAATGCTAATGCAGAGGGCACCGTCCGGCTGGAACTGTTCATGCCAACCGGTTTCCCCGCCGGGCTGCCGGTGCCAATGGTTGCCATGATGCTGGACCAGCAAAACCGGCGGGTGAACTACAATGGCCAGCTCGTAGGTGAACACAGCATCACGATGAAGAGAGGGGTTGGCTCCGGATTACTGCAACAGGTTCAATCGAAAAAATATATCTTCAAGGCCGGACTGTTGTCTGTAGACAAAACAATAACCGTCGACAATTCCCAGTGGCAGGCAGTCCAAGGCACGGTCGCAAAGGCAACGATCTGGAAGAAGGACTCCCGAATCCATGTAACGTCCAATTTAACCATCCCAAAGGACGCCGCCCTTACCATACAGCAGGGGTGCGTCATCAAGCTTGCGCCAAAGATCGAAGTGACCGTGCTTGGCAAGCTCACCATCGAGGGGACACGGGAAACACCGGTCGTGTTTTGTCCCGAAACGCCGAGCGCTCCCTGGGGAGGGATCACACTGAGGGGCGACTCAGCGTCAGCAGAGGCCCGCTGGACATTCGTTACGGGCAGCGGGGGCAATCCCTGGTGGTTCGTGGCCAACAGCATTGCCGGCACACATCGCCAGGAGCAGGCTGCCTTTTTTCTCGGCGAAGGGGCCAAGGGAGAGTTCTCGGATTGTTTTTTTATCGAGAACCCGGGGCAGGCGTTCCACGGCGAATCCGCCCAACTCACGCTAAATCGGTGTGTTGTTCAACGCTGCCAAACCGTTGGGCAGTTCAATGGCGGCTCCGTGAAAATCCATGACAGCGTGCTGATCGATTTCCCAAGCGACAACGACACTTACGATGACGGAGACAATGACGCCCTGTATTTCACCCTCGGCGAACACGAGATCACCGGGACGCTCATCGGCTGGTGCAAGGATGACGGCATCGATGCCGGCGGGGATTCACCAGGTACGGTGACCGTTTCCGATTGTTGGATTGAGAGCTGCTTTCACGAGGGCCTAGCGTTGTCCGGTGCCGACAAAAAGGTGCGCATCCTCGACTCCGTCATTATCAATTGCGGACAGGGCGTCGAGGTGGGTTACCTCTCCCCGAATGTCGCGCTGGAGCATTGCTTCCTGACAGGCAACGGAATCGGAGCCCGCTTTGGCGATAATTATGACGGCGCTCATCTCGGTTTTCTTTCTATGACCAGCTCTATTTCCATATTCAACCAACGGGATGTCTGGGGTATGAGCCGGGGGATATGGGAGGAAAAAATTTCCCGAATGAACATAGCGCAAAATCATCTTTCAAAACCCCATCAATCGTTTCCCGACAACTGGGCATGGGAGCCTGCCGAGCATTCGGGTTTGCTCTCGACATTCTTGTCCGGGGCCATGTTTGTGCCTGGCATTGGGTTCAGGGGCTGGGATCGACCCGAAGACCCGACCCGGATTTCCGTTGGATTGAGCCGGCCCGCGAGTCAACCTGTGCATGTCCGTTTTAAGGTCCTGGTTGCCAGCAAAAACGGGG
>Ga0315318_10000609_pt1 | contig 14821 bp, 31 predicted proteins | sample M1200m3416metaG_FD_203703 | JGI IMG/M metagenome (GOLD analysis project Ga0315318, IMG submission 203703) | Ammonia-oxidizing marine archaeal communities from Monterey Bay, California, United States - M1 200m 3416 | ecosystem: Environmental > Aquatic > Marine > Coastal | place: USA: California... | reverse complement strand
AAAAGACTTGGACCACACGAAGTAGAGCGTAGCGACGATTTACACACAAAACTATATCGTAGTTTAGTTTAACTATACTTACTGGCCTGAATGTATATTCACTATGCAACTACTATTATATACTATGGGCCCTATATGGGTAATGATTAAGGCAGATTTGAGTTGGAGTGGGAGACGCTTTCATCCCCTCGCACGACAACGAAGGACCTTTATAGGTGATTTAGTAAATGATTAAGAATAATGAAGGGTGAAAAAAATTTTTGCAGATCTCCGATAGGTATTATTATTCTTCTTAAACTTGCAACCTTTAGCCCAAATACCATTAAAACAGTAGTAAAAGGGTTTTTGTTTGGATTAGAATATTGTTAGAGTTTTAAAGCGTCTTGTCTGTATTCAGATACTAGTTTTGCTTTATTCTTAAGTGGCTCTGCTTCTATATGAGTTAATAAACGATTGTATTCGTTATCATCATTGTTTATTAGTTTACCTATATCAATAGTAACTATGTTTGAGGCAGTTTTAGACTGTTCTTTTATAATTCTTTCGAATTCGTTAATCATTGTGTCTACAGCAAATTGCTGTGGATCTTTTATAAAACTTGGATTATTAAGCACTTCTGGCATTGCATATGCTACTTGGAATACTCTACGATCTATAAACTCTTGTCGCAGTGTTTCGTTTATAATTGGCATAAAACGTTTAGTTGTATTGTTAGGTGGTATATTTTCCATTTGTGTTGGCCTAAAGTTGTTTGATTCGGGATAGTCTATCCACATATGATGTGGAGATAGCTTATATGCAAAGGGTTTATTGTGCTGTTTTACTAGTTCTTCAAAGGTTTGTTGTTCGTAATACCAAACTATAGGTGAAGGATCATGAAGTAAGTAGTCAAGTTCTTTAGGATTGAATATTAATAGATCTTCTATGCCGAAATGTAGGTTTATAAAGCCGGTTAACCAAGTTCCACCCAAACCAGGACTATATTCTACACTATAAACATTAAATGTATTCATGTGTGTATTTATAACCATAATTCGTTGACAACCTAGACCTTTTATGTTATATTAACACAGTAATAACTATTATTACATACACAGACACACAGGAGAGCAATATGGTTGCAAATAAAAATGCTTATGAGATCCGTACTGAGATACTTAGTATGGCTCAAGGCTTTGTTATGGATAAGTTTCATAACAAACATCAAAAATGGTTAGATTCAACAGATAGACATCCAGAAACGGGTGCTATACTGTCTACTTCTAATAGTCCAGAATATCCTTCATCAGAGGATATACTACGAGAAGCAGAGAATTTATATTCTTTTGTTGATGGTAAGTAGAGCATAACGACAAAACCCGGTGTAAAAAGCCGGGTTTTTATTTGACAAGTAAGACATCTTGTGTTATACTATGTGTAGTAATTGGAGAATTTAGATGGTAGTAGGAACTTGGAATACAACAAAATCGCGAGAGAATGCACCAACAAGCAGTGATAAGTTTGGTTGTCCTTGTGGACGTTCACCAACAGGTAAGTGCATAGGTTGGCATAGACTTAGTGACGCAGGCTATGTGGATATGTATGCAAAGTATCAAAAAGTTCCTGTAAACGAACGTGAAGAGTTCTTTAAGAACAATAAAGTACCTAAAAATAAAGTCAAAAAGGATTCAACAGCCTTATTTGATATTCATAACATAAGAACCGCCGCTATAGGAGACGATTTTGATCATGGCCAAGAATAAAGAACCAACATTAGAAGAAGCCTGGAATGCTATTGTCAAAGGATTAGGTATTCTTGTTGATTACCCTAATAAGGTAGTACAGGAATACCTAATAGATGACGAAATAGAAGACGGGAATAGAGATAAACCCAAGAAAGAAAAGAAAAAACCCAAAAAGAAAAAGTTATAAATGGATAAGTTGTATACAATTTTTGGATATTTAGGAATTGCAGTTGCTATATGCGTTCTTATATATCTAGTTGCTACTGGTAATCTACTGCATTACCTATTATAGTAGGAGAATAAACTATGAGTAAACTTGACAAAGCAATAATGGCTAATGTAGCCAGAACTGCAATAGCTGGTAAATACAATACAAAATGGACACCAGATGCTATTAAGATCCAGAATAAGAATAAACAAGACGAAGAGCTGGAAAACAGAGCTACTTTGGAATGTATTGTATGTGGATCGGTATTACATGGAGAAGAACCACGAATCCAAATCGTTTGTGATGATTGCAAAGATGTAAGGTTTTCACCATTGCCACCAATGAGTCCTTTTACTAACAAATGAAACATTTAATAATAACAATTGCAATTATAACCATAGTTGTACTGATAACAGGATTTGCAATATGATTAATACTTGCCTAAGTTTAGCACTTGCACTAGGATTCCATTTAGGATTGGAAGGCAATTACAATAATGTACATCCACATCTTAGATGTGATATTAATAATACAATAGCAGGAGTGTATTATAATAGTGAAGAAAAGATATCTGCATACGTTGGTTACCAATTCAATGCACCATTTGATTCAACATTAGAAGTAGGTTGGGTGACAGGTTATCCCGAATACCATACTAAACATGGATTAGATATTGTACCTATGTTGAGATTAACTAAAGGCAATTGGTATCTAGCACCTGCTTACGAAGTAACACCTTATAATAATTGGGGTGTAACTTTAGGATATGAATTTAAAATACTAGGAGATTAAAATGGAATACAATTGGACAGAAATAGAAGAGAAACACGAAGAGAATATGAAAAGTATTCGTGAATCATTTGTTAGTATTCAAAGACATTACAATATAATGATGGGATTAATCATTTTATATGTTGGCATTCAAATAGGACTACTAATATAGGAGATTAAAATGGGAAAGAGAACAGTACCGTTTGTAATAGTTGCGAGAGGCAAGAAACCATCCAAGAAACATATGAGTCACGGTTCATTTAGATGTGCAAGACATCCTAACAGTAAAAGATGTAACAATGGGAGTACAAAATGATATATGTATACAGACGTGACGTTACTGCAAGGTACGAAGTAAGAGTTGAAGCCAACAGTGAAGAAGAGGCTAATACTAAACTATCAGAAGGCAACGTAGTCTCAGATGAAGAAGTTAAATGGGATTGTTATAATGAAGAACTCGAATGTGTTGAAGATAACGAACCTGCATCTCAAATAGATTGTAGCACAAGCCGTGAGCGATGAAGAGATACAAGACTTTATTGATTACTTTGGTGATCAATTACCAAACCCAGAGCATTATCCAATAAGAGTTAAATGGTTAATGAGATGGTATATTTCAATTGTATTAAGGAATAAGTATGAGCAAGACAGGAATAGATAAAAAGAAGATACTAACCGCATTTGAACCAAAGAATACGTGTAGTATCTGTGATAGTCCTTATGATGAAGACGCAGGTGGAATACAAGGACACTTTGGTATAATGCCGGTTACCTTTTGTGAATGGTGTTATAGTAGCATTTACGATATGATTTATCAAGACGTAAAAGAAGAAGTTATTGACCAATACAAAGAATGGCAATTAAATAACCCAGAACCTTGTGGAATGAGTCATAAATGACAGATGATTATGAAAAAGAACAAGAATTACCAACAATTACAAACGATCAAGGAATGTCAACAATGATTCTTGATTCTTTAAACTTTATGTGTGCCGGTGAATCACCACCGATGGATCATCCTCATGTTTACTTAACATTTGGAGACCTAAAGGAAATGAATTGTCCCTATTGTGGGACAAGATTTGTGTATAAACCTAGAATAAAAGGTAATAATGAATAAAACAAAGATTATGTCAGTATTAGTATTGTGCTGTATTTTTATTAGTGGTTGTGAACTATTAGAAAAAATGCAGAAAGATGCCGCAGAAGCAGGATTAGATGTAGATTGCAGTGTGCATCCTCAAACTGAATATTGTGCAAGTAAAGAAGCAGAAGCTACTTTATTATAGGAAAATAAAATGAGAAAGAGTAAGAAGGTCTGTATAGCTATCTTGGCTATAATACCACCCGGCTTAATAGGGTTGTATTTTTATTTAGATAGCATAATTAGACCTATCTTTATAACATGAGTACAATTTGGGGTATAAACGTTGGAACCCACGACAGCAGTATTGCGAGTGTAGTAGATAACGAATTAGTATTTGCCGCACATAGCGAACGAAGTAGTAGAATTAAGAACTACAAGTTCCTTACTAAAGAAGTAGTTAAACAAACTATAGAAGCAAGTGGATTTCCAGATAGAATTGTATATTATGAACGTGATCTATGGAAACGTGCTAGACAGTTGTGGGCAAGACAATACAAAACAGCATTTACTAAACCCAGCATAAACAGTTTAATACCAATTATAGACGCTCGATCGTTTCCATTAGCGTCTGGTGAAATTCCAACAAGCAGTGTTGCACACCACTATTCACACGCGGCCGCAGGCTATTATACAAGTCCATATAGAGAAGCCGCAGTGTTGGTTATAGATAGCATTGGCGAATGGGAAACACTAACAATATGGAAAGGCCAAGGAACTGAACTAAAACGTGTATATTCTCAAGGATATCCAGACAGCGTAGGTTTATGGTATTCTGCTATGACCCAGCGTATAGGTCTTAAACCTAACGAAGATGAATACATATTAATGGGTTGGGCCGCTTTAGGTGACCCAGACAAGTATAAAAAGAAGATATTTGACGACTTCTTTCACGGGCTACATTCAGATAGTCCTAGTATAAAATTCAAACACAATCTACATCGTGGTTGTAAGTGGTGGGCTCCAGAGCTTAATACATTACAAGACTATGCAGATATTGCCGCAGGAACACAAGCAGTTTACGAATATATATTCAAACATCTAGTAAAACAAACAAAAAGATTAGTAGATAGTGATAACTTAGTTGTTATGGGTGGATGTGCATTAAATTGTGTTGCAAATAGTATAGCATATGAAATGTACAACGGTAATGTTTGGATAATGCCTAACCCAAGTGATGCAGGTAGTAGTTTAGGAGCAATATTAGGTCATCAACGTGATTTTATAAACTGGCGTGGTCCTTATTTAGGTTACAATATACCTGGAGCATATCCAGTTAAAAGTGCAATACATGAACTAAAGAAAACAGGTTTAGTTGGAATCGCAAACAGTTATGCAGAGTTTGGTCCTAGAGCATTAGGAAATCGTAGTCTACTTGCTGATCCACGTGGTAAAGATGTTAAGGATAAGGTAAATACTGTTAAGCGTCGACAAGAATTTAGACCTTTCGCACCCGTTATACTTGAAGAACATGCAACAGAATACTTTAACGGACCAACAGGACCATATATGCAATATACAAGCAAGTGTAAACATCCAGAGCAGTTTCCAGCTATTACACATTATGATGGCACAAGCAGAGTACAAACTGTAAACAAAAAACAACATCTTGGATTATATAATTTGCTTACAGAATGGAAAAAAGAAACAGGTTGTCCTATGTTATTGAATACAAGTCTAAATATTAAAGGCGAACCTATGGTAGACACAGAAGAAGATGCAACACGTTGGCAAGAAGAATACGGAGTTACCGTATTAACTAAGGAGCAGTCATGAAAGTATTAAAAGTTTTAAAAGATGCTGAATTAATACTAGCAGATATAGAAGTTAATCTAGGAGTGAATCAGAGGCACGCCGTTACATTGTGCGTAAGGCACAACGGCAAGATTATTCCCTTAAACACTCCAGATATGCGACCAGTATTAATGACACAAGAAAATGCTATACAGGAATAACACATGATTAAATGGATTAAGAACATAATTGCGGAATGGAAATATAAACGCAAAATGAAGAAGAAGATTGAAGAATTAAAAAAGAAAGATCCGTTTATTTACGATTAACAACAAGGAGTTACCCAATGGAATGGGATACAGTTAGAAAACAATATGCAGGTATTATAAAAAACCTGTTAAACAACATTGATATTTGCAATGAACGATATGTTAGAGATGGCAATGAAGGATATATGTTTGCCAAAGAAAAATATGTAAAAGAATTAAAAGAACTTAAAACGTTTATTAAGAAAGAAGAAAAACGTTTAGGTTGCTACTAGTAGATAACAGCAAATAGAAACAAATAGAAGCAAATAGAAACAGCTATCGAACGATAGACAATTTTAGGGTAAGACCCATGGGAGAATAAAATAATGTCAGATGATAATACTTTAGATATTCAACAAAATGTTGGTGATGTTGGTGGTGATTTTACAAAAACTATAGTTGTAGATTCAGGCAATACTACAACAGGTTCAACAACCACCGGAGATGTTGCCGCAACAATTGAATTTATTGAGAAGATTTATAATTACCTACCAGAATTAGCATTTGCAACACTATATGGACTAGCAGTCTATGCCGCAGTGCTCTGGATTACTAAAAAAATAAGAGGATAAACTAATGAATAAAACAACCAGACGAAATATTAGAAAGTCTACGCAATTACAACACACTAAAGAAAAACTACATGAAATGAAACACGAAAGAAGTAACAAAAAAGATAACCTTGTTAAAACATTAAAGAATTTATTAAAACGTCAAAAGAGAAAAGGAATATGAGAACAAAAATTAGAATGCAATCAACAGAATCAGCACACTTTTATACACGGCATAAGAATAATAGACTACATCCAGAAAAGATGAAGTTGAATATGTATGATCCATTTGTACGTAAGCATGTAGTGTATAATGAGAAAAAGATTAAGAAATAAGAAAGGAGATATTATATGAGTTTTATTGTTTGGCACATACTAGCAATTGTTGGTGTGATGTTAATTAGTTTTATAGCAGGATTGTTCTTTAACGAGTTTTATCATTCATCAAAGTATATAAAACAAAGAAACACTAATCCAAATAGAGGCAACGAACCTTGGAACTTCCCCTTACATTAGAAGATAAAATAATGTATTTGGAATCAGCAATGCGTAGGCATTTTGTTCCATACCAGTGGGTAGACGATGGCGTATTGGATTACTTTCAAATGCTACGACGTGGAAATAACACAGAATTTTTACAAAACTTACACACCGTAGCAGAGCTACACGAATACTCGCACACACTAAGAGATAAAATAAATCGAGGAGAACAAGACAGAGAAAGTGAAAATGAATGAAAACAGAACAAGAAGTAAGAGATGAATATAATCAGATGAGAAAGGATGACTCTACATTTGCTGAATGTTGGTCGGAATCAGATTATGATTTCTATGAGTGGTGCTCGGGTTATCTTGATTATAAACATATAAAATCAAAAGATAGGAGATAATAAAATGAGTGGATTATATGATTTTATAATTTATGGTATAGTAGACAATGGTATTATGATAGCCGGTGCTATATTAGGTTTAAGATATGAAAAATTCTTCCCAAAGCAATTACAAAATGGTTTAAGTGGAGTACTAGGAGCAGGCATAGGAAATGCATTATCAGACTTTATGGGCGGAGCTGTAACAGCATCGTGGCTACTTGCATTTGGTACAGCACTTGGTTGCATAATAGGTTTACTTTGGATACCAATATTTTTGAAAATGAAAAAAGTATGGGCTAACACTAATAAATAGTAGAGTATTAGCAACATATAAAAGGTATATTAAATGGAATTAAGTAATTATCCAGTAGAAATACTAGTATTTCTATTTGCGATTGGTGGACTGGCAGGATTTTTAAATACATTAGGTGGATGTGGTGGATTATTGACTATTCCAGCATTATTAATGAGTGGCCTATCACCAATATTTGCCCTTGGCACTCACAAACTGCAAACAACTGTTGGTGTTGGTTCTGCAACACTATTATTATTTAAAAAGAAGAAGTTTCTCTGGCGAAAAATTCGTTCCATTGTAATCACAGCATTTCTCGGCGCCATAGTTGGTGCGTTTATAGTGCAATATATTAATACTTCTACTTTATCTATCATTGTACCAATTGTACTTGTTGTTACTGGTGTTTATTTTTTAGTAGAACCTTCGTTAACAAAAACACTATTTACTTCAAAGACCTCTTACGGCGATACTTATCGTGATGTAGTCATACCTGTAATTGGATTTTATGACGGTATGTTTGGTCCTGGTACTGGATCATTTTTTGTATTAGCAAGTACAGTTTACAAGCGAATCGGCTTAATAACAGCAAGTATCATAGCAAAACCATTAAACTTCTCAACTAATATCGCATCCGTGATTGTATTCATATCGTATGGACATATTGTTTGGGAACTCGCATTACTTATGATGGTTAGTCAAATAATTGGATCAATACTAGGCGCCCAATATCTCATCAAAGCAAACCCTACTGTCATTAGAGTATTGATTGTTGTTGTATCATTTACAATGATGATAAAATACCTTTATGACATGGAAATAATTCAGCTAATTTAAACTACTAAGTACGAACTTATCCTGAAATTATATAAATAAGTGTATATATAATTAAAGGAAACATGAGAACATTCACATTTGAAACATTAGATGGATCAGAAATAGAATCAAAAGAATATAAAGGACTGAAACAAGCATTGTTTGATGTACAAAAACAAATTAAAGGCAATTATGTTCGTGTACAATATCAAAATAAAAAAGGCAATGCCATTGACAGGTGGGCAAAGATTCCAATTGGAAGAAAAAAGAGAGGGTTCCAAATACCCGAACCTTATATGACATCATCAATGAAAAAGAAAGCAGAAAAAGATAAAAATAAGAAGCAAGGGTATAGATAAGTCATAAGTCTATGATAGAGTTAGTAATGTTTATGGACCCTAAACAGTTTATGGAGAATAAAATGAAAAAATGGAAATGCTTATTTTGTGGCTACATATATGATGAAGCCGCAGGTGACCCAGACGAAGGCCTAGCACCAGGCACACGTTGGGAAGATGTAGATGATGATTGGTTTTGTCCAGACTGTGGTGCTAGTAAAGCAGATTTTGAGATGATAGAAATATAATGGAACTATTACAAACAGAAGTATCTGTAAATCAAGTAATGTTGTTTGTAATGTTTGTTGTAGTTGCTTTCTTAGTATTTTGTTCTTGCTCTAATATCATGATAAAGAAAGACTGAATATCGCTTGACAAGTGACCTCTTTAAGCGTATACTGTAAGTAATAAGTTAGTACGATCGCTAATTTATGGTCAAAGTTTATAAACTCCTAGGAGAAAATAATGAAACGTTTTATAATGATAATCGGTTTTGTATTAATGTCAGCAATTGCAAGTGCTGGCTTATTTACAGCAACAAAAGCTGATGATATAAAAATAGCCGAGTTAAATTGGCAATCTGGATCTATGATAGCCAACATTGATGCTTATATACTAGAACATGGCTACGGACACAATATTGAAATTGTTCCAGGCGGAATTGACGCAACAATACAATCAATGATGGCAACAGGCTCACCAAACATATTTGGTGAAGCATGGACATCGTTACTTGGTGATAGTGCTCACGAGTACATAGCTAACGGATCTCTTATTCAAGTAAGATCTGAAGTTATTACAGGAGCTGGCGAAGGCTGGTTCGTTCCAAGGTACATGGTAGAAGAATATGGTCTTAATACTATTGAAGATGTATTAGCACGACCAGATTTATTCCCACATCCCGAAGATCCAAGTAAAGGCGGAATTGTAATTTGCCCTGAAGGTTGGAGTTGTAAGAAACACAATGAAAATCTATTTAGAGCATATGACATGGAAGCCAAGGGTTGGAGGTTAATTGATCCAGGTTCAAATACTGGATTAAATGCTCATTGGGAAGGACAAGTTATTAAACATAAAGGTGCGTTTGGTTATTATTGGACGCCCACAGTATTAGTAGGTCGTTTAGACCTAGTAGCACTTCCTTCTACTGAAGGTTATGCAGGTGATGACAATTGGGCAAACTGTATTTCTAAAGCAGTTGATGAATGTGTTAACCCACAAGCATCATCGTGGCCTATATCTAAAACAGGAACTATAGTTACACCAGGTCTTAATCAAGAAGTGGTTAATTATTTAACTATAAGAGGATTTGACGGAAGTGTTATCACTTCAATGCTAGTTTGGTCAGACGATAACCAAGCAACCGCAGAAGAAGCCGCCGTTGAATTTTTGAGACAGCATCCTGAAATTTGGACAGCTTGGGTAACACCTGAAGCCGCAACAAGAATTACTGCGTCTTTAAATTAAGGTGATACATATTGAATTTTCCATCTTTAGATAGAGAAACTATCACAGGCATTAAGAAGTCTATTGACAGTACATTTAGAGAGTTTGCTAGTAATTGGGGAGAATGGTTTACAGAACTGCTCTCCCCAATTCATTGGCTACTAATTCATTTTGAGAAACTATTACTTGCTACGCCTTGGTATATATTTTTAGGTTTAACAAGTTTATTACTTTGGAAAGTAACACAAAACTGGAAACTAATACTAGGTTTCTTAATTAGTTTTAACTTAATTGGTTTAGTTGGTATGTGGGACGACACAATGCGAACACTAGCCATTGTAGTTGTTTCTACTCTTGTTTGTATAGTTGTTGGTATTCCTACAGGAATATTAATGGCAAAGAACAATTTAGCACAAAGAATCATTTTACCCATACTAGATTTAATGCAAACTATACCAAGTTTTGTATATCTAATTCCTGTTATAATGTTATTTGGACTTGGCAAAGTACCGGGCTTAATTGCTATAAGTGTTTTTGCTATACCTCCAGTGATTAGATTTACAAACATTGGCATTCGAGAAATTAATAAAGATTTAACAGAAACAGCACACGCATTAGGATTAAGACCTATGCATATTTTGAGACTTATTGAATTACCTTTAGCACGTAATGTTATACTTGGCGGAATAAATCAAACAGTTATGATGGCATTAGCAATGGTTGTTATTGCTAGTATGATTGGAGTACGAGGCCTAGGATCTCAAGTTATGAACTCAATAGGCAATGGATACTTAGGATTAGGTGTAATAAGTGGATTATCTATCGTTGCCTTAGCAATTATTATAGATAGAGCAATACAATCACATAATAAACGTCATGATAAGTGGCGAGATAATAAATAGTGTTAATATAATGAAACAAATAAAAGACTATACAGATGCTGAAATTATAGACGAAGCTCAACGTATACTAACAGAAGGCTTTACGCTTCATTACGATCAGGAATTCACTCAGCGAGAATTAGTAGACTATTGTAGACGAATAGGCAATACTGATGACGATATGCTAGGGTATACGCAATTTAATCCTAAAGATAATCCAGATATATCAATTGTATCTCCACGTCCAGGTATGTTATTAGGTCATAATGATTTACATTGGCATTCAAACGGAACAGTAAAACATATTGTTGATGGGAAGTGGGAACACAAAGAATGGTTAATTTGTTTGTATTGTGTAGGTAGTTGCCCTGATACAGTTTTATCAGTAAGCAACAACCGTGATGCTTTTTTAGACTTACCAAAAGAAGAAAAGGATTGGTGGCGAGGTGTTGAAGTACAACTAAACAACTTAGGTATGAGTATTCTAGGCAAATATTATCATGCCACTAAGAATGCAGAAACAGAAGAAGAGAAGGTATTTCCTATTGATGATGGTTACCGAGTTGAGTATATTGAAGCAAAAGAACACACAGGCGACGAACGTATGCCTGTAGTAAACGTTCACCCAGTAGGTATGGAAGAATTCTTATATTGGCAACCGCCATTAATTGGTAAAGCATGGCACAATGGAGAACGAATAGAAATAGAACCGTTACAGAAAAAGTTTGATGCAGTTATTAATAGAACAAAATACATCACAGACATTGTATTCAGACCCGGAGACATATTAATTATGGATCAGTTTTATACACTACACAGACGTTCACCAATTTTAGATAAGAGTAGAGAATTATGGAGAGTAGCCATAGACTATACAAATTCTATAGACAAGTAGGAGAATTAACATGATGAAAAAAATAACAGACTATACAGATTTGGAATTAAGAGAAGCAGTTGACATACTGTTACGAGATGGCCATGTATTATTTCACGACCAATACTTAACACAAGATGAATTAGTAGAGTTTTGTAGACGTATAGGAGATACAGATGATTCTAATCCATCTATGGGACATATGGAATTTAATCCAAAAGATAATCCAGATATTTCCCTAATCACAACACAACCAGTAGGAAAGTCACCACATGGAATGTTTGGCCCAACAGACTTAGTATATCACGGAGATGGTGGTATGTGTCATGTTGGCGAGTTTAAAGAATTATTAACAGGATTATATTGTGTAGGGTCATGTCCTGATACTGTATTAAGTCTATTAAACACTAATAAAGCATTTAGTTATTTTACAGAAGAAGAAAAAGAATATTGGCGTAATGTAGAAACACAATTAAATGGTCAAGAAAAAGGAATATATGGAACTCTTGAAGAAATGAAAAGAGATGGAAGTATGAAAGCCATTGACGGTGTTCAAGAAGCCTATAAAACTCCAATATATCATTATGATGATGAAAGACAAAACGTAGTTAATGTACATCCATATACTGATAAAGAATTTATGTTATGGCAACCTGCATTTATTGACAAAGCATGGTACAAAGGAGAACCAATTGATGTAGATGAAATACAAAAGAAGTTTTGGAAGGCATTGGTCCAAGGAAAGAATATAACAGACTTTGTTCTTAGAGAAGGCGACTTCTTAATTTGTGACCAATACTATACATTACACAGACGTTCATGGGTTAATAGTGCCGAGAGAATGATATGGCGAACAGCATTTGATTACGCTACATTATTAGGACCTGATAGTTCGTATGATAGTAGCATTGAAGAACAAAAATACATTTCACGTACCCTCAAGAACAAAAGTTAAATAATATGTTAAAACAAAAACAAAAACCATTAAGCGATAATCAGATATTTCTAAGTTCATCAACTGAACAGATTACTTGGGGCGAACTACATGCAAATCTTGATGCTAAAGTAGAAAGATTAAAAGAGCATGGAATTGGACCACACGTTGTTTTTGTAGTAGCAGAAGAGCAAGTAACAATAGATGATTACTTATGGATACTTGCTAGTATTAAGAACGGTGGGTCAGCTACACAAGCAGATGGTAGACAATCTAAAATGGAATTAGATGGTTTAATTGCAGGCTGTAAAGCAATATGTATTATACGAAGTAATGAGATAACCATGCTAACAGACGATTTGACACCCACAATCCTACATCCATTAGAAGTTTATAGAGGCATGACAAGTGGAACTACAGTTAAAGAGTTCTTTGAAATGTATCCTTTCTTTTGGGATTATGAAGACCACGAAAACGCAATTGTAGATGGACAAACACTATTAGGTTGTACAGCACACGCCTCAACACAACATTTATTTGCAATAGCACCAGAGTTTGAATTTGCTCAACGTCCCTATATACTTTGCACACATGGATTTACAGCAACATACAATCCATATAACTTATTAAGAATGTATTATGTGGGCGGAGGATTACACTTCTTAAACTATGGTGATAATATTCCAGAACAAATACAAAAAGCAAATCCCAATTGTTGTATCTCATATCCTAATGCTGTTAAAAGAATAGCTGATGCATGTCCAGATGATTTTAATTGGAATGGAATCAAATATTGGGAAGTGTCAGGTGGGCATACTCCAGAATCAATTGTTAGAAGTATTGAGAAAAAGTTTAACTTTGTATGTATGCACAACATGATGGCAAGTACAGAAGCAGACTGTCATTCTAGTGCAAAATATAGACCCGGTGATCCAATAGAAAACTTTTATGGATTTAGACACGACCCTAAATTTTATAATGGCGAACTTAAATATGATGATGAGGGTGTACTTTGGTATAGGTATGGAACACTTGATTGGCAAACAGATGGCGATAAGTTTGAGAATAGAGATGGTGCCTGGTTTTACGCAGGCAGAGTGTTTGATGATGTTATCTTTATGAAAGGTGGTGTTAAGATTTATACAGGAATGGTTGAGGCTAAGGCACTTGAAACTCCTGGTGTTGAAAACGTTGCTAGTTGTGAGAAAGACGAACTTCATTACTTAATATATACAGGAGATGCATCAGCAAAGGATATTGCAAAAAGTTTTAAAGAAATGCAACCATCTAAAAGACCACACAACATATATCATGTTACTGATGAACTATTCTTTGGACAATCAAGTGAAACACTAACTCCACAAAAACTACAAAAACATAAATTAGCAGAAATTGTTTTAAATGGCCCTGCCGATCAAAGACTAGAACATGTTAATCTTAAGGATCACTCTCAAGTATAATAATGGATTGGCTAAAACGAATACATCATATACAAATTGATATTACAAGTTATTGTAATGCAAGGTGTGGCGGCTGTGGGAGAAACGTAGCCGGAGGAGAAACGCAACCGTGGCTACAATTAAATCATTTTGATAAACATATTTGGTATCGTTTATTTACTGAAGATACTATTAATACAGAAATACTTCAATTAAAACTTAATGGAAATTGGGGAGATGCAGGTATGCATCCTGATTTACCTGAATTAATTTCTGTGTTTGGTAAATGTAATCCAAAAGCATCTGTACAAATTTGTACTAATGGTGGAACACATAATGAAGAATGGTGGAGTAGTTTAGGCAATGCATTATTTAGAAATACAAAATATCATGCTGTTGATTTTGCTATTGATGGACTAGAAGACACACATTCAATATATAGACGCTCAACAGATTATAATAAAATATTAGCAAATGCAATATCTTTTTC
>Ga0315318_10000608_pt1 | contig 14829 bp, 16 predicted proteins | sample M1200m3416metaG_FD_203703 | JGI IMG/M metagenome (GOLD analysis project Ga0315318, IMG submission 203703) | Ammonia-oxidizing marine archaeal communities from Monterey Bay, California, United States - M1 200m 3416 | ecosystem: Environmental > Aquatic > Marine > Coastal | place: USA: California... | reverse complement strand
ATCGAAGCGGTTGAGGTGGTCGGCATCGGCCCCGTTCCAGCCGTAGATGGCCTGGTCTGGGTCGCCAACCACGCACAGTTCGGTCCGACCACCCAGCCAGGCGGCCAGCAGGTCGAACTGCAGAGGATTGACGTCTTGAAACTCGTCGACGTAGAGGTGTCGGAAGCGCCACCGTTGAGCGTCGGCGAACCGACGGTCGGTAGTCAGGTGGTGCCGGCACTGGTCCAGCAGGTCATCAAAGTCGACCAGGTTCCGGTCGGCCTTCTCCTGTTCGTAGTCCCCGTAGATCCGCGCCACCGTCGGCGCGGGCAGTGGGGGCGTACGCCCGGCCGCCTCGGCTGACGCGGCGTAGGTCTCTGGACGGATACGGCGGGCCTTGGCCCACTCGATCTCGGCGACTACGTCGAGGGCCGCGGTGGCCCGGTGGTCGCGGGGAAGGCGAGACCGAACCATCGAGATCTTGCGATCCACCAGATCGGGTTCCCGGCGGTCGTTCTCACGCCACCAGGTCCGGAGCTGGGCCAGGGCCACCGAGTGGAAGGTGCCGGCGGCCACCTGGTCACGCATTCCGAGACGGCGCACCCTGCTGCGCAACTCAGAGGCGGCCTTCCGGGTGAAGGTCAGTGCCAAGACCCGTCGGGGGTCGTCCCGGCCGGTGAGGGCTCGCCAGGCGATCCGGTGTGTGAGTACTCGGGTTTTGCCCGAGCCGGCGCCTGCGTGGATGGCCAGCGGTAGGGCATCGGTGGTCACCGCAACCTGCTGTTCGTCGTTCAGGCCGCGGAGCAGCGTCTCGGCGTCGGCAGCCTCGTCCGCCGCCGCGTCGGTCGCCGGGTCGTTGGAGAGCCGGTCGAAGCCCGGAAGTCCGTCCGCCGTGTTCATCAGCCGCACCCTAGCGACGGGCTGCGACAGCCTCCGGGGTGCGCCGTAGCCTCGCGGACGTGGATCCCATCGGCCCGGACGCCTTTGACCGCATCGTCGCCGAGGCCCTCGACGACCTGCCGCCCGGACTAGCCGTGTTCATGGACAACGTGGTGGTCCTGACCGCCGATCGGGGCGACCCCCTGGACCTGCTTGGCCTGTACGACGGGGTCCCGCTCACCGAACGGGATGCCTACGGGGCGGCCGGCCTGCCGGAGTCGGGCGGTCTGGTGATGCCCGACCTCATCCACCTCTACCGGCTTGCCCTGTGCGACCAGTGCGCCGACCTCGACGAGCTTCGACGTGAGGTGGCCGTCACCGTCGTCCACGAGGTGGCGCACCACTTCGGTATCGACGACGACTTCCTGGATGGGACCGACTACGCCTGAGCCCCTTCCCGGGCCATTGGAACGTGGGGGATCCCGTCCTCTAGGAACTCGTCGCCAGTGGGTTCGTAGCCCAGAGAGTCGTACCACGGGACCAGGTACGTCTGAGCGTCGAGGACCAGGCGTCCCGGGGTGGTGGCGTGCACGTGGTCGAGCAATACGCCAGCCAGGCCGGCGCCTCGGGCCTCGACCCGGGTCACGACCCGACTGATCCGGTGGCTCTCGTCCGGTTCGGCCAGAACTCGGATCGATGCCACCGGTCGTCCGTCAGGACCGTCTAGCCATACGTGGCGGGTCTCGGGCTCGGTGTCCCGCCCATCCAACTCGGGGTAGGCGCAGGTCTGTTCCACCACGAACACATCGACCCTCAGCCGCAACAACTCATGGAACGTCGCGCCGGTGAGGTCGGCGAACGGCCTGTCATTGATGGTCGGGTCGAGGGCGACCGGATCCTGCACTATCGGCGGGAAGTGGGAGGGCGTGGAGCTGTTCACGGACGATGACGGTAGTGCAGGCGCCCGGTTGGACCGCCGGCGTCGTGAGTCGGACAATGGGCCTGTGCCCATAGTCGCCCTGCCCTCCGGCATCGAGATCTGCTACGAGTCGTTCGGCGATCCGGCCGACCCGACCTTGCTACTCATGCACGGCCTGGGCAGTCAGATGCTGGTTTGGGAGGAGGGCCTGTGTCGCCTTTTGACTGACACGGGGCTGCACGTGGTCCGCTACGACCATCGAGACAGCGGCCTGTCCACCATCTTCGATCCCGACGGCCCTCCAGGAGGCACGCCCTACGACCTGTCCGACATGGCGACCGACGCCGTTGGCCTACTTGACCATCTGGGGTTGGCTGACGCACACGTGGTCGGATTCTCCCTTGGGGGGATGGTGGCCCAGACGATGGCCGTCGAACATCCACAGCGGTGCCGGAGCCTCGTGTCCATGGGATCGACAACCGGCAACCGGGAGTTCGGTCGGCCCGCCGAGAACACTCTGGCCGCCATGCTGGTTCCGGCCCCTGAAGATCCCGACGAAGCGGTGGCCAAGAGCCTGGCCGACCGTCGGCTGTGGGCCAGCGTGTGGCACGACGACGACCATGCTCGGGCGGTGTTCGCCGACTACCAGGAGCGCTCGCCCCAGCCGCGCTACGCCTATGACCGGCAACGCAATGCGGCGGTCTCGATGGGTGACCGGGAGGCCGCGCTGGCCACCATCACCGTGCCGACTCGGGTTGTTAGCGGCACCGCCGACACCCTCGTCCTCCCGGCGGCGGGTAAGCGGACCGCCGAGGTCATCCCAGGGGCGACGTTCGTGCTGCTGGAAGGCTGGGGTCACGACATGGCACCTGGAGCGTGGCCGATCCTGGTCCCGGCCATCTCGGAGCACTGCCATACCGTGGACCGGGCTTCGGTACCGGCTGGCGATCCGAACCGCTGAACGAACTGAACGAACCATCGACGGGAAGCAGGGTTACGACATGGGAGCATTGGACGGGGTCCGGGTCATCGAACTAGCTGGCATTGGGCCGGGACCCTTCTGCGGGATGATGCTGGCCGACATGGGCGCCGACGTCGTCAGGATCGACAGGGCTGGAGCGGTCCGCGGTGGCGACCCGGCCAACCCCCCGGCCAACGTCAACGCCCGGGGTCGACGCAGCATCGGTGTTGATCTCAAGTCCGATGAGGGCCGTGACCTGGTGTTGCGAATGGTGGCCGACGCGGACGTGGTGTTCGAGGGCTTCCGGCCGGGGGTGGCTGAACGGCTGGGTATCGGCCCCGAGGACTGCATGGCCCGCAACCCGGCCATCGTGTATGGACGCATGACCGGTTGGGGTCAGGATGGGCCCTACGCCCAGACCGCAGGACACGACATCAACTACATAGCCCTGGCGGGGGCACTGGCCCACATGGGCCGCGACGACACCGGACCCGTCCCGCCGCTCAACCTGGTCGGCGACTTCGGCGGCGGTGGCATGTACCTGGCCTTTGGCATCGTGTGCGCCCTGCTGTCGGCGCGCTCTACCGGCGAGGGCCAGGTGGTGGACGCCGCCATGGTGGACGGCGCGGCCAGCCTGATGAGCTTCTTCTACGGGATGCTCCACACCGGCTTTGCTTCGGAACGGCGGGGCGAGAACATGCTGGACACCGGGGCCCACTTCTACGACGTATACGAGTGCGCCGACGGGGAGTACATCTCCATTGGGTCAATCGAGCCCCAGTTCTACGCCGAACTGATCGAGAAGCTGGGCCTGGACCCCGACGACTTTGCCGACCAGCACGACCGGTCGCGCTGGCCCGAACTAAAGGCGAAGGTGGCTGCCGTGGTGGCCACCCGCACCCGTGACGAATGGGACGCCGTGTTGGAGGGAAGCGACGTCTGCTACGCCCCGGTTTTGGCGGTGTCAGAGGCCATTGAGCACCCACACCACGTGGCTCGAGGGACCTTCGTGGAGTCGGGGGGCCTGAGACAACCCGGTCCGGCGCCTCGTCTCAGCGGTACCCCCGGATCGATTCGACGACCGCCCCCCCACGAGGGCCAACACACCGACGAGTTGCTGGACGAACTGGGCCTGGGCGTCAACGAGGTAGCCGCACTGCGGGCCTCGGGCGCCGTGGCCTGACCGGCTTTCGCTGGATCGACGAGAAAACAGGTCGCTTCAAACCATGGCCACAGTGGTGTTCTTCCACGCCCACCCCGACGATGAGGCCCTGGCCTCCGGCGGGACGATGGCCCGTCTGGCCGAAGAGGGGCATCGGGTGGTGCTCGTGGTGGCGACCCGCGGGGAGGAGGGCGAGCCGGTGCCCGGTGTCCTGGGCCCCGGCGAGGCCCTCGGGGACCGTCGGACCGCCGAGGTCCACGCTTCGGCCGAGGTGCTGGGCGTGGCCCACGTGGCCTTCCTGGGCTACCGGGACAGCGGCATGGTCGACGACCCGGCCAACGGCCATCCCGACTGCTTCTGGCAGGCCGACGTGGACGAGGCCACCGGCCGCCTGGACGCCGTGCTGGACTCCGAGGTGGTGGACGTGCTGGTGGTGTACGACTCCCACGGCGGGTATGGCCATCCCGACCACATCCAGGTGCACCGGGTGGGGACCCGGTGGGTGGACCGTCGGGTCGAGGCAGGCGGTCGGTTGGTGCGGCTCCGTTGGGTGACCATGAATCGGGACGTCTTGCAGGCCTCGATGGACGCAGCGTTGGCCGAGATGGAGCGCGCCGAGGCAACTGGCGAGGAGGCCTGGTCCGACGATGCGATGTTGGAGGTTCGTCGCGAGCGGCTCGAGTCGGACACCTTTGGGCTCCCGGATGCCGAGATCACCCACGGGATCGACGTTACGTCGGTGTTGGGTCGTAAGCGGTCGGCTATTCGGGCCCACGCCAGCCAGATCCCCGAGGACTCATTTTTCCTGGCCATGCCCGACGAGGCGTTCGCCATGGCCTTCGGCGCCGAGTGGTATGTGGACCCGGAGTGCCCCCGGGGGGGCAAACCCCAGAGCGACGACCTGCTGTTGCGGTGACCGCTGCTGGCATGATGGCCCGATGAGACTTGTCACGGTTCTGGCGTCGTTACGAGACCTTCACGAGGGGTTCGCCTGGGTGATGGTGATCGGGAACGGCCTGGCCGGAGTATGGGCCCTGTCGGCCCATCGGGTCGAGGCGCTACGGGGTCGGGCGCTCTGGTGGTTCACCGCACTGGTCCAGGTAGCCATTGCCGTACAGGTGACCATGGGGGTGGGGCTGGTGGCTGGCCAGGACATCGACCCACCCCAGTTCCACCTGTTCTACGGCTTCGTGGCCCTGATCGTCATCGGCATCGTCTACAGCTACCGCCAGAGCATGCGTCCTCACCGGCACCTGCTTTACGGGTGCGCTGGCCTATTTCTCATGGGCCTGGGAATCCGAGCGATGCTCGTCACCGCCTGACGGCAGGGCGAGAGACCCCCTCTAGTGGGTGGCGTCGAGGCGACTTCGAAGGTTGTCCAACTCAGCTTCGAGGCGCTTGGGCAGACGTTCGCCGATCATCGAGTAGTGCTCGTCGATTAGGGCGACCTCATGGCTCCATGAGGCCGGGTCCACAGTCAGTAGGTCGGCCATTGTGGTGTCGTCCAGGTCTAGACCGGTGCGATCAATGGCGTTCAGCGTGGGGACCAGGCCGATGGGGGTCTCGGAGGCCTCTCCTCGGCCGGCGACCCGGTCCACGACCCACTCCAGCACCCGACTGTTCTCGCCGAATCCGGGCCACAGAAACTTTCCGTTGGCGTCCTTGCGGAACCAGTTCACCCAGAACATTTTCGGGAGGCGGGACGGTTCGGCATGGTCCCCGATGGACAGCCAGTGGGCGAAGTAGTCGCCGACGTTGTAGCCCATGAACGGGAGCATGGCGAACGGGTCAAACCGGACCTGGCCGATGGCCCCGGCGGCCGCCGCGGTCTTCTCCGAACTCATGATCGAACCCAGGAACACGCCGTGGTCCCAGTCTCGGGCCTCGGTCACCAAGGGCACGTTGGTAGCCCGGCGCCCGCCGAACAGGATGGCTGAGATGGGCACCCCGGCTGGATCCTCCCATTCGGGTGCGATTGAGGGGCATTGTGAGGCCGGGGCGGTGAACCGGGCGTTGGGATGGGAGGCCGGACCCTTTGATTCAGGAGTCCAGGGGTGGCCTTGCCAGTCGGTGAGCTGCTCCGGAACCTCGTCGGTCATGCCCTCCCACCAGACGTCACCGTCGGGGGTGAGGGCCACGTTGGTGAACACCGAGTTGCCCCAAAGGGCGGCCATGGCGTTGGCGTTGGTGGTGTCTGACGTGCCGGGGGCAACTCCGAAGAAGCCGGCCTCCGGGTTGATGGCGTAGAGCCGGCCGTCCTCGCCGAACTTCATCCAGGCGATGTCGTCGCCGATGGTCTCGACGGTCCAGCCCGGGAGGGTGGGCACCAGCATTGCCATGTTCGTCTTGCCGCAGGCCGACGGGAAGGCCGCGGCGACGTAGGTCTTCTCGCCAGCCGGTGAGGTCAGGCCGAGTATGAGCATGTGCTCAGCTAGCCAGCCGTCATCGCGGGCCATGGTCGAGGCGATGCGTAGGGCAAAGCACTTCTTGCCCAGCAGGGCGTTCCCGCCGTAGCCCGACCCGTACGACCAGATTTCTCGGGTCTCGGTGAAGTGGGAAATGTATTTGTTGTCGGCGTCACACGGCCACGGCACGTCGGCCTGGCCCACCTCCAGTGGGGCGCCCACCGAGTGGACGCATGGCACGAACTCATCGTCGCCCAGCACGTCCAGTACCGCCGAGCCCATGCGGGTCATGGTCCGCATGCTCACCACCACATACGGCGAGTCGGTGAGCTGGACGCCGATGTGGGCGATGGGCGACCCCAACGGGCCCATCGAGAACGGGACTACGTAGAGGGTCCGTCCCTGCATGCAGCCCCGGTACAGCGTTCGCATCTCGGCCTTCAGCGTTGACGGATCGCGCCAGTTGTTGGTTGGACCGGCATCAATCGGGTTGGTGGTCGAGATGTAGGTGCGGTCCTCGACCCTGGCCACGTCGGCCGGATCGGAAAGGGCCAGGTGCGAGTTGGGACGAAGGTCGTCGTTCAGGCGCTGGAAGGTGCCCGCCTCGACAAGCTCGCTGCATAGTCGGTCGGCCTCAACGGTCGAGCCGTCGCACCAATGGACGGCGTCGGGGGCCAAGAGTTGGACCCAGTCCTCCACCCAGTCGAGGAGTTTGCGGTTCTTGGTCGGGTAGACGGTCTTGCCTGCGAACACCTTGGGTTCCCGTCGATAGCGGTCGTCCCGCGACGATGCCACACCGTGGAGTGAAAACCGTGGCTTAGCGGCTGTGACTCCGGTCAATGGAACCGGTCACCGGCCCCGCAGAGGTTGGCGGAACTTCAGCCCAGGTCGGGGGTGCCCATGTCGACCTCGGACCCCAGCGAGAGTGAGGTGGCCCGCTGGTCTTCATCGAGGGCGAACAGAACACGCTGCCCTTGCCTGAGCATGCGGAACACGGAACCATCGAGAGCCCCGTCGGCGAGGTCGAACTCGGCCAGGTCAGTCTCACGGATGACGACGCCGTCGCCCGTGCCCGGGTCGTACGACTTGACCACGCCCTGCACCTCAGCCTCCTCCGTCAGTCGTCCGGCTCAGTGGCCAGCCTTGACGACCTTGCCGGCTTTGATGCAGCCGGTGCAGACGTTCATGCGCTTGGTGGACTTGCCGACCACGGCCCGCACCCGCTGGATGTTCGGGTTCCAACGACGGTTGGTCCGCCGGTGGGAGTGGCTCAGGGACTTGCCGAACCAGGGCTTCTTGCCGCAGATATCACAGACGGACGCCATCACAACACCTCGATAGGGGGACCGGTCGGTCTGGGACCAGTCTCGACAACGCCACAAGGCTAGGGCGACCCGTGGGGGGTCTCCAACCAGCGGACTCCGACATCGCTGGCTCGCCCGGTTCATGGGTCACGAGGATTCGCATCTCCGGGTATAGGCCTCCGGGTACGGGTCGGGTGTCGATGGCTACGCTCGTCCATCGTGACTGCCCACTCGCTGGATGCCACCGGCCTGCGTACCCTGATGGGGACCTTCCGTGACGCCCTGGTGGCCCACCGGACGACCCTGAACCTGCTGAACGTGTACCCCGTGCCGGACGGCGACACCGGGTCCAACATGACGATGACCGTCGACTCGGTGTGCACCGACCTCGACGCCCTCGATCAGGGGGCTGACATGGACGCTGTGGCCGCGGCCATCGCCCACGGGTCGCTGATGGGTGCCCGGGGCAACTCGGGGGTGATCCTCTCCCAGGTACTCAGGGGCCTTTCGGTAGCCTTCTCTCCGGTCGGGACCACCGATCCGGCGGGCACCATCGATGGACGACTGTTAGCTGACGGTATGGCCGCCGCAGCGACCGCTGCCTACGGGGCGGTCATGACTCCGGTGGAGGGAACCATCCTGACCGTGGTCCGCGAGTCGGCCGAGGCCGCGGTGGCCGCCGCTGATGACGGGGCCGACCTGCTGGGCGTGGCCGAGGCATCGCGGACGGCCGGCGGCGAGAGCCTGGCCCGTACGCCCGAACTACTCCCAGTGCTAGCCGAGGCCGGGGTGGTGGACGCCGGCGGGTGCGGGTTCCTGCTCCTGTTGGACGCCGTCCTCACGACCATCGACGGACGCCCCATCCCCGAACCGGTCGAGGTAGCGGCGCCCTTGTTGATCGACGACCGCCCCAACGACCACGGCGGTGACCCCGGGCTCGGCACGCAATACGAGGTGATGTACTTCCTGGATGCCCCGGACGAAGCCGTGGAGGGCTTCAAGGAGGCCTGGGCGGCCCTCGGGGACTCCATCGTCGTGGTGGGTGGCGACGGCGTTTGGAACTGCCACGTCCACACCGACGACATTGGTGGAGCCGTGGAGGCCGGCATCGCCGTCGGTCGTCCCCACCGCATTAGGGTCACAGACCTCTTCGACGAGGTTAGGGAACAGGCCGAGGAACAGGCTTGGGTGCGTGAGTCGATGGCCGTCGATCGAGGTGACGTCGGTGAACCAGTGCCCTGTGCGGTGGTCGCGGTGGCCAACGGTCCGGGTATCCGTGACATCTTCCGGTCGCTCGGTGTGCGCCGCGTGGTGCTGGGTGGACAGTCGATGAACCCGTCCACGGCAGACCTGCTTGCCGCCGTGGAGGCCGTGCCGGCCAACGACGTGGTGCTGCTACCCAACAACGGCAACATCATCGCCGTGGCCGGGCAGGTTGACGCCCAGACAGGCAAGACCGTCCGGGTGGTGCCCACACGTGGCATTAGCGAGGGGTTCGCCTCTCTGCTGGCCTATGACCCGCAGGGCACGGCCGAGGACAACCAGGCCTCGATGGCAGGGGCGGCCGATGCGGTGGTTGCCGGCGAGGTGACGGTGGCCGTGCGCGACTCGGGTGGCGACATGGGCGAGATCACTGAGGGGGACCACCTCGGGCTGACCGGCGGCAAGGTCAGGGTGATCGCCGATACGGCCTTCGATGCCACGACCGGACTGCTCGCCGAACTCGTCGAGGAGGACCACGAGATCGTGACGGTCATCGCTGGCGAGGATGCGGATGAGGCCACCACGGCGGCCGTGGTGGCCTGGCTGGCTGCTGAGCATCCTGATGTCGACGTCGAGGTGCACGACGGCGGCCAGCCGTTGTATCCCTACTACCTGGGCATCGAGTAGTCGGGGGATCGTGGCCGACGCGACTCCTGATGGCTCGCCTCCCGACGGTTTGCCTCCTACTGGCGCGGGGCCTTCCGGTGATGGGGGCATCACCCTCCGGGAGCTGGCTTCTCGGCCTATCACCGACCTGAACGGTGTGGGGAAGGTCAGGGCCAAGGCCTTGGCGACCGTCGAGGTGGAGACGATCCTGGACCTGCTGGGTTTCTATCCCCGCCGATACCTGGACCGTAGCCGCGAGGCAACCGTTGCCCAGCTGGAGCCGGGGGCGGAGGGCATGGTGCTGGTCCGGATAGACCGGGTCACGTCTCGACGGACTCGCAAGGGTCGGTCGCTGGTCGAGGTCCGGGCGTCGGATTCGACGGGCCGCTTGCGCCTGACCTTCTTCAATCAACCGTGGCGCGAGCGCCAGCTGGTGGAGGGGATGCAGGCCGTGGTGTTCGGAAAGGCCGACGACTATCAGGGAACCCTCCAGATGGTCGGGCCCGTCGTCGACCTGGTGGGGGACCGGACGGGTCGGATCGTGGCTGTGTACCCCCAGTCCGACAGCGCCGGACTCCACTCCTGGGACGTTGACGCCCACGTGGGAGAGGCCCTGCGTCGGATCATGGCCGTCCGTGGGCTCACCGACCCCATACCCGTTGAGGTACGTGAACGGTTCCGTTTCGTGGATCGGTCCGACGCCTACCGGGCCATCCACCGTCCTGAATCGATGGCCGAGATGGCCGAAGCTCGTCGCCGTCTGGTGTTCGACGAGCTGCTCCGCATCCAGATCGCCCTAGTACGACGAAAGGTCGAGTTGGAGCGGACCTCGGTGGGCATCGCCCACGACACGGGTCCGATGGAGGTCGGAGACGAGCGGACTGACCTGCTGGCCGAGTTCCACGATCGTCTGGGCTTCGATCTGACCGACGCACAGCGCCGTACCATCGACGAGATCGCCAATGACCTAGCACGCCCGGGTCCCATGCATCGCCTCCTGCAGGGTGACGTTGGCTCCGGGAAGACCGTGGTGGCGGTGACCGCCCTATTGACCGCCGTCCGGGGAGGCCATCAGGGGGCGTTCATGGCGCCCACTGAGGTGCTGGCCGAACAGCACCACCTCGTAGTGGCCCAGTTGCTGGACGGGATGACTGTGCCCGACCCGGCGACGCTGCTGGGCCAGCGTCCGTTGAAGGTGGACCTGCTGACCAACCGGACCACGGCCGCCGAACGTAGGCGTATTGCTGTCGAACTGGTGGCCGGGGGTGTCGACGTGCTTATCGGTACCCATGCCCTCATCCAGGAGGGGGTGGAGTTCGGATCGCTCGGGGTGGTGGTCATCGACGAGCAGCACCGGTTCGGCGTCGAGCAGCGGGCTGCCCTCCGGGAGAAGAACCGTGACGGCACGGCCCCCGATGTCCTCGTGATGACGGCCACGCCCATCCCACGGACGGCAGCCATGACGGTCTACGGCGACCTTGACGTGTCGGTGCTGGACGAGATGCCGCCGGGTCGCACCCCGATCGACACCGTCTGGATCCCCGAGGACGGGGAGGGCGCGGCCCCATCGGCAGAAGCTGGCGTGTGGTCAGTGGTTCGCGACGAGGTGGCAGCCGGTCGACAGGCCTATGTGGTTTGTCCGCTTATCGACGAGTCCGACGCGCTTGAGGTGCGGTCGGCCGAGGAGGTGTTCTCTGACCTGTCGGCAGGAGCATTGGCGGATCTGAGGGTCGGACTGCTCCACGGTCGGGTCGGTCGGGCCGAAAAGGAGGAGACGATGCGCCTCTTCCGGTCGGGGGCGCTCGACGTGCTAGTGGCCACCACGGTCATCGAGGTGGGGGTGGACATCCCCAATGCAACGGTGATGGTGGTGCTGGACGCCGCCAGGTTCGGCATCGCCCAGCTTCACCAGCTCCGGGGCCGGGTGGGGCGCGGCGCCCATGCAAGCCGGTGCTTGCTGGTGGGAGAGGCGCCGACTCCTGATGCCGAGGAGCGTCTGAAGGCGCTGGTCCGCACGACCGACGGGTTCGAACTGGCGGAGGTGGACCTGGACCTGCGGGGGGAGGGAACGATCATGGGCGAGCGACAGAAGGGCCGCAACGACCTGCGGTTGGCATCCTTGCGGCGGGACCGGGAGTGGGTGGAAGCAGCCCGGCAGGTGGCCCTCGATCTGGTTGGCGACAGGGTTGCTGAGGGAGTAGGCGACGGGTCCGGCCTAGACGCCCACCCTGAACTTGCCGACGAGGTGGACCTGTTCCTGGGTGCCGACGAGTCGGCGTTCCTGTTGAAGTCGTGACAGCGGTTTCCGGCGAGGGAGGATCAGGCATGGACGATCGCCCCGGACCCACCATCGCCACACGAGTCGCCGGCGACGCCGATATCCCCGCTGCGGTGGCAGCCCTCGCCGAAGCATTCGCTTCCGACCCCGTGCTGGCGTTCCTGTTCGACGACGGGCCCGATCCCGACCCCGTACGCCATCAGGCTTTGGTGACCGCACTGTTTGCCAACCGATTCCTGGGCGGTCGGGGAGTCGATGAGATCGTCGTGCCCGACGATCCGGTCGATGTCCGCGAGGCGGCCGCGGTTTGGGTGCCGCCGCAGAGACCGAACGACCCGGGCCCCGACTACACGATGAGCGGTGTCGTGAACCGACTGGCGCTGGGAGACGAGGTGATGGATGAGCGTCTGACGGCCTTGATGCCGATGCTGGGCGCCGCTCCCCACACTCCGCATTGGTATCTAGCCTTCGTGGGCACCCGTCCCCCGGCCCGTGGTCGCGGTCTCGCCTCAGCGCTGATCTCGGCGATCACCTGTCGGTGTGACGAGGATGGGGTGGGTGCCTATCTGGAGTCGTCGGAGCCGGCCAATGTGCCCCTTTACGAGCGCCACGGGTTCGTGGTTATCGGTGAGGCGGCTATCAAGGGTGGGCCGACCGTTCCGCTCATGTGGAGAGACCCGCAACGCTGAGTTCCAGCACCCGTCTGTCCACAACCCGTCCAGGTGATCCGCCCCGGCGATGGGTCTTAGATTGAGGCCGGTTCGTCGCCCCGACTGTCTTCCTCGTCGGGCATCACGAGGTCCCAGCGGTCCATGCAGTCGGCGCACCGGTAGGCCACCGGATCCCCCGGTTCGAACTTCGTCTCCGGGTGGGCCAGAAGGTGGCAGGTGCCTCCACAGTCCACGCAGATGATGGTCGCCGGTGCCTGCACGACCCGGAATCTAGTTCCGGGGGCCGGTGTCGGGCGGTGTCGTGGTGGTGGGGACCGCTGCCATGATGGTCCGGTGCGCATCGTTGCTGGAACCGCCCGCGGTCGGCGTCTAGCCTCCCCCGACGGCTATCGGGGCGACTCGGCGGTACGTCCCACCACTGACCGGGTCCGCGAGTCGGTGTTCAACGCTCTTCACAGCCGGCGGGCGGTGGTCGACGCCCGGGTCTTGGACCTGTTCGCCGGCACCGGGGCGCTCGGCATCGAGGCGCTATCTCGAGGTGCGGCGCATGCCACCTTCGTGGAAAGGTCCAGCGACGCAGTGGCCCTCGTAGAGGCCAACCTCGAAGCCTGTGGCCTGACGGAGCGAGCCACGGTGGTCCGTTCCGACGGACTCGGCTGGCTGGCTAGGGGTGTCGGCGGCACCGGCGAGGCCGCTGGTCCGTGGGACCTCGTACTACTTGATCCGCCGTACGACTTCGATGGGTGGGACGACCTTCTGGCAACCCTGGAGGGCTTGATGGCCGTCGACGGCATGGTCGTCGTGGAGTCAGACCACGAGGTTGCCCCCGATGCCGGCTGGCATGTCGATTCCAGTCGCCGTGTCGCGGGTACCGTGGTAACGCTGCTCCGGCCGGAGTCCGATCCGGCCTGAGCCTCGGCCGACGGAACGATTGGGAAGAGGTGGCGAACCGGTGACCCGTGTCCTGTACCCCGGCTCTTTCGATCCCGTGCACAACGGTCACGTGGAGATGGTCGAGACAGCGGCGGGCCTCTTCGAAGAGGTGGTGGTGGCAGCCCTCATCAACCCGTCCAAGGGTGGCGGCCTGTTCGACCTCGAGGAGCGGATGGCTCTGCTTGACGAGTGCTTCGAACACCTCACCAACGTGCGGACCACGATGTTTGACGGACTGGTGGTGAACCTGGCCTCCGAGGTGGGTGCCGACTTCATCATCAAAGGCCTCCGTGCCGTTTCGGACTTCGAGAGCGAACTCCAGATGGCTCAGATGAATGCCGCCATCTCCGGCGTTCAGACTCTCTTCTTACCCACTGCCTCGCGGCGTTCGTTTCTGGCCTCGCGGCTCATTCGCGAGGTGGTCCGTCTCGGGGGCGACGTAAGCGACATGGTTCCCGAACCGGTCAGGCTTCGCCTCGAGGGTCGCCTGGGTCCCGGGCCCGGGTCGGACGGATGAGCGATCCGATGGTCTATCAGGTGCCCGATCCGATGGGAACCCGGCCTGAGTCGCCTCCACCGCCGGTTGAATCGATGGCTGCGGCACCTGATCCGTACCGACCGCCGCAGATCGAGGCCATTCTGCGGCAGTTGCGCGAGGTGGTGGTCAACGCCCGGCCGATGCCGCTCTCGGCGTCGTCGATGGTCAACAAGGAAGAGCTCCTGGGCCTTGTCGACGAGGCGGCGGCCCGGCTGCCCGAGGAACTCCGTGCCGCCAGGTGGCTACTCAAGGAACGCGAGGAGTTCCTGGGAAAGGTCCGCCGGGAGGGTGACGAGATCCTGGAGTTGGCCCGTGCCCGTGCTGAAAGGCTGGTTCAGCGAACCGAGGTGGTTCGGACCGCTGAGCAGCGGGCCCGCCAGTTGGTGGAGACCGCTCGCGAGGAGACCCGGCGGATGCGTCGAGAAACCGAGGACTACTGCGATCAGAAACTGGCCAGTTTCGAAGGCCTTCTGGGCACTACCCGTGACGCCATCTCCCAGGGCCGTCGGCGCCTCCAGGAGACGGTGTTGGACCGGGATCGAGAACGACGGGTCACCGAGGCCGCCGAGGCCGAGCGGGCCGTGGACGAGGCCCATGCGTCGGGTACAGCTCCCGTGCGACCCGGTACGCAGTTCTTCGATCAGGACGCCGAGGGCGCCTGAGGTGGATGACGGCCTGCGGATCCCGCTGGCCGTCCTGCGCCGCCGGGCCGATCCCCGGCTGGTCCGACGGACGGTCGAACTTGACGATCTGCATGTGGGTGGGGTGGTGGTGGTCGACGGCCGAGTCGATGTCGACCTCGAGGCCGAGGCCCGTGGCACCGACGTGGTGGTCGCCGGTGGGGTTCAGGCCAAGTGGCTCGGTGCCTGCCGACGCTGTCTGGGAGACGTCGGGGGCGACCTCGACCTACGGGTGCAGGAAGTCCTATCGG
>Ga0315318_10000603_pt1 | contig 14848 bp, 37 predicted proteins | sample M1200m3416metaG_FD_203703 | JGI IMG/M metagenome (GOLD analysis project Ga0315318, IMG submission 203703) | Ammonia-oxidizing marine archaeal communities from Monterey Bay, California, United States - M1 200m 3416 | ecosystem: Environmental > Aquatic > Marine > Coastal | place: USA: California... | reverse complement strand
TTAAAAACAAATGCTTTTATTAATATACACTACTAGTGTTGAAATTCGTTTTCTTTTTGCATAAAATAAATTAATTAGTGTAAATACATTTATGAGTAGAAAAGCTAAAAAAGCTTTGATTAAGAAAAGCAAAGGTCAGATAGAAGTTGCCTTGGGGGACGGCACCATAACGAAATATGATATCATGACCGCTATTGCAAAAAAATATACCATTTACGAAGCTACAGTATGGCTGAACACCCCAATCGAAAATGAAGAAGGAAAAACGCCGGCGGAATTGATGATTGATGGAAAGTTCACACTAGTTCAGGAACTTGTCAACAAATCCGACGATGAACTCTCTGTATAATTTTTGCTGGGAATTTTGCCACGAATTTATTTTAGCTGACCCGTCGGAAGATAATCATCCAGTCTTCATCTTAAATCTTCCTCGAAAATTCGTAGAAAGAATAGAACTGCAAATGTTCATGGCGGGATTCAGATGCGTATCGTTTATCCCTCACGGACAAGAGTCCGTAATAATGAGGTTTAAAAAAAGCAAAGTCAAGATCGGGAACTAAGAAACCATTTCGGTTTCAACAGTCTCAACCTCTTCAGTATCAGAAGCTTCTTCAGCTTGAGCTTTCGCGGCTAGGATCTTATCCGTTAATTCTTTTTGCTCATCTTCATTCAGACCCTCATAATATGCAAGTGCTCTTTGCACGGAATGTTCCCGAAGGGCGTTAACGATCTGACCGATATTCATAGTGTTTAAAATATCGTTTGCTACGTGAGTTATGATTTCTTCCTTATCCATGCTTCATAATATAATTTATTTTATGATTTTCAATAATAATTTATTAATCTACCCCAGAAATTAATATAGGTGCCGATTTTTTTTGGCCTGAATTATATATGGTTTTTTAGGTTTTTATATATTTGCGCCGATTTTTTTTGACTTGCATTATTAATGTAAATGTTTGAAAGTAATTTTGATTTTGAAATAAACCACCCCCGATCAATTAGTGTAAATACACTAACTACACTAATTAGATAAACTAATAGGGGGTATTACCTGAACTTATTATTGCTATTTGATCGGATTTGTTTTCGCTTTTCATTAGTTAAACTAATAAGGCTAATTAGTTCAACTTATAATGACTATTTGATAAGTTCAGCTTTTGCTTTTCATTAGCTCGACTTATCATTAGCTTAACTTATGAAATTTCAATTTTACTATTAGCTTAGCTCATAGTGACTATTTGAATGATTCCGCATTCGCTTTTTCTGCGAAAAATAATTGAAAAAAAATTTGCGTTTAACAGGTTTATCCCTTATATTGTTAGTATGGATAAAGACAATAACACATTCAAAAAGGGCGATGTAGTCATCACTCGTTGCGGTAAAATCTATCAGCTTGCTGACAATCCAATTCAGCACCCCACTTGGGGAGCTTGCGCCAATGTACGCAAGTACAGGACAAACATCGTCCACGGCATCCGCTTGCGTGATGTCCGTCCTCATCCCTTTTTTAAGTAAAACCTCTTAAGTCGTTGACTATCAAGGGTTTACGGCACAGGCCGGCCCGGCGGTTTGCCATAAGTCGTTGACTGTCAAGCACTTACGACATAATGCAAAATAACTCAAATAAAATTTGCGTTTAGCCCACTTTACCCTTATATTGTTAGTATGAAGACAAGAAAGGCAAAGACCCCCAAGCTAAGGCTTCAAATTCTCTTTACTAAAGCTCGCCCTCACAAGGACAAGTCTCGATATAGCCGTAAGGCTAAACACATCAAGCGTTACGCTTAACCCATAAAAAAAGGAAAAATCATGCTCGTACTCAAATCAATTCTTAAACAAGCAGGAGCTGTTTGGCAAATCGAATCCATCCCCATGCGTAAGCGTGATGCCGAAAGACTTCTTAGGTCTCGTGTCGCAAATAATGACGGCTCTCGTCGTTATGGGCTTTTCGCCTCTAACTAAAAAAATATGTTCACTCAAGCTCAATTAGATTGGTTCGACCAACAAAAGCGACTGCATGACTTTGCCGATTGCAAGAGCAATGTCCCGTTTGACCCTGCATGGAAGGGTAACCAAAGGCGATGGCAAGCCCATACCACAGGTAACCTGTACGCTCTAACTGTACAAAATCGCACCATGAACCACACCTTTGTTGTGCGTCAGTACGGCAAGAATGTTTGGCAAGCGGGCTTGCGTTACTACAAGGGCTTGAATGGCAAGGGCGGTAATTGGGTATGGACTTGCACTAAGGTTATCAAGGCAAAGAAGATCTCCTAAGTCGTTGACTATCAAGGGTTTACAGCACAGGCCGGCCCGGCGGTTTGCCATAAGTCGTTGACTGTCAACGACTTACGAAAACCCTTCTACTGATAACCAATAGCTTACGACATAATGCAAAATAATCGAAAAAAAAGTTTGCGTTTAGCCCGTTTTGCCCTTATGTTGTTAGTATGGATAAGGAACAACTAAACGAAAAATTCGAGGAGCTGACCGCTCAAGTTAACGCCCTTTGGGACAACTCAAAGTTTCTGCAAGATCAATCGGCAGAATACAAGCAAGCTTGGCAAGCTCGTTTCGAGATTTCCCGTGAGCTTCGAGCAATCGCCATTCGGGAAGATATGGAAGAGTCAAAGACTTTTATGGGCTTTCGTGATGCTCACCCTTTGGGAGTTGATCCCGAATTTCGCTTCCGTGAGCAAAACGCAGGCGTTTTCAACGAGAGATAACTCTTGACTTTTAACCCCTTTTTTGAGAAAATAGAATTATGAGAAAAGTAACAGAACAAATCAAAAACGCCTTTTGTCAAGGCTTGTCCTTGACAGTCGGAAACACTAAAACAGACGGCACAAGCGTTTTCCTTCATGGCAACGAAATTGTCAGAAGAGATCAAAGCGGTTTGGTCTTCGCTACATTGGCGGGATGGAATACGCCCACGACACGCGAACGCGTCAACGGCATTACAGGAATGAATTTTCACCAAGTCGGCTTTGTCGCCTGTCTTGATGGTGAGCCAATCTGCGAAGATGATTGGTTTGTTCAAACCCATGACGGAACGGCAACGGCATTGCCACTCCCAACCTCTGTTTAAAAAATGGATTTAACAATTTTTGTCATTGTCGTAATTGTCTCCTTTATCTTCTGCTAAAATTATGCACTACCAAATCAAACTAATCGGAACAGATCGTTCACCTCGCAAACCTTGGTTAACTCTTACCATGTCGGGACATAACTTCGCAGGGGCGGGCTATGCTCACAAATTCTCTGACATTCAAGAAGCAAAAAACATCCTTGATGATGTAAACGCTAAGGAGAAAAAAGCTTTTATGACTTGGCACGATGGCGAGCATTGGGGAGAAGTCAATCGAGATCACCTCGCAAAGTTGGATTCTTTTTCAAAGCTTTTAAAAGAAAATGGTTGTGAGGCTTTACTGCAATAATTATGAAATTAGAAATACCCACCAAACCACTCACTTTGCTTTCTGTTGCCGTGCTTGTTTATACCTTGCACATTGTCGTAATGGATTGGCTCAAATACTTAAATTAGAGATTGCTTAATCCATGCCCCCGAAAGGGGGCTTTTTTATGCCCGCATAAAAGATGTCATAAGTCGTTGACTATCAAGGACTTACAGCACAGGGCGCGGGCCCGGTTTGCTGTAAATCGTTGATATACAGTCACTTACAGCAATAATAAGTAAGGACAGGATATGTCCGTCAGCCGTGGTATACTATGGTATGTTAAAAATTAAAGATGCAGTAAAAACTCCTCACGGCTATGTCGGTGAGGTTCGCGAAGTCAAGATTGCCAACGGAGTCGAGCGGGTACTGGTTCGCAGAATCTGCTCACAAGCCAAGCGATGGTTCAACTCCGCTGACTGCAAATATCTATGGTCTTCGACAGTCACCCCAAGGTGACATAAGTCATTGACTATCAAGGGTTTACAGCACAAGGCGCCCGCCGGCTGTGCCATAAGTCGTTGATAGACAACGACTTGCAACATGGACACCATGTGTCCATCTGATATGGTATACTGTAGGTATGGATAAGACTGATACTGACCTTCTAAGAGACGAACTCGCTAGAGTTCTCGCTCGCCTTGAAAACGCAGATGCTACTAACGCATCACCAGACCAAGTCCAAGCTTGGAAGCGTAGGACTCGCGAGCTTAGAGATTGGCTTCTCGAAAACGAGAGTCCATTTGTGGGGGTTAGGCAACCAGCCCGTTGGGTTGAGCTTAGACCCGGCTTGAGGAAGTTCGTTAGAGAGTAAAATCCCCTAAGTCGCTGACTATCAAGGGTTTACGGCACAGGCCGCCCCGGCGGTGTGCCATAAGTCGTTGATGCCCAGTGGTTTACGACACAAGAAAGGTTAAACTTTTCCTTGACTTTCAGCCCATTCTGCCGTATATTAGGGTATGAATCAAATACAAGACCTGATCCGCCAAATCAATAACGCCGAGAGACTGGGTCTCTCCATAGCTGAAATCACCGAAGCTAAGAAAGTGCTCAAAATTGAGTTCGCCAAGCTCGCCTTCATCGTAGATCAAGCTGTCAAGCTCTAAAATCATGAGTATCGAAATAATCGTCTTTCTGCAATTCTGCGCTTGGATGATCGTACCAGTGGCGCTGTGGTTTTGGTTGCATTTGTATACTTAAAAAATCTCACAAGTCGTTGACTATCAAGGGGTTACAGCACAAGGCGCCCCGGCGGTGTGCCATAAGTCGTTGATAGTCAACGACTTACGAAAACCCTTCTACTGATAACCAATGACTTACAAAACTCATTAGCTCATTTAATACTACATATAAGCCCTCCTTATATTATGTATTTAGTCATGTATTAATTTGCTTTTATTGCTATTTGTTGGTAAGTTGTATATATGAATGACAGAGATATAAAAACAAACGGATTCATCGCTAGGGTCAACATCGTTGATCGCAAGTCGGGTGAAATAGTAGCACGGAATCAAATCCTCAAGGTCGAGCATCATCCTTCGGTTGACGCTCTTAATAAAGACCTTAAAAAGTTTGGCTTGCCTCGCAAGTTCGAATTTGTCGAATGGGTAGCATAAGATGAAAGAAGCTCATTGGATACTCACTAAATTGGGCAATACTGGGATACCTGTCATTTGCTCAAGTACACATCCCGACAAAACGCCCGAACCATACGACATTATAATTGGTCAAGCCTGTTTCGAGAAGAATTGGAATAAGGGCAGATTAGTTAATGTAGCCGATTATATTGGTTTGTGTGCAGGTCACTTTGTCTTTGCATTCAAGGAATATCTTAGTGAGGTCGGAATCAATATCCCAAAAGCATAACCCTCCTAAGTCATTGACTATCAAGGGTTTACAGCACAGGCCGGCCGGCGGGTATGCCCTAAGTCGTTGATAGTCAACGACTTACGACATAATGAAAGATAACTGAAATAAAGTTTGACTTCAGCCCATTTTGCCCGTATGTTGTTAGTATGGATAAGAAGTATGAATTGGTTCGGGATGGCGACATGATCGCCTCCGTGGTGAAATCTCGTGAGGGTCTTGATTACCTTCGCTTTCTTGGGAAGGAGTGTTTCGTTGGAAGACCTCCCGAGCCTTATCAAGGCGAACCCGAGTTTCAGCTTGAGGTTCAATATGTGGAGGATGGGACTCCCATCGAACTCGTCCTTGAGTGGATCGAGTATGATCCCCGAGATTGCCCTCCCCCCGAAGACTTCCTCGCAGGGACTAAGTTTTAGTCCCTAAGCCCTTGATAGTCAAGGGTTTATAGCACAGGCCGGCCCGGCGGTTTGCCATAAGTCGTTGATACGCAAAGGCTTACGACACAAGAAAGGTTAAACTTTCCCTTGACTTTCAGCCCATTGTGCCGTAAGTTAAGGTATGACTAAGATACAAGACCTGATCGACCAAATCAATAACGCCGAAAGACTCGGGCTTTCAACGGGTGAAGTCACCTCAGCTAAAAAGGAGCTTCAGCTCGTGTTCGCTGGGATAGCCTTCGATGTAGATCAAGCCCTCCGCTTCGAGCCTTTCGATGAGCGTCGAGTCGTGATCACTCAAGCCGACCTTGACGCCGAGCAAGCAGATGCCGACCTTCAAGACGAGTTCATCGACCTAGAGGCTTAGTCCCCTAAGTCGTTGACTATCAAGGGTTTACGGCACAAGGCGCCCCCCGGATTTGCCATAAGTCGTTGATACCCAAGGGTTTATGGCATAAAATAAATGAAAAAAAAGTTGACTTTTGGGGTGGCTTGTCGTACCTTATATGTATGGGATCATACATGATAAAAAGAAAAATCGAAGATGTTCAACGCCGACTTGCTCGGGCTAACGATGAGGCTGAAATCGCTCAGCTCAAAGAGGATCTCAGAATGTGGAGGCGTCATCTTCATGATGCCGAAATGATCGAACTCGAAGAGCGTGTTGGCTTCAAGCGTATGGAGCAAAACGCAGGCGTTTGGGACGAGCGTTAAAATTTCAGCCCATAAGCCCCGGCGGGCAAGAGTTCAAATTCACCTGAACAACCTGTCGGGGCTTCTTTGTGCCTACATGAAAAATGTCATAAGTCGTTGACAGTCAAGGACTTACGCCAAAATCGCCCCCCGCCCCGTGCCATAAGTCGTTGATAGTCAATGCTTTATGGAAACCTCTTTACTGATAATCAATGACTTGTGAAACGCGTTCTTATTAGCTAAAAAGACGGGTCAAGTAAAAAGGCTATTTGGCTATTTGCTATTTGGCTAATACCGGTTTCGCTTAACCTAGGATGCTATTATGCAACATGACAATAACAACCGCCCAAGATATCAAGAAGTAAATTTCTAAGATCATCCGTAAATCCCCCTCATCTCATCGGACAAACCGATCTCTTGATCTTCCTCATCAATATCCTCGGCAGAGTCAGAATAAAGAAATTGAGATTCATCTTCCAAGTCTACCCTTTGACTGTCAAGCAATCCATGCTCGGCAAAAACCGCCTCAGATTTAACATCAGCAATGAAGTCTGCGACTGATTGCCTTGGGGTGACGCTTTGAGAATTTGCGTAAGCATGACGGATGACCGAAATGCGTTGCTCTTCTGTTAGTGTTTTGTTGTTTATCATAATTTCCATTTCCATAATAATAATCCTAGCTTAATTTTGTTGTTCTGTCAAGCCTTTTAGCAAGTTTACAGCTTGTTTCCTTCTTCTCTTAATATGACGAAAAGCTTCCATGCTAAAGGTTTCATTATCATATTCAGATTCTTTTTGTATAATGATCTCGGCTTCTTTTCTGTCAATGCCCGATTTAACAAGAAGGTCAACTGAAAGCTCATCATCAAGATTTTTCAATATATGAATATATCTCCACTCTCTGCTTCTTGAGAAATTCGCACTTCTTTGTTTTCGGCACTCTTTGGCTATAGCTTGTAAGTTTGTCATAATAATAATCCTAGCTTAGTTTGGTTTAATCGTCAAGCCCTAATTCTCTGCGACTCTCGTCTCTGAGGTTGTGAAGCAAAGTTACCCAAGCAAAATCATTAAGATGTGCTTGATGCATTAGTCGGGTGATGTCGGTTGCGGTTTGCCAACCAAGGACATCGTCAAACCTTGCCAATGGAAGCATGGTGTCTCTGCCATCGAACCACATTGCGACTTCAAAAGTATCGCCATCTTCGTGACCATAAAGACCATTGCCATCTCCAATGTTTTGGACGACTGAAATCCTAAATTGACCTCTTGAGCCAAAAACGAGTTGAGCTTGAATAGCCTTGCCATCGGCAAATCCTGCGTGTTGGTCAAAGACCAAATCATCAAAGCTTCTGAGTCCTAAATCTAAATCTAATTCCCATCCATTGACAGGAGTCTTAGCTTGAAATTGTGAGACGGAGTTAGGTAAGTTATAGTTGATCATATAAGTAATATAGACTTGTTTTCCCAATAACGCAAGAAAAAACTTCGTTTTTTTTCACTTTGTCATAAGGTGTTGGATGTCAAGGATTTATGGCAAATCCGGCGGGCGCCCCGTGCCGTAAGTCGTTGATAATCAGCGACTTAGTAGTAGTCGTGACCCTCTTCGCATTCTTCCGTATGGGCAAGCCTTTCGGCTTCGTCCTCGGCTTCGGTGCATTCGTCATCGTTTAGCTCACGAATAAATTCATCGAGTCGCTCGACATCAAGCCCGGTATCGTTGTAAGCTACTTTATCGGGAGTCTCGGTATATCCGACCTCTCGCATTGAGTCGACAAAGGTTTGATAGTCTCCGCATTCCTTAGCGAACTCATACATTCCTTCATCGTTGCCGATCCAAAGAGCAACATTCCAAGTTGCGTGATTCTTCCATCCGTTGTAAGTGTTGTTTTCGTAATCTGAAATCATAATTAAGCCTTTCCTATGGTATAGGGTGAATGTTGAGTGTATCTATCAAGCGAGGCTTCCAATATTCTTATCGCCTTTACGCATTGATCAAGCGTTCCGATAAAACTCCCCATCGATTTTCCATTCTTGAGAACTCGGTAATTTGCTAATTGAGTATCCATAATTTTAAAGGTTGGAGGTGTCGTGTCCTGCTCTCCTCATGTTGTGAAGAGCTTCTTGCTTGGTCATGTTGAATCGGGACATGAGATACATAAGTAAAGCATTTCCCGTGAGTTCTGTGTTGTTGTCTGTCATAAGTATAATATAGTCGAGTTTTGTTTAATTGTCAAGAAAAAAGATGAGAGCCAAGTCGCCACACTTGGTAAATGCTAAGATGTCTTGATCGGTCATTACTGACTCCTCATCCATCCATACCGCCCGAATCCATTTGCATGGAAACCCGTTAGGCAGTACAAGGTAAGGCGTTGCACTACACTCTCAAAAAGAGTGCCATTGGGGCAAGGGGTTGAACCTGCAAGAGTATAATTAGGACTGCAATCCGCACCTCTCTTATCTTCCTCCGATTTGCAGATCGGTAAGAACCCGTTGGCATATAAATTGATTATCTAAAGAACTATATACAATATAGCCCCATTATCTAGTAAACGCAAGAAAAAAAGTGAACTAATTTTCATTTTGTCGTAAGCCCTTAACTGTCAAGGACTTATGGCAAATCCGGCCCGGCGCCCGTGCTGTAAGTCGTTGACTAACAGTAACTTATGAAATAAAATAAATGACTTTTTTTCTTGTGTTTTTCTGATTATTGGCTTAATGTATAGGTATGAGTAAACACAGTAGTAAGACGATTAAGAAGGTTATTAAACAACTGAAGAAATGTGCCGATATCACGGGCATTGATCGAACCGCCAAAGGATTTATGATCTACGCAAAGAATGGAGAGAAAAATCTTATTCATGACGCATCGAATTGCTACCACCCATTACGCAGGTGGCTCAAGCAAAACACCTCGCTTAAAGACTTGACATTCTAATCAAACAATGGTACATTAAGGTATGATACAAAACAACATTATAGACAGGTTGAAGAGAGACGCAATAGCTCAACTTCAATTCGAGAAAATCAAACAAGCGAACGAAGAAAGAATTGCAAAGGAACAAGAAATCAAGCCAAAGCTACTACCCCCAAAGATGTCCTTGGCAGAAGTTCGATTTTGGGAGACTTACGAAAATGATTAAAATATCAAGAAACCAAAACTTTGCCGAGTGGATTGACATATCCTGCTTCGGTAAAATTGTTACTAACGCCAAGACTGAAGCAAAGGCGATGAAACTCGCCATGCAAATAAAGAGGGAAGCAAGAAAGCGCTACCTTCAAAAGCTTGAAATAGTAAATGAGCTAAACGAGTCCTAAGTCGTTGAGGCTCAAGGGTTTACGCCAAAACGGGCCGGCCGCCCGTGCCATAAGTCGTTGACTGACAACAACTTAGGAAACATTTCAAGACATAAAAAAATCCCCGACTCATAGACGAGCCGGGGATATTTGGGGGTTAAGATTAAAGCTTTCCGACTCTTATTGCCGAGAGTCCTTCGAGACAGAAGCTTTCGTCGACATTGTCGGCATACTTTTCTGCGTAGTCGACCCAAGAGACTTGAGTCTTGCCGTGCTTCTTGGCGAACTCCTCTTTGGCGACATTCTTGATTGCCTCCTTGACATGAATTTTCCCAATGATATCGCTGGACTCTGCGAGTTGCATGACAACGCTCCCGACGAATTTGTTGAGTTGAGCGAGATCGTATTGACCGAGTCCTTGCTTTAGACGGACTGCGGATTCGATGGTTTCGGTGCTTAGTGCTTGTGACATAATTTTCCTTTTTTTGGTGTTGTTGTTTCTGATTCTATATATACTATAAGCCAGATTCTCGGCAAAGTCAAGGAATTTAAATAAATAATTTAAATAAATTTTGTGCCATAAGTCGTTGAATATCAAGGGTTTACGCCAAAACGGCCCGGCGCCCCGTGCCATAAGTCGTTGACTGACAACAACTTAGGAAACATTTCAAGGCACGAAAAAGCCCTCGCTTTTTATAGCGAGGGCTTATTTGAAGGGCGACTATTTCGTTCCTATTTACTCGTAATCGTAATAGCTAGCAGGAACTTCACCATTTACATTTGCACCGACTAACTCTTGCTCGGTGGCGACTTCTACCAATTCGACAGGCTCAAGTTCTTCAGCCGATTCAACATAACTTGTAATGTCGAAGTCTACGAAGTTATCAAGCACGGAGTGCAAGGCATCCGAACGATTTGGCAATGCGGTAAGATTACCCTTGTAGATTTCGGTAAATCCGTTGTAAAGGGAATTAAGGTTGCGATCACGGAATTCAAGATGATCGCTTGACTCCCATTGATTGACAACATCCATAACCTTGCTTTTAGGGATTGCACCTGCTTTGCAAGCACGAATCACGAGATCGTGAGCAATGCCATTGCCAATCGTGCGATTCTTGTAAGCCTCAATACGATTATCTTGACCATGCCAAAAGCCAAACAACTTGCCCAAGGTACGATTGATCGTAAAGTCCAAGTCTTGCAAGATGTGGCGAGTATGCCTACGAGCGAGTTTGATCGTATTGGTAAAGATCAAATTATCGCAAACGAAAGGAGCATCACCTGCACAAAGTCCTGCAGGAAAAGTCTTGTCGTGAGAGTTGCGAAGACCGACAACGCAACCACGATCTGAAGCTTCACGATTGGGGTGATCGACTGCGAACAATCCAAAGTAATGATTGTTATCCCTAGCGAGAGAATGAACCTCGTCTTGAATGGTGAAACCATTAGCTTCAAGCCTGTTCTTGGTTTGGGTGACAAGATAGTCATGAGCGATTGGTTGGTGAGATACCGCAAGCTCGCCTGTTTTCTTGTTGGGCTTGTTGCGGTAGGAAACAGGAGGAGTGGGAACTCCTTTGACTGCATCGAAATCTACAAGAGTGCGATTGCCTCCGCAGATGCTAAGGTTTACTTTAGGGGTGGTGGTGTTTTCTGAATTATTCATAGTATAATAATAGTTGAGTTGTTTAGGTTTGTCAATGGTTTAATTGCGAAAATGATTGCCGTGATCTGATCCGTCTTGAAGTGCTTCAAAGGCTCTTGCTTTTTCAGCGATGGTCTTCATGGTCATCCCGATAACCCCAAGCAAAGTTTGGTCATCCTCGCTGAGTTCTCCCTTTTTCATTGCGGGTTCAAGGAGGGTGACTGCAATTCCGTCCATGCAAGCTTGCATTGCGGTTTCAGCGTCAAGTTGAGAATTAGATTCAAAATCGGGATTAATGTTCATTGGTAATGGTCTTTCTGTGTTTGAGTTTCCTGTCAAGGAGTTTGTTTTTCATTTTGTGAGGACGAGCTTTGGTGAAGATCATCGTTTTTCTAATCTTTATCTTTTTGTTCCTCATCTTATATATACTATAGACCTGTTTTTAGGTAAACGCAAGAAAAAACTTCAACTAAATTGAATGTTGTTGTAAGTTGTTGAATATCAAGGGTTTATGGCAAATCCGGCGGGCGCCCCGTGCCGTAAGTCGTTGACTGTCAGCTACTTAGGCCAAACTGCAACTATAAAGCAAGGAGCTAAAATGCCCGCGCCTAGTAGTAAGAATATTTCAATCATGTCTGTTTTGTTTTTAGGAGTTAATTCCTTCTTGTACAAATCCCGTTGCATCCTTTTTGGCAAGACCCTTTTCGATCAATCCAACGACCACGCCTTGCTTGTCAAGAAATCGCAAATCGTTTTCATCACCATTGACAACTTCAAATCCATTCCAAGTGCTAGGCAATTGGTTACGAAAGACCACCGCAACATTACCACCCATTGATAAAACAAGATGTGAAATATGGGTATTGGTTTCAGAACAAGAAAAAGTCAAATGATAATTGCTTGGCAACTCACCATTAAGAAAAGCTTTCATTCTATCGAATGACTTTGTGTAATCGTAAAATTGAGTCGTGCCGTGCTTCTCAAAGATAGTCACACCATCTTCATTGATGATATCTTCCCATGCAATGTCGCTTGTAAGGTTAGGACGAAAGACTGCTTGCATACTCTTTTTGCTTGCCGACTTAATAGTTGAAACAATTTCCTTTGATAGCTTTGCAAGGAAATCAAACCTTTGCTCAAAGAATAACTTTGTCTTGGCAATTCTAGAATCTTGCGTTCTTTGCATTTGCCCACGCCCTGCCGTGTTCAAGCAAGCGAAAGTGCAACCCTTACTTCTCCATCGGCAAACTTCATAGCCCGACAAATTTGCGGGAGCTAAATGGATTCCCTTTGTCATGTAGCCAAGCTTTTCGCCTTTTACAATTTTGGCATTTCCTGCCGTGAGTAATGTTTGTTTAATCATAGTATAAATATAGACTAGTTTTTAAAGTACTGCAAGCGAAAAGATAAAATCTTCAAAGTAATCAGGCTCAAGCCCAAACTCTTGAATGAAATCGTTTTCCCAAGCAAAAGGGTCGCCACCCTCGGAAAGGTCAGCTTGCATTGCCTTGAAAAAACTCACGACTTGTTTTACCGCCTCGGCTTGACTTAAACCATCACGGGACATTAGGATCTTTACTGTTTCTTTCATACCTATATAGTAAGCCCGTTTGCTAGAAAACGCAAGAAAAAAGTTCAATTAAATTGCAGTTTGTCGTAAGTCGTTGACTATCAAGGACTTATGGCAAACCCGCCGGGCGCCCCGTGCTGTAAGTCGTTGACTATCAGCCACTTAGAAGATAAGATCGGGTTCGTCAGGGATGTGATCTACGCACTTGAGATCTTGATCGAGAAACGCAGAGCCGTAGCTTATTTCGTCGTTATTTAAAAGCTCGGGGTGAGCTTCTACTGCGTCACGCTCCGACTCATAAGAATCAAGAAACTGAATCCTAGTTTGACCTGCGAGTACTGAACTCTCGGGATACCCGTCAGACTTGTAGCCTTTGACCACCCAAGGGTATTGGGCGAGTTCCTCGTTGTAGTGAAGTTGTTTGTAATCGTAGTCCATAATTAAACAGGTTGAAGTGCTTCTTTGTAAAATACCTCGTCAACCTTGCCGTCATCATCACGAACTTGAAACTCAAGACATTCGGCAGGGAATACATGGCAAGCGTCCCAATCATAAAGAGCGGAGTCCGTTGTGGATGCGTTTTGGTTGCGATACCAAGTTGGAGGATTAAGGGGTTGAACAATCAACCCAACGAACCCATGCTCGACAAAGTACTTGACTACTTTTGAGCGACCAATACCATTTATCTTAACTGTCACTTCTGAGTCAACGGCAGGTAAAGGTTTGTTTGCCACCCATTGGAGACTTTCAAACTCCGTGTAAGTCCCCTTGGGGCGTGAAATGCTTTTAGTTTCTACTGTTTCTGTTTTAATCATAAGTATATTCTCTCAGTTTTGTTCTGTATTGTCAAGGCTTTTCAAGATCTTCTTCCATGCAGACATTACATCTTCCATGAACTCATCAGTCGCCATTGCGGGGTAAACATGGCTTATGTCTTCGGGTTCAAAAACATTAACTACATCAAAAACCGCTTTTAATTCTTGTTCAGTTAAATTATCCATTTTTCTTTGCCTCCTTGTCAACCTTATAAGGGTCGAAGCCTTGCTCGTTAGTTTTGTCTACAAACTTTGCGAGACGAACCATTTCATCTACAACAATCTTGTGTGACTCAGCAGGGGCTTTAGGATTTTTAAGAACATCAATCATAGGTAAGATAATTGCAGTCCAAGTGGGTGTTACATCAATCGTTTTCATCATATATACATAGTAAGCGACTTTTCCGATTAACGCAAGAAAAAACTTCAACTAAATGAAAGATTGTCGTAAGTCGTTGAGTATCAAGGACTTAGGGCAAACCCGCCGGGCGCCCCGTGCCATAAGTCGTTGACCATCAAGAGCTTATGGAAAGTTTTGGGCACAAAAAAACCCCAACTTTTGCGTGCCGGGGCTTATTTGTTAAGAACGTTTTTCTATTTGATAAAGCTTATTTAGCAACTTATCATGCTCGCGCTTCTTGTGGTAGTAATCCTTGGAGTTTTCTCCGTAGAGTTCCCTGCAAGCCAATTGATATCCAAGCTCTCGAATCCTCTCTTTAAGTGTTTGACTGTACATGATTATACCTTCGTTAGGGATACGATACGATCATAACGGAAAGAGCGAACTCCTCTTCGATTATGACAGTAAGAACGAAAGCCTGCGGTGCGTAAGCTCTCAGTAACATTCCCAAACTCATGACGATGGCGAGGTTTGTTAATGGTGTACATTTCCACCCTGCCGTCCTTGGTTCTATACACCACTTGATAAATGGGGTTAAAAACCTTAGCAATTAATTTCAGTATCTTCTTTATCTTCATTTTCGATTATCTCCTTTACGGGGTTTTGGTTGTAGTAATTATAAATATCGGTGGCTTCTTGAGCATCTTCGCAGGTAACTTCAAGCATATCCCTT
>Ga0315318_10000600_pt1 | contig 14879 bp, 11 predicted proteins | sample M1200m3416metaG_FD_203703 | JGI IMG/M metagenome (GOLD analysis project Ga0315318, IMG submission 203703) | Ammonia-oxidizing marine archaeal communities from Monterey Bay, California, United States - M1 200m 3416 | ecosystem: Environmental > Aquatic > Marine > Coastal | place: USA: California... | reverse complement strand
GGGGAAAGCGTTTGTGTGATGAAGAGATACTACAGATTAGGCGCTTCATCGCATGGTCGTTGCGCTCCCTGTTCACTCCAGGGTCCAAAAATGTGGATTCGGAGTTGTATGAACTATTCAACAAGATCCGAGCTAAGAAAAATAAATTTGAAGACCTTCGGAACCACTTAGAGTCCGATCGGACATATCACATCCCTAGACCTATACTCAGATTGCAGTTCAATGAAGTCACAAACTGAATTGAATATTGATAGCACAACAGAGAACGAATCGATGACTGTAGAGGATATAGAGACTCAGCTCCGATCCATCGATGAGAGTTGCGACGACTGTCCGAGACTTCGAGAGAAAGTCCGAAGAGTCGAGCGAGATGGAGTAAAGAGTCGAGGCCGGCGGCTGGGCCGGGTCAGCGATCGAGGGCGGACTCGCAGGCCAGCAAAGGCCAGAGTAGGTAGGTTGCGAGATCTGGGCCGTCTATACATTGAGGAGCAGGTGGAGGTAGTAATATGAAATTTGGATCCGTAAACCCGCCACCGACACTGGGGTACAGCACTGTATTGCAGTTGACATCGGAAGAACTCGTCACGCTATTGCAGGAAGGTGTAAAATTTCCGAAATCGATGAAGATTGAGTTGACCGATATAGAAGAGCCCGTCACAATGGAGGATGTCGCCTCTGTGGTAATCCCGGTAATGATGCAGATGCCTGAGTTAGCGCATCTTCCGGTCTCAGAGCTCAGGGACATTCCTCTCGGAATGTTGCGCCGAGACAACGTGAGGTGTTTCGGTAAATGCAGATGGAAGAATGGTCGGCCAATAATGCTCCTCTTTACTCCTATAGATGATTATTCCAGTACGTTGTCGAAGTTGCGAGAAGAGTTCCCTGATGCGGTCATTGAACATCATCCTGAGTGGGATAGAGAAGACGGGCGATTTCCCTGGATTCAATTCCAAAAAGGGTTTCAAGGAAATAAAGTTGAGTTTTGGCATCGACTAGTCAGTGACGAAGTCCGCGAGAGATTTACTGAAGACCAACTTAAGTCGATTATAGGAGGCATAAGACTACACGGTGGAGGTGCGACCGGACAATCTCGATGGGAAGGACACCAAATCGATAGGACTTATCTAGTGTGTATTAGTGTGAGTAAGGAGGGATTGCCCAACCGGTCTCAACTGGGACCCAAAGATGTCCGTCGCATAGATCTTGATCGAACCATACTAACACCGGAGTGGTTCAGAATCGCGGCAGCGGTTCTGCATCACGAGTATCTCCACGCACTTGGATTCACCGGACACGGTAGAGAATTCAGAGCACTAGAAAGACTGTGGCCGGATGAAGAGGCGAGAGGTGGTACTCCAACTCAGGAGGATGAACATTCTCTACGCCAAGCGTACTACAGGCAAGTCATGCCGAACGGTTAACAAAACTGCTCAAGAATGATTAGGAGGATAAATGAATGGTGATAGTACTGGTGGGAATCGCGGTCTTCCTTGGGATCTCCTTCTTACTGGTCCTGGCATATCACAAGGAGTTCGGTTTGAGAGTTGGAGGTCGTGTCTAGATGCTCCACGCCCGTCGGAGCCTATGCAACTCAACCATCCCCCGCTCAACTGGGAACTCTGAAGTGTTCGAGTGTCGGTCGTTGTGTTGCGCTCCTTCTTCGAGGTGCGCATCAGGGTCGTGCTGATGAGCGCGCAGTTCGGCCCACATCACGAAATCAACATTGGAAGGGATTCCCCCAGAGTGATGAAACGATAGTATCTCGCCATGGTAATGTACTTCACCTTCTTCAAAGTAAACCCAATCGCCGATTCTGAGATTTTCAGGATTCGCAGTTTCATCGATCCCATCCATATGATATTCCAGTTCTAAAGGGATATCTTCCTCATAATCTTCCTCGGGGCTGCCCTCAGGAGACTGGGGGTGATTATGCAAACCGCCAACGTTTACCTCCCTGATATTGAAAGTGACTTCTCCTTCAACGTTGGTGTTTACCTGGGTGCCCTTGTTGCCACGCGCGTCGATGCGCGGGGGCGAGTCGGGCTTGTCTTTCTTCCACGAAAGACCCTTCGAGTAGTCTTTCGTGGAAGACCAGATTCCCCGAATTGCGTCTATGACCTCGGCGAATACGGTGTCGGCAGCTTCGTCGATAATGCATCGAGCGATTCTCAATGCAATTTCGGGGGTATTGACCTTTCCTTCTGAACCGATTTCGAAACACCCCTCGTTAGAAGAGATGAGTAGTGCTCTGTAAATCAGGCGATCGGCTATGGCGTATCTGAACCATTCCTTGGTCGGTTCAGCGCCTCCTACGATGTGTGAGTTCTTGTCATCAATACGGTCAACCCACTCATTTACCAGATCTATTGACTTAATTATCTGGTAATAGCATTGCTGCGGATATCCGTCAATCCACTCTTTTTCTTCCGCCCAAATGTCGCATAGCAAATACTCGCCACTCTTCTTATCGATACCTAATTCATCCAGGCCCCTACTGATATTCGGGTCGGGGTCAACCCAGATATCCAAGAGGAGTGATGCTATCAGTTCTGCCAGATCGAACAGTGGGTCGGGGTATTCGTCTGGTCTAAGCCCTGGTGCTCTTCGTGGCCTCTCCCCGTATACGATTGCAAGAGGCAAACCAAGGTCCTCGGTCTCATCTCCTGATTGGTGATGGCCGAATACGAAGGGCCTGATCCACACCACATCCTCTCCATTTACCGTGACTTCTCCCGACCTGAAGATTGGTGTGCCATCAGAACCTCTGGCATTGTAATTGCCGAAATCGATTAGGTGGTATCGCTTCCCATCTCCGGATCTCCATCCCGGAAACTTCGCTGCTCGCCAAACGAAATTTCCGGCGCGGCAATCCCCATGCATTGACCTAGCGTTTATTCTGTGGACCTTGGCTCCCCGTTGATTGTCATCGATGAATTCCTTGAACTCTTTTCTAAGGGCTTGGTAATCGGGATTTTTTACCAGATATTCCCATGCTCTCTCTACCCCGGATCGACCGGTGAAGCTGCCTGCCTCCTTCTTTCCCTTTCTTTCAATCAACCAACCGAGGTGATTTGGCTCTGGTACCCACGTAGTAACGTAGGACTCATCGAGTTTCTGCTCGTCTCCCTCGGGACCGTCCCATTGCATTGGGGGCACCAGGAATGATAGCATGCCATCTCGAAATTCTGGTTCTGGTGGGGTTTGCATGGAAAGCCATGTAAGTTTGCTCGGTGGGACGGCAATGTCCCCCTCTTTCATCGGGCGTGGTGTATCCGTGAAGATTGATTCTTGGTGTTGGTTTGCAGTTCCGAACTTCGAGCCGAGTGCTGCGCCGGATTGGCTAAACCTGAATGATGCCTCAATAATACCTTCACAGGTCGATTTGATCTTTGTTCTGTCATTGGTCTCAAAGGTGTGGGAGAGTATCTTTCCATCCGCCTTGCCAAAGAGGAATCGTCTTTGGCCCGGACTCGAGGGGGCTGGTGCTCCCACATTCCCTGGAGCACCCCTTTCCTCCTCCGATAGATATTTGTTCTTCATAGTGTAATACTCATTTCGATCCATGTAGGCCAGAATGAGTTTGCCTCCCCTCAGGTAGGCCCTGGCCACTCTATGTCCAGACTTGCCTTCACCTACGGAACCTCGCCATTGGTAGGCTGACCCGTATTGATTGTATAGGGCATTGGAGAGGTGGTGTATGTCGTCTTGGCTCCCCTCCCGAGTGACGCCTATGCGAAACACTTCTTCTCCTTCGTCCAAAGGTCCCGCCCTCCAAACCTCTGTATACATCTTTTTGCTTCTATCCGATACCGCTATCGCCTTTGAAGAAAGGATAGCCCCGGGCAGTGGGCTGTTGGGATATCCCAAGACCTTGAGGAGCATTTTCTTTTTCTTTGGGGAGGTCCATAAGGTATTCATGATTGCATCGCTTTGGTCGTTGAGCCAAAGGAGCAGTAAGGCGCCGAATACGAAGACGACAACATAAAAAATTAGTACCGCTGAAACTTGAAGAATTTCACCAACATAATGAAACGTCGCCCCTATCCACGAAAACCCCTCTGCCTCGGGTTGGGAATCGTTCGGCGATTCGCCTGTGTTGGTTCCGTTTTCTCCTGTTTCGTTTTCTTCCGTCTGAGCAACGCTAACGCAGCCGGTCGCGTCGACTATTGCACCTTGGGGGGTACTAGGACAAGAGTCACTGACACCTATGACTCCGTCCATATCGTCGTCCCTCTGTCCTTCGCTGCATCCGTCGCCGTCGACCTCATCGCCGAATGGGGTATCAGAGCATAGATCAGTGGGGTCCCCATAGCCATCGCCATCGGAGTCGCCTGACCAAGTCTCTACCCCATCAGAACCGGCTGCGAAAATTCGGTTCCCGTCTGGGCTGAAGGAGATAGTGTATACATAAGTCGAGGATGAGTCCAATAGTGCAAGAGATGTAATTTTTGAGAATGTGCCCATCATCTCCATATTCGAGACATTCCACACTTGTACTGAGTTCCAGCTCCCCGATGCTAGGAGAGACCCATCTGGACTGAATGCGATCGATGTCAAATCATCAGCGTAAGATACTGTAGTAATGAGGGGGGCGCCGGCAGTTCCGAATAGATCAACGCTCCACAAGGCAATCTCTCCATCCATTATGTCACCGCTTACGGAGGCCAAAAACGAGCTATCGGGACTGAAACTCATATCCCAGATATCTTGGGCGCTTCCAGTGTTTAGCTTACGTACAGGTGCATCCTCATCGGTCCCAATCTGAGCGGTGTTCCAAACTACTATTTCGTCGTCAGAAGAAGAGACTAGGTAGGTTCCGTCTGGAGAGAAGGCGACAGAAGATACAACGTCATCATGTTCTGTCAGAGAATCCAAGAGGATGCCGTTCGGATAGTTGGTCAGATCTTCGACGCCCCATATCTCGACGGTTTCCGAGTCTAGGCCAATCGCTAGGAATCTGCCATCCAGATTGAAGTCCATAGAGAGGACCCAGTGATTCCCTGTACTGATAGTTCCAACAGCGGACCCCCACCCTTCTCCGAATCTATCTGTGTCGAATATATCTATTCCTGAAGTGCTGCTTCCTTGCCAAGCAGCTGCGAGAAGATTCCCATCGGAACTGAATGACACACTGGTGATTTGTCCGAGGAGGATTGTGTCAACTAGGCTGTCTTGGCCGCTATCCAATTTCAATAAGTCCCATATCTTCAGATACCCATCATGAGATCCAGTGGCCAGATGTAGTCCGTCAGGACTTATGGCATGCCGCACAAGTGCCTCATCTACATGCTCGTCTAGGGTAAATGAATGCACCCATTCTTCTGGACTCGAGCAGTCTGCTTCGAACGAGATAGGACATGGATCATTGGGGATGCAGTTTGACGGTCCGGTGCTCTCACTCCAAGGGTTACAGAGTCCGTCTCCGTCGAAATCGACCTGGGCATCAGAGCAACCAGCATGATCGACGGATGCATTCAGAACGGTGAATGAACAGTGATCCCAGGATCTGCCGACTCCATCGCCATCTGTGTCCTCCTCCCATATCATGACAGTATCATCATACGAACTCGACGCCAAGTAGTCGCCATCTGGGCTGAAGGCGACATCAACTACACTCTCGCCGTGCCCCGTCTTCGTGTCCATCAACGAGTCCTGACCCGTACCAAACTTCCTCGTATCCCAAATCCGGATTTCACTGATGCTATTCCAGTTGTCATTCGACGCCGTGGCCATCGCTAGTCCGTCAGGGCTGAATGAAACTGCTCCACTGTATCTGCTCCCCACCTCGACTGTGTCGATCAGTGGATTCAATGCTGTACCGAGTTTTGATGTGTCCCAGATATTGACCACCCCGTCTTGTGAAGCGGAGGCCAATATCGAAGATGCCCTTCCCCATATGGAGTCGGTGGGGGTGAAAGCGACGTCCTCAATGCTATCTTCGTGTCCACTGAGGGTGGCGATCAGAGTTATCTGGGACTCCGTTCCGAAATTGGTGGTGTCCCATATCTTCACATCTTCATCTGTCGCTACTGCCAGCAGCAAAGAGTCGGGGCTGAAGGAGACTGAGCTAACCCAATTCTGACTGGAAATCGAGTCAATCGGTGTGTTCTCCTCTTGCCCTTCAATTATCATCGCAGTATCCCATGCATAGACGGTGTCTGCCTCACTGGAGACAAAAATCGAGCCGTCGGGGCTGAATGCGACCGAATCCACCCATCTGTTACTGGCGCTAAGAGTTGTAATTAGAGGGTCGTTTTCTGTGCCAATACTGCTTACATTCCAGATTTTCGTCGTGTTGTCCCAGGAACCGGATGCCAAAAGCGATCCATCTGGGCTGAATGCGACCGATGTGACCCCGCCTCCATGTACTAGATAATCGATAAACAGACTGTTGCCCGTCGAAATTTCCGATGTATCCCAGATACCTATTTTCCCATCGTTTCCCCCAGTGGCCAGTAAGCCATCGGAGTTGAAGGAAACAGAGTTCACCCAATTCTCGAAATCGTCTATAGTAGTGGACAATCCCCACGCACCCGGAGTCAACTGACTGACATCTTCTCCGGCACTTTTCCCTTCAGGAGGAACTGAAAGATCGTGTCCGAGATTAGTTCCGGCAACACTTGAGAGAAGCAAGAGTGCGAGTGCGGTCCATACATACGCGCCCGCCCGAGCCACACCTATGCTAGGCCCCATCCGTATTTCAATCGGGTCTTCTGTTCCACCAGTATGCGATCGCACGCCTCTCGAACCATTATCTCAAACGTCCACGCACCTCTATGACGTGTCCCGCCCCCCAAAACAAGAGTAAGAAGGGGGGCTTGCCCGAGGCGCTTGAGCGCCTTACGCGGATGCAGGATGAGGATTATTGTGATCCGGATCCGGAAGCGGTGCTCTCTGAAACTCTGCAAATCATCAGCGACTGCATCGACGACGTTTCACTATGCTCGCTTTTTTTGGATATGAGTCCAGAGATTCGTAGATTGTATCCTGAGTGCGATGCTGGAACGGTAGTCGAGCTTGGTAGGTTTCTAGGCAGAGTAGACTTTGAAGAGTTCGTCGCATACTTAGTGGTGGAGAAGATCGTAGATTCAGGGGTGACCTTGGACTACAATGCCCTAGCATTATTGGATATCAAAATCGACTGGGATTCAACTAATGGCCCAAGCCTTTCCTTTGGAGGTCTGATTGACTTTTCGGAGCGTTTCCTTGCATGGAGATCTCCGCTGTGCTCCGAGGCGTGGATTTGCTGGGCCAAGCAGAATGATATGACGCAGGAAGATCTGGAGTTCGTCCTCGGCCTGAAGAGGGGGACGGGAAGAATTAGGCCGGGGGATCTGGTAGCAATTACGGGCAATAAGAAGAAGTATCCCATATTCTCTGCCTTCGATGTAAATTTCGTGAAGAGTGGTGACATTGGGAAGGTTCTGAAGGTTGATTTTGACGAAATTGTTGTCGAGTTCCCTCCAAAGGGAGCTGGGCCCTTTTACCCATCAGAACTCAGTATCGCCCACTCCAAGGTGTTCCAGGTGAGGGAGCTCAGAGAAGGACAGTGGGTAAAACTCAATCCGCGTTTGGTGGAGGAGGCTTCTCTAGGGAAATATCCATGGCCCAGTGAGTTGTTGGAAGAGAGTGGTCAGGTCATCCATATCGATAGTAGCGACTCAACAATGGTGATCAGGTTCGGAAAGAAATTGAAAGAGGGTTTTCCTGACATTGAGGGGAAAGTATGTAGCAAGTTTGCGATTCCAGCCGACAAACCAGAGTATAGTGAGGGGACAAGAGAGGAAGAGGCTGGTAAGTAACCTCCAGAGTGGTGGTCCGCCGATTGATATGGGTGCGGTAGGTCGAAGAGTTCAATGCTCTTCGGAAATACCTGCCTGAGGTAGAGTAAGGATGGGTACTGGTCGGAATTACGAGTTCTGCGGGGCGCGTCTGGCAAAAGGGAGACGGTGTAAGCGCAGGAAGGGGAAGTGCCCCTACCACAAGGACCCAAACCTAGATGCGAGTGGCAACATAGGTGATGGGCAGACGAACATCTACATTGGAGGGGATCTCAATATTTCGATTGAGGGAAAATCCTCGGACGAGCTCCATCATATCTTACGTACTTTGTTAAGGATGAATTTGGAAGACTCAGAGACTACGATACGAGATTCGGTCGTGGTTGAAGATGCTCGCCGTCCTCTCCGAAGGGTTGCGGAGATAATCGGCTTGGTGCCAACGCCTCCAATCCAGATGCCGCCTCAGCAGAGGCAAACGAATCGCACTCTGGTCGACGCCGATATAGACTCATTGAGCACAGAAGAGGCGGCTACAGTCGATGACGCCCTAACAGTCACTGATGTGCTTGAGGGAAGGGGCTTCGAGTTTGACTCATGGGAGTACATCTCGCTTGGTGACGCCGCTTTAATGCGCGGTAAGACTCGCAGGGCGGAGAGATACTACGAACTAGCTTTCCAACAGTTTGGAAGGTCGGGAGTCCCTATTGGACAGGCCCGGGCACTCAGTAATCTTGGAAACATTGCGAATATGCGAGGAGATTTCGATACCGCCGTGAGCCTTCAGTTAAAATCGCTTGAAATCTCACAGGAGGTCGGTGACTCGGAGATCGAAACATACGCTCTGAACAACCTCGGCAACACTTTCTTCTCACGAGGAGCGTTAGACGAGGCTGAAAAATACTGGCGCTTGTCCCTGGCCGGCGATGGGACGCTGCGGAACAAGAAGGGGGTCGCTTACTCTCTGTTTAACCTTGGTTTAATCGCAAACCAGCGAGGAGATTTAGAAAGTGCTGAGAGGCTATGGCAAGAATCGTTGGCGGTTAATCGAGAAATTGGAGATCGGAAGGTGGAAGCGCATGTGCTGAGGGGTCTCGCACGGATAGCGAGCGAGCGAGCCGAACATGAGGAGGCTGAACGGTTTGATAGGGGGGCTCTAGCAATTGATAGGGAGACTTCTGATCGTAAAAGTGAGGCGTACTCACTCAACAACCTAGGGGTCAATGCGTTTCAACGAGGAGACCTAGACGAGGCCGAGAGGATGTATCGAGAGTCTCTTGAAATCAGGAGAGAGATAGGGCATCCTAGAAACGAAGCACAGTCGCTGATGAGTCTTGGAATCCTATCAATACATCGCGATGATCTAGATGGTGCTGAGAGGCTACTACGAGAAGCGTTGGAAATCCTGCAAGAAATAGGGGCCCTGTGGGATGAAGCGGAGGTGCTGAACGAACTCGGAGTAGTCTATGAGAAGAGGGGGGACCTAGACGAGGCCGAACGCCTACATCGAGAATCTCTGAAGATTAAGAGTAATGTTGGTCACTGGAGGGGTGAGTGCACATCTCTATACAACCTCGGGGATATCGCGAAAAGACGTGGTGACTTGGACGAGGCTTGGCGGCTACATCAGAAGTCTCTGAAAATCGAAAGAGAGGTAGGGAACAAACGGGGGGAGCTTGTGTCGTTAGACAGACTCGCCGGCATTGCTATGAATCAAGAAGACTACGAGGTCGCCGAGCGCCTATTCAGAGACGGTGTGCGGCTTGGTAATAGGATCGGCGTCCCTCTAGGCCGTTGGCATATTGAAAACGGTTACACCGATCCAGACGCGGAGTGGGATTTCCCTCAAGCGGCACTGCAATGGTATGCAGAACAGAATAAGCCTTCGGAGGAAAAGGAAGAATGACTGCAAACGAGGAAGAAGTCGATGAGATTAGCACACGCATCGACGCGCGTGGCAACACGGGTGAGCAGACGAACATCAACGTTGAAGGAGATTATATCACTCAAATAACAGAGGGGTTAACTGAAGATGAAACTAGGGCACTGTTTCACAAGGAAATGAAGAAGTTTGGGATCACCAAGGAGGATCCGCTCCACCATTCTGGGGAGTTGTCCCCCGAGGCGATAAAGCGCGCTGAGGAGTTACTCGAGGCTGCGAAGAAAGTTGAGATGGATGGTTTTGAGTGCTTAATGCTGGGCCAGTTGGCAATGTCGGCAGGTAATCAATCAGAAGCTGAGAGATACTTTTTGTTGGCTAAAAACAAATTCGAAGAAATTGGAAAAGACAAAATGCGTGCATTCGCGATATACCATGTCGGGGTCGTGTTTTCTCTCCAAGGGAGATACGAAGACAGTATTGATCTTCACAAGCAAGCCCGCAAAGAGTTTCAGAAGGTGGGGGACAAAGAAATGGAGAGTTATGTCTTCGCCGATATTGGCAGACTCAGATTAGAGCTGGGGCAGATAGGTGATGCAAAGAAGATCTATTCGAAGATCGTTAAGCAGAAAGAATACTCCATCATTTCCATCCAAAAGGCTTGGAGTGGCCTAGGCGTTATTGCCCAGAGAGAAGGCAACTATCCTGAGGCTGTGAAGTGCCACAACGAGTCCATATCTCTCGCCATGATGATCATGCCTTCGAACAGAGAGTTTGCACTACAAACTCTGTCGGAGGCACACCCCAACTTAGCATGGATCCACCATTCATTGGGGGAGAAGGAGGAGGCTATGGAGCAGTTCCTGTCCAGCCTCAACTGCGCTAGAGAGATAGGCAATGTGCAGACGATTGGATATGCTTTGTTGAATTTGGCAGATGCGCAGATGGATAATGGGGAGTTTGAAGAATCTGAAGAACTCCTGAAAGAGGCTCACAGTATGTTACAGGATACTGAGTTCTACAGAGGTAAAGTTAGGGTATTGTTGAGTATGTCGGCTCTGTATAGATCACCCTTCTCAGAAAAGTACGATACGGAGAAGTTCGAGAATGCACTAATGGCTGCCAAGGAGCTGATAGCAGATGCTGATTACACTCCTGAGATGCATTGTCTGCTAAACATCGAATTGGCTGCCTATAACTCAACGCGAGGCAAGGGTGATATCGGAATGGTTCCAGACTTGTGCTGGAAGTCAATCGAGCAAGCCATCGAGGCGCGTGATGGGAATCTGGTGATGAGGGCTGTTGAGACTGCGAAAGAGTTCTTTGAGCGAACGGGGGATGTTGAGTCTGTCTTCCATGCTGACCAAATGGGAATGGAATTCCTACAAACTCTGATTAGAACTAGATGAAAGAAAGGAGCTCCGTGAGGTGGACGAGTCCGCTCGTCCCGAGCCATGGCGCGATTATCAGCGCCGCCACTCTGAGCATCGATGAGTTTCGGGCTCGTCTGAGTGCCTCGCCCTCTTCAGGTGTGGGACGGAGATAGAGGTCAAGTAAGATGTCGTGCGAAGAGAACAGGCGGAGAGGAGATTGGATCCATCTATATTTAGTCGCGTTCTTGCTAATCTCTTGGATTCTCTTGATCCTCCTATGGAGTTCGATATCCTTCCTCTTCAGGGCATTCCACCTCTTCAGCGGCCCGTTCTTCAGATCTACTAGAATCAGCAGTTCCGCGAGCAGGACCACGGCGATCTGGAAGGAGAGTAGTACCTGATACTCCATCATACCACCCCGAATATCTTGAGAATAACAATGGCACCTAGTAACAGGTTCAGAAACCCAACTACGGTTCTCGTAAGTGCTAGACTGCCAACATGGCGTTCTGACCATTTATCCAATTCATTACCATTCAACACTCTCTTCTCCTTCAGAATTCTCATATTAGCCAGCCTCCGCCCCCTGCACCACCTCGTCGTGCATCGGTCTCCTGACTTGTCTCTTCGGCGCGTAACTTCTCAATGGCTTGGACCTGTTCCTTGACCCTACCAAGCATCTGCGCCACCCTCAGACAGGTCTTGGGCCCTATTGGACCCCTCTCGTAGCGATCCAAGGCAATCTCAATGAGCGCGATGAACTGCAAGCACATTCTGATATCATCAGAGAGTTCGAAGGCAGACTGGAAGGCAAGATTCTGCTCTATGCAACCTCCGGGCCATGACTCTTCGACAACCGTCCTTGCCTCTTCAGTTCGAGCGTTCTCATCATTGAGGGTGCGTTTGAGTTCGGTAGTCTCCCCACGCCATCTCGCAACACGCGGGTCAGCTGGCCATTTGGGTGAGTACTTATGGTTGAGTATCTTATCCAAATCGGCATTGATCTGCATCGAGTCGAACTGAACCATATCCGAGGACATTTCGTCCACTATCGAGTCACCGAGATGGTCATAGACCTCTAGAACGGTCCTTGCCGGACTTGTCTCATAGGTTGGTGGCATCTCCCAGTTCTCGAGTTCATTGATCCAGCAGTGAAGGATTGCCAGATCCTGAGCCTTTTTCAGGATTTGTTTGCCATACTTCGTGAGTTTCTGAGTGGCTATGTTGGCCGCGCCATGGAGCCTATCGATGCCTCCTTTGGCCTTTAGATTCTTGATCAACGCTATCTCTTCGAGGTCGTTGGTCAGTTTCTCAGCCAAGGTAATCTTCTTGATCAATGCTAGGCCGACTGGTCCCGGGTCGGGAAGGATAAGGCGCTTACCCCTCCCGACCCGGGCTGTCTCCTCCCTATCTTCTGAGCCGTCGATAGGCCCCCATGTGCTCATCGAATCAGCTCCGAATTCGCCGGCCGTTGTTCTTCTTGCGACTCCATGTTCCTCCAAAGCCACCGGTAGTAGAACAGGAGCTCTTCTTGCTGTCGAAGTACTGCTTCGCGGAGCGAAGATCCTCGGCGTGACTAGCCCAGACGGGGTCAATGCGTCCTAGGCGGATAGCGCCTTCAATCTCCTCCTGCAGGAAACGGGAGAAGAGGTGCGCATGGGAGGGACGCTTTACCCCATTCTCCTTCTCGACCACAGCACCTAGGTGGTGAGATCGATACTTCTTGACGTCCACGAAACTGTCGATCGATGCTTGGATACTGGTTGCGGCTAGGACAAGTATTCTCGCGCTACCGTGCAACGTTGTTCGGTCGTCCTCAAGAGCTACGGTCACTCGAACGAGTTTGTCGGACTTTGAGTGCCCGTACTCGTGCAGAATGGCTTCAAAGGAGTTCCCGAACGCCCTCTCTATCGCCTCTGCCTGGTCAAACCTGATACCCCACTCACGAGGAACCATCACGACTACGTCGGCATACTTTATTCGGCTGTCGAAATCATTCCAGTCACTTGTGTCGACGGCGTTCTCCATCCTGCCGAGGGCCCCTAGGAACAACCTGCGAGCGAGACGATCTAAGCGGTCTCCATTGATTGTCCCCTCAGTTACTCCCTCAATTACATCCTTACTAATCGAGTCGGCTCGGGCAAGGAGCAATGGGCAGTGCTGGTTTATTCCATGAATGCCCGAATGATGGTGCCCTGAGCCCAGAGTCCTATCATAAAGGCCGTCCATCCTGATAATGTCACTAATATCGTTGCTTCCTATCACCGAACGGCTATTCCTGTCACTCCAGGTGTAGTTCAATCTCAACCTGTCGAGTGCATCTACTGTAGGCAGATGGTGCTCGTCAGCGATAATAACCGGTCGCGCCGGTGACTCTGGACATGGTGTAGTGGCCCTGAGCAGAACGGTTCGCAAACTCCTGAGTTGGGCAACCACGGCTTGCTGACCTTGGAAACGTCCTATCGCTGGGAGCAACAGGGTATCGAAACACAGATCATTAGCACTGGGCTTGTCTGAGGTCGCTGAGCGTACCCCGGATAGAGCAACTGCGCCATGACCTCCATTGGAGGTAACTACGCCAGCCCATCGACCTATGGGCCCTTGCATGCTGCCTATTCGACTGTAGTGGCTACTCATTCTGTCCATGATTATCTTGGGGTCAGCCGATCCTGCGATGGAGCGATTGGAGCCTCCAAGGCCACTGAGGCGAGATGTTCCTGCGAAAGTGATGATTCGCAGCTTTCGCCCATCAGGTAGGGTTGTACTGTAAAGCAAACCACTGAGTATATCGCCCTCGGCCATGAATGGCACGACAATCCAATCCGAACCTTGAGGCAGCACCTCTAGAGATGCGGCTAGGATGTCCTTGTCCCCGTACCCCATGCTTTGAAGATCGGGCTTGCTCACCCACGCGGGTACGATGACGAGTAGGTCCTCGGAGGTGTGATGGCTGGCTTCGTATGCGCCGTGGATAGCCGATAAGAGTTGTCGACCCTGGGCGACCAGTGGCTTGCCGTCGGCAGCCACCGGAGCCCCATTCCAGACGGCTCTACCTTTGTTCACTTCTACACTGGCGGCGAATGAATCCTTCTGAGCATTCAGCCCAGTTGAAGCTGAGCCGACGGTGCTAGGAAGTGTTATCCTCTGATCGGAGAAGCCACCCAGCACCTTTGCTAGAGAAGCTGGCTCGTCGCCCTTCTGCACCTGCTTCCAAGCCTTCTCATTCCAGTCATAAATCGAGACGCTGTCTCCTGAGAATCCTCTCGCTGAAGGGGAGTGGTTGATGACCTGGACCCTAGCGCCTCTGGCAGTGGTCCACTGGTGTTGCTCCGGGCCAGTGTTGTGGCCTGTTGACGAAGGAGCGGTGTGACGCGCATTCACGCTTCCATCACTCATATCTGCCACCCCATCTCCACAGATCCGCTACTCGACTCGGATCTCTCCTCGATAGCTGTTGTATTCTGATCTGTCTGCTGTGCAAGCGAGGTTATCTTCTCCGATAGGGGTCCGATAGCTGTGCTTACGACTTCAGTCATCGTGTGAAGGATTCTGGCATCGAAGTTAGACTCATCCCTAGCTTCGAGTTTTTCTGAGCGCCGCTTGTAAATCTCTTTGGCCTCGTCGCGCTCTGCACCGGCTCTAGTAACTTCGTTGAGAGCCTCTTTGAGGGCACAGGTTAGTTCGATTGCTCCGAGAGCCGTGGTGGCTCGCTTGTCCTCATCAGAGTCCTCGTCCTCGATCGCTTCCTCGATGCGATAGTTCGACTTCAGGCCCCTATGTGCGAGATTGATTGCGTAGAGCGCGATACCAAACCATAGGAGCGACCAGACGTGGTCCAGGCTGAGTGAA
>Ga0315318_10000597_pt1 | contig 14891 bp, 12 predicted proteins | sample M1200m3416metaG_FD_203703 | JGI IMG/M metagenome (GOLD analysis project Ga0315318, IMG submission 203703) | Ammonia-oxidizing marine archaeal communities from Monterey Bay, California, United States - M1 200m 3416 | ecosystem: Environmental > Aquatic > Marine > Coastal | place: USA: California... | reverse complement strand
AGGGAAATGCGTTTTTCGTCCTCACAGTTTTTGCTCCCATTGCTGTACCGGGCAGGAGAGCCAACCGGTCACTTGGCCAAGTCGCACGCGAACTCGGACGTAGTAGTGCAGTCGGCCAAGTTCCACGTCTTTGGTTTTCAGTATGGCGGTGTACTTGCCATCGTGTTTGGCCATGGATGTTTTTTCCCATTCAGCTTTCTTGTGGGGCATGGGCTCCCGGCTGGCCGGGCCGGGCCACGGTTTTTCCAGGTAAAACGCGTGGCACAGTTCCACCGCCTCTACACCCTTGGGCTGCTGGATGACGGCCAAAAAACCAAGCGAGTCTCTACCCTCCTTGACCAACGGCGGACGAACATCCGGCAGCGGATCGCCGAAGAAAACATGCTGCAGCCATAAGCGCATGGCCGCCACCTGCTGCGGCGCCCGCGCGGGATGATCGCCATTGGGGTGGGTGTAAATCCGCGCATCACCCTGCAGTTGTTCCATGACTAATCGCGCCTCGGTGGGATGGGCGTTATAATCATTTGAGCCAAGGTTGAACATGATGCTGTCGTTGGCCAGATCAGCCGGCTTGATTTTGAATTGCTCCACCAAATGCGGCGTGAGCGGTTCGCGCTCGGTGAGCTTGCGTAGCATCGCCGGCGAGGCAAACGGGATCGAGCCGGACGACACCACCGAGACAATGCGAGGGTCGTATTTCAGCATCGCACGCACGGCCAATCCACCTTTAGATCCACCAGCCAACACCACTTGGTCGAACTTTTTTTTCAGCACCGTTTCCGCCGCCGTCCACGCGCGCCAATTCGCCTTCATGATGCCGGCAAAGGAGACCACGTTTGCATCGCCCGTCTTGCGGAACCGGTCGAAGGTGGCGTCCTGCCACTCGCCCTCCTTGCTCAGGCCGGTGCGCTTGGTGAATTCCTTCTGCACCGGGTTTGGTTTGAACACCAGCACTGGTATGCCCACACGCGCCGCCGTCTGCCGCCCATAGCCCTCCAGCAGGACGGCGGGAACTTTGCGCCAGTTCACCACATGGCTGGCGAGAAACAGCTTGCCCCTGGCCTCGTCCGCCAGTTGTACCGGCACAAACAAATGCGCGTCGTGCCACCAATCCTCACCCATGAAACGCTGGCTGAAAAACCGGAACACGTAATGCCGTAGCGCCACCTCCCGGCCATCCACATCAACGACCTCCTCCCGGACGGACTTGCGCTCCAGTTGCAGTCCTTCTGGCGATTGCAGCGTCTCGAGATCCACCCGCAACGGCATGAGCTTTTCCGGCTTGGCCGCCTGCGAGGACTGGAGCACACCAGCCAGCAGCATGAGCAACGCGAGTGTGTTTGCTTTCATGTCAGCGCCAACCATGCGACAGGCCAGGATAGCAGGCAACGGGTTTTCTTTCCGGCTTGGCCAAGCTGGTTTAGCCTCTGCGCGTCATGTCATTGCCCGATGAGCCACCTGGCCAAGCGGACCGCACCGAGGGGGACATCAACCTCTCCGACCACCGACTTGCCTGGCAGCAGGCGAACGTGAACGACGCGACTCGCGAAACACTCGAACGCGACTCGGCCGCCTTTCTGCATCAATCCCTTTCCACGCCGTGCCTCACCGAGTTGACCGGTTGCGATGGTATGTACCTGACCGATGCCGACGGGCGGCGCACCATGGATTTTCACGGCAACAGCGTTCATCAGGTCGGCCACGCGCACCCGTCGGTCATTGAGGCGGTCAAGCGGCAACTCGACGACTTGGCCTTCTGCCCTCGGCGCTTCACCAACCAACCGGCCATCGAACTCGCCGAGCGCCTGGCCAAGCTCGCGCCGGGTAACCTAGCCAAGGTGCTGTTTGCGCCGGGTGGCACGGCAGCCATCGGTATCGCGATGAAACTCGCCCGCTACGCCACTGGCCGGCACAAGACGATCTCGATGCGCGACTCGTTTCACGGCGCGTCGCTGGACGCCATCTCGATCGGCGGCGAGGCGCTGTTTCGCGACGGGCTTGGCCCTCTGCTGCCCGGCTGTTTTCACGTCGCTTGGCCAAGTGCGGAGGCGGACGCCGAGGCCATCGAAAAGATCCTCGTCGATGAGGATGACATCGGCGCGGTGATCGCCGAGCCGATGCGCTGCACCACGATCGAGCGGCCCCCGGATGCGTACTGGCGGCGCGTGCGCGAACTGTGCGATCGACACGGCGCGTTGCTCATCTTCGATGAAATTCCGCTTGCGCTCGGTCGTACCGGTCGAATGTTTTGCTGCGAACATAGTGGCGTGACGCCGGACATCCTCGTACTCGGCAAAGGCCTCGGTGGTGGCGTGATACCGATGGCCGCAACAATCACCCGGGCCGATCTCGACATCGCGCCGCAGCGTGCACTGGGCCATTACACACACGAGAAAAGCCCGGTCGGCGCCGCGGCAGCGCTGGCAACTCTCGACGTGATCGAGTCGGACAATCTTCTAGAGCGCTCGAGAAAATTGGGAGCTGAAACACTGGAGGGGTTGCGCGAGTTGCAACGGCGCCACGATGCGGTCATCGACGTGCGCGGGCTCGGGCTCGCAATGGGCGTGAAGTTGAGCAGCCCCGACGCAACCGAGCGCGTGCTGTACGACTGCCTCTCAAACGGCCTGAGCTTCAAAGTCTCAGGGGGCACCGTGATCACCCTCACCCCGCCGCTTACCATCACCAACGAGCAGATGGCCAGGGCCCTCGCCATCCTCGACAAGGCGCTTGGGCGGCTTTAGCGAGTGTGCGCCCGGGTGGCTTGCATCAGTTGCTGCATCCCCTTGATCACTTTTTTGGCCGAGTCTCGCTTGGCCAGGTTGGTGTATTCGTCGGGGTCGGTGTTATAGTCATACAACTCCACGCCGTGTTTTCCCTCACCCCACTCTGTGTAGCGGTAGCGCTCGGTGCGAATGGTGTGGCCAAGTTGATTGTTTATTTTGACTCCGGGAATCTTCCCACGTATTCGCGTCACCGTGAAGGCGGCTTGGCGCACCTTGGCCTTGGGGTTGTTCAGCACTGGCATGAGGCTTACGCCATTGAGGTGAGCCGGCTTGGCCAAGCCGCAAAGGCCGGCCAGCGTGGGGTAGAGATCGATCAACTCCGCAAGCGAGTCGCTGGCTTGACCGGCGTTTTTCATGCCGGGGATGGAGAGGATGAGCGGGACGCGGGCGCTGCCCTCGAACAGGTCGCTCTTTTGCCAAAGACCGTGTTGACCAAGGTGGTAGCCGTGGTCTGAGAAGAAGACGACGATCGTGTTTTCGGCGAGCTTAAGTCGGTCGAGCGCGTCGAGCAGTTTGCCAACGCAGGCGTCCATGAGCGAGATGGAGCTGTAGTAGGCCTGAATGATTTCCCGCCGCCTGGACAAGGACAACTCGCGCTGGTGCGCCCGATCGGCGAGCGCGGCGGGTGGGATGTCATCACGGTCACCGGGCTTCTCCATCACGGGATCAATCTTGTCGAGCGGATACAGCTTGGCGTAGTGCGCCGGGGCGACATACGGGGTGTGCGGCCGGAAGAAACCCATCGCCAGGAAGAACGGCTTGCCGGTTTTGTCGGGATGATGTTGCTCGATCAAACGGATCGCCTCGAGTGCGCCCTTGCCGTCGGTGTGATCCTCGTCGCGGCTCTCGACAATGCGCCAACTAAGCGTACCACCGTATTTCCCCTTCTGCAACGTGGCGACCGGCTCGAGCTCGGTGCGGTCGATGCCGATCGGGTTGGTGACCGTGTTCCACGATGCTGCATCGTCCTTGCCGTCGGTGCCGATTTGCAACGGCACGCCGTAGTGATAAATCTTGCCGACGCGGGCGGCGAAGTAGCCGTTGTCCATGAAATGCTGCGACAGCGTGGTAATGTCCGGATGGCGTTCGCGGAAGTCGCCAGCGTTGGATAGCACGCCGGTTTGCTCGGGGTACAGCCCGGTCATGAGCGAGGCACGGCTGGGATTGCAGACAGGGTACTGGCAGTAGGCGCGGTCGAAGCGCATGCCGCGCCTGGCCAAGCGATCGATGTTAGGCGACTGGACGAGTGGATGGCCGTAGCAGCCAAGGTCGTTATTCAGATCGTCCACGGCGATGAAAAGGACGTTCGGCTTGGCCTTGGCCGCCAGTTCCGGGTTGGCCAAGCAGAAAATGGCCAACGCTGCGACGAGGGAGAAAGCTTTTTTGCGGAAAAACACGCACAAAATTTAATGAAAACAGGGTAAATCGAAAGGTAATTCGCCAGCAATAATTGCATGAATTCGGTTAAAAAAAGTGTTTACACCCCAACAATGCAGATGCAACGTCTCCGCGTCCGAGGCGGGCTGGCTCTCCGGCCCACACCCCAATCATGAAATTGAAATATCGTTTGCAGGATTTGCGCTGGGTAAGCGCAATCTTCCTCACTGGCACATTGTTGACCACCCTCATTGGTTTGCCGATTTTCCTCTATCAATTTGGCAGCCAGATTAACTGGTGGCTGCACGGCAGCATGTTTGTCGGGATGTTCATCGCATCTGGCTTGAGCATCACACTGGGGTATCACCGCCTGTTCTCTCACTTGTCGTTCAAGGCCAAATGGCCGGTGCGGCTGTTCACCCTCATCTTCGGCGCCACGGCGATGGAAAACTCCGCACTCGAGTGGTGCTCGGACCACCGCCGCCACCACAAGCACACCGACGACGATGACGATCCGTACAACATCCAGCTTGGCTTCCTCCATGCGCATATTGGCTGGGTGGTGTTCCGCCCGATCGGAGGAGACGTGCCGCTGACTAATGTCAAGGATCTCAAGAGCGACCCGTTGATACGGTGGCAGCACAATTGGTGGGGGGTGATCGGGATCGCCGTCGGCTTTGGCCTCCCTGCGCTTATCGGCTGGCTCACGGGGGGCGGCATCGGCGCGGCGGCCGGATTACTGATCAGCGGCGTAGCCCGACAGGTCATGGTTCACCACATGACCTTTTTCATCAATAGCCTCTGCCACACACTCGGCAGCCAACCGTACTCGAACCTTTGCTCGGCAAAGGACAGTTGGTTCATGTCGCTGTTCACCTTCGGAGAGGGATACCACAACTTTCACCATGAGTTTCAGCACGACTACCGCAACGGCGTGAAGCCGTGGCAGTTCGACCCCACAAAGTGGAGTATCCGCGTGCTGGAGAAGCTTGGGCTCGCCTCGAATCTTCGCCGTGTCCCTAACGAGACCATCGCCGTGGCTGAGATCCTGGAAACACAGCGACAACTCGACGAGCGGCTTTCCAGGAACAGCGAGACCATCTGCAAAAAAGCCCAGCGCCTCTTTACCGAGGCTCAGGAGGAACTCGCCGCAGCACACGAGAGCTGGGAAAAATCCAAGAAGGAATACACCCACGCACTACGCCAACAGATCGACACGACCAAAGAACAACTGGGCGAGTTGAAACAGCAGGTGGAACAGTCCGTGTTGGAGTTGCGCCAGGCGATCAGCGACTGGCACGACGCCCACCAGGGGCTCGTCCTCAAACTTGTCTAAGCCGGGCGCTTGGCCAGTTTCTTTCTGCGGAACGGCACCTCTCGCGCCGTTTTTGTTTTTCACACCCCACCTGACTATCGACTCAGTCAATACGTCCATTGATTTTATCAATGACCCGGTTTTGGCGAACCTGCACTAATATAACGCCTGCCAGCCATGGCTGGCTCATTGCTCAACAACCCCGTCTGCGAGAAATCGCGGGCGGGGTAACTTTTTAATTCGATCGCACCCGGCCAACTGAAACAACGGGTTTGCCTCCTCCCTACCCTTCCGTCACCATCGGGCCACGACAATATTTCCAATGAAAATTAAACAGTTCATTAAACCAATTCCGGCGGTGTTGGCGTTAGCCTTTGCCGGCTCGGCAGTCGCCAAAGTTTCCAAAACACTCGATGTTTACTGGGTGGACGTCGAGGGCGGCGGCGGCACACTGATTGTCACCCCCGCTGGCGAGTCGATCCTCATCGACACCGGCATGCCGGGCGGCCGCGACCCCAGGCGGTTGCACGAAGCCGCCACCCAGGTCGCCGGTGTGAAGCAGATCGACCACCTCATCGTCACGCACTTTCACATCGACCACTTCGGCGGCGCGGCCGAGTTGTCGGAGAAAATGCCGATCAATCACGTGTGGGACAACGGCATCCCGGAACGCGATCCTGACGGCAAGGCGAACTCCAATTTTTTGCTCCGCATTAAGCCGTACCGAGGCATGAGCGTCAGCGAGCGCCACGTCATCCAGCCCGGCACCGAACTCCCGCTCAAACAAGTCGACGGCCAGCCAAAGATCCACATCCGATGCGTGGCGGCGATGAAGAAGTTTGTGCCGGTACCCAAAGCAACCCCGCGAAACCCCCTCACCGACAAAGTCAAGTGGGTTGCCGAGGACACCACCGACAATGCCAACAGCGTCGCCGTAATCGTCGAGTTGGGTGACTTTCGATTTTGGGACGGCGGCGACCTCACGCAAAACACCGAGGCGCGCCTCGTCACACCACACAATCGAGTCGGCACCGTGGACGTTTACCAGGTGAACCATCACGGACTCGACTTCAGCAACAACGCCGTATTCATCCAGAGCCTCGCGCCAACCGTCTCGGTGATGAACAACGGCGTGACAAAGGGCTGCGGCGCGGCGTCCATTGCCGCCGTCAAGAGCGCCAGGGTCAAGGCGATGTATCAGCTCCATAAAAACCTGCGCGACGATATCGAAAATAACACAACGAACGAATTCATCGCCAACCTTACACGAGACTGCGACGCGCATCACATCCACATGTCCGTCTCCCCCGACGGCAAACAGTACACCATCAGCATTCCCGACAAGGGCCACAGCCGCACTTACAAAACCCGGGAGAAATAACCTTCGGCTACCGGCCAAGTGTAAGCCGGACGACATGATTTATCTAGACCATCTCACGACCACACCGCCGCTGCCGGAAGTGTTCGATGCCATGCAGCCTTGGCTTCGCGAAGGGTTCGGCACACCAACCTCGCTGCACAAGCTTAGCCTCGAGACGCGCGATGCCATCGACGAGGCCCGGCAGCGCTTGGCTAAGCTGTTGAATGCGGCCGAGCCGGAGGAGATCATTTTCACTTCCAGCGGCACCGAGGCGATCAACCATGCGGTCAAGGGTACTGCTTTGGCCAACCGGCGTTTCGGCAGCCACATCGTAACCACCGGGATCGAGCATCCGGCTGTGCTTGGCTCGATCGCCTGGCTAGAAAGGCAAGGCTTCAGCAGCACACAAGTCGGCGTTGATGACCAAGGCCGTATCGATTCCGGCGCGCTTGCCCAAGCGATGACAGAGGAGACTATTCTGGTCAGTTTGCACCATGCAAACCACGACCTCGGCACGGTGCAATCGATCACCGATGTGGCCGAACTCACCGACGCACGCAGCATTCCGTTGTTCGTCGATGCCACCGCAAGCGGCGGGTGGCTACCAATTGATGTTCAGCAACTTGGCGTCGATCTGATGGCCCTGGCACCGCACCGCTTTTACGGCCCGAAAGGAGTTGGTGTGCTGTACAAAAACCGTCGTGCGCGCGTGGAAAAGCTCCTCCATGGCGGGATGCAGGAAAATGAGTTTCGTGCCGGCACGGAAAACGTGGCCGCTATCGCTGGAAGCGGAGTCGCTGCTGAACACGCCACCGCCACGCTTGCCCAAGGGGCGGCACATGCCGCCAAGCTGCAAGTGCGGCTGCTCGAGGGCATTAGCCAAGCCGTCGAGGGCGTTCACTTGAACGGCCCCGAGCCAGGCGACGGGCGGTTGCCGCATCATCTCAGCCTCAGTACCGAAGGCGTCGAGGGCGAAGGCCAGGCGCTGATGCTCGACATGCGAGACGTCGCCATCGCCGCCGGGGCGGCGTGTACGACACGGTCGATGCGCTTGCCCCCTGCCCTTCTCGCCATTGGCCGCGACGCCGATCTGGCCAAGGGTACCACGCTTTGGGGGATCGGCCGCGACACCACGGAGGCGCAGATCGACCTGGCGGTCGAGTCATTCGCGGTAGTCACGGCTAGGTTGCGCAGCATGACACCTGCTCATTAATTTGTCGGCGTAGTTGGCAAAGTTCGCTTGAAACCCGGCTGCACATCGTTTAGATAGTCGGCGCGGAGCTAAATTTAACGTGGCTGAAATCGAAGACAAATACGAGGAAAACACCGCCGGCAAATATTTTGTTGATGAACAATGCATCGACTGTGATCTGTGCCGCGAGACAGCGCCATCCTGCTTCACTCGGAATGACGACGGAGGTTACTCCTTCGTCACAAAGCAACCGGAGAACGAGGAGGAGGAGGAGCAGTGCAAGGAGGCTATGGATGGCTGCCCGGTGGAAGCCATCGGCGACACCGGCGCCGCCTAGGCCGACCCAGCTCATTTTTTAGCAGGCCCATAGCCAAAGACGAATGAGGGCCTGCTGTTTTTCTAGCCGATCTTCTGCAACCGGCGTCGCAACAGTTCCAATGCCTGGTGCACCGTAGCGTGCTTGAATGTCTCGCGATCGTACGGGTGGAATTTGCGGATCGCCAACGGCCGGCCACCTCTCGACGCCACGCCCAGCCAAACGGTGCCAACCGGCTTGTCCGGCGTGCCTCCGCCCGGCCCGGCGATGCCGGTAACGGATAGGGCGTGATCGGCCCCACTCAGCGTCAAGGCACCCTCAACCATCTCGATGGCCACCGGTTTGCTCACAGCACCGTGTTCCGCAAGGGTCGATTCGCTCACGCCCAGCAGTTTGTGTTTCATTGCGTTGCTGTACGTCAGCACGCCGCCGGCAAAGATCACCGAAGCGCCGGGCACGTTGGTGATGTGGTGCCCGAGAAAACCGCCGGTGCACGACTCAGCGACAGCCAAGGTTTCGCCGGCGCCGATCAACCGCTCGACCACTACCTCTGCGATCGATTGGTCGTCTGTGCCGTAGATTTGTTTGTCAATAGCAACACGAATGATCGCCTCTGCATCGGCAATCAACTGCGGTATTTCCGTACCGTAACCACAAAGCCGGATGTCCACCTGCCCAGTGCGTGCGCAAAAACCCAGATCGAGCCCGAGATCCATAAGTGGTTTCAACTTGTCGAGTAGCATATCCTCCACCATCGACTCGCCGACACCCAAACTCCGCAGTGTTCGGCAATGAAACTCCTGCTTGAGTGGTAAAAAATTTTTAATGAACGGCAGCACTTGGTCATCTACCATCGGCCGCAACTCGCGCGGCGGACCGGGTAGCATCAGCAGCCAAGCCGGCACGACGCTGGCTCGGAATGGGGTTGGCGACACCTCAATGGCCAGGCCAGGGGCGGTGCCGTTTTCGTTCAGGAACACCACCGCGCCTTCCGGCACCTCTGCCTGCACCAGCACCGTCCTGGGCATCGGGCGGTTGCTGCGCCTGGCGAAAAATCGTTCGATATGATCGGCAATCGTGTCATCCCGGTGAAGTGGCTTGGCCAGTAGATCGGAGATTAACTCGCGTGTGACATCGTCGGAGGTCGGGCCAAGTCCACCTGTGGTGATGACGAGGTCGGCGCGGCCAAGCGCCGCCTGCACTGCCTCGCAGATCGCCGGGCCGGTGTCCGGTACGGTGACTTGACGTGAAAGGGTGTAGCCACTGTCGGCGAGCCGTTGGCCAAGCCATTGCTGGTGGGTATTGAGCACGCGGCCAAGTAAGAGCTCGGTGCCGGTGTTGATGAGTTCGATCTCCACTGCGCGGCGCGCGAATATCGGGGCAGCGCTTGGCCGGGGCAAGCTTGGCCTTTGGTTGACCTTGACCAAGTGCAGGCGCATCCTGTCGCTCATGAATCATTCTCCCGGTTTTCTCACTGTAGTCGATGAAGCACGAACACGAGTGAACGAGGTCGACCTGAATCAGGCCCGCGAACACCTAGCGAACAACCCGGACGCCATCCTGATGGACGTACGTGAGGACAAGGAATGGGTGAGCAGCCACGCAGCCGGCGCCGTTCACTTGGGCAAAGGAATCCTCGAGCGCGACATCGAGTTGACGGTGCCGGACAAGGGTGAGGAAGTGATCATGTACTGCGGCGGGGGATTTCGATCGGTGCTCACGGCGGAGGTGGCCCAGCGAATGGGCTATACGAATGTCCACTCGCTCATCGGCGGCCACAAGGCGCTCGTCAACGCCGGTTGGGATATGGAGAACGGTGAATGACAAGCCGCTGCTTGGCCGAGTGCCTGGCCAATGGATCTACTTCATCTTATTGAAGTTGGTCTGGAGGATGTCACGGGCCTGCTGGCCCTTGAACTTGCTCTGGGCAGCCTCGATGACGCCGGCCTCAAGGGCGTTCTTCGTCGGACGCTGCACCTGGTAGAAGATGCCAAAACGGCCCGGAAAATCCTCGCCGGCCACGGCATATGCCGCCGCCTCGTCGGTGGGATCGTGATCCTCCGGCATGAGTTTGAACTCGCCTCCCTTGCGGGGATTGGAGCTGTCAAATGCGCCCGCGAAAAACTCGGTGCACTCGCTCAGGCACTCGATGAAGCTGAAGCCGTCATGATCCATCGCGGCGTCCATCATCTCGAGCAAGTGCTTGGGATTGGTGTGCGACGTGCGGGCCACAAAAGTCGCCCCGGCCGAGATGGCGAGCTTCATCGGGTTGACCGGCTGATCGAGCGCGCCCCAGTTGTCGGTCTTGCTCTTGAAGCCAAGCGGCGAAGTCGGCGAGGTTTGCTTCTTGGTCAGGCCATAAACAAAGTTGTCCATGACCACGTAAGTCATCTTGACGTTTTTTCGGGCGGTGTGGACGAAGTGGTTACCGCCGATGGAGAAGGCATCGCCGTCGCCGCCGAAGGTGAACACGTGCAAGTCGGGTCGCGAGATGGAGAGTCCACTGGCGAAGGATAACGCGCGACCGTGAATGTAGTGCACGCCGTGTGCCTGCACAAAATACGGAAAACGGCTGGAGCAACCAATGCCGGCCACGGTGGTCACGCTCTCATGAGGGATGTTTCGCTTCTGGATCAGTTTGTAGTAGATGGAGAGCACGGAAAAATCACCGCAGCCCGGACACCAAGTCGGGTTATCAGCGGTGATCTCTTTTTTGGTCACCGGTTGGCGTTCCCCGGCGTCCTGTGAGGATTGCTCCATTGTTGCGCTGTCACTCATCTTGTTTAAATTGCATCAGGCTGTGGCCAACTTCTCTACTCTGCACTCCTTGACCCGCTCGATGATTTCCGAAACCTTCCAGCGGCGAGCGGCTGTCTTGTTGATGCCTTTGATGCGCGCATCGGCAAACCGGGCGCGGAGTACGCCGGCCAACTGGCCGTAGCCGTAGACACCGCCGTCGTTCATCTCGACAACATAGACCGAATTGAACCGCGAAAAAATGGCATCCAAGCCGTTCGGCAACGGGTTGATGTGTTTGATGTGCAGCGCGGACAAGGTATCGCCATTGTTGCTGAGTTCTTCCACCGCCTCAAGGAGCGGCCCCTTGGTCGATCCCCAGCCCACCAGCAGCACATCACCGGAGTCCGCCCCGCACACCTCAGGGACGGGCAATTCATCCGCAAGTGTCTTGAGCTTGTTGCGGCGTTTTTTTGTCATCGCGATATGGTTCACCGCATCACCGCTGGGATGCCCCGACTCGTCATGCTCCAGGCCAGTCACCACGGGGTAACGGCCATCCTCAATCCGCGTGCCGGGAGCCCGGTGTTGGCTGAGCCCGTCTCCGGACGACAAGTCGTACGGCTTGTGCGACGGAACGGGGCTCAAGTCCAGTTCAACATCCTTACAAATCGTTTTCAGATCCGGCTCCTTGAAAGCCTCGATGCGAGTGGCTATGGCCTGGTCGCTGAGCACAAACACGGGGACGCTGAATTTGCGGGCAATATTCACCGCCTCGATGGCGGTATAAAAACAATCCTCAACGTCGGAGGCGGCCAGCACCACACGGGGCGAGTCGCCGTGGCCACCGTACAAGGCGATATTGAGATCTGACTGCTCGACATCAGTCGGCAACCCGGTGGAGGGGCCGCCGCGTTGCACGTCGATCACCACCAGCGGCATCTCCGCCATGACCGCCCACCCGATGGCCTCTGTCTTCAGTGAAATGCCCGGGCCGCTCGAACCGGTGACCGCCACGTGCCCGCCGTAGCTCGCGCCTATCGCCATCGAGACGGAGGCAATCTCATCCTCACACTGGATGAACGACCCGCCATACTTGGGCAACTCGCGCCGGAGCAATTCCATGATGTCCGACCACGGTGTGATGGGGTAACCGGCACCAAAACGAACCCCTGCGGCGATCAGCCCGTAGCCAATCGCCTCGTTCCCTGACATTACCACCTGGTTCGAACGCTCAGCACCGCCCCTGGCTAGGCGGAACAGATTGGAGATGTCGCCAGACTGATAACGACAACCAGCCTGGAAGGCGTCCATCGCCGTCTTCACGATGCTTTCGCCCTTGCCATCAAACCGCTCGTTGATTAGCCGCTCGAGCTTCGTCGCATCGAGGCTGAACATCCCGGCGATCAAGCCAAGCGCATAAATGTTCTTGCCCTTATCACGGGCAGTGCCACCGATCGCCTCGACTGTCAGGCTGGAGATGGCGATACCAATGTGCCGATACTTGGTCAGCCATTCTTCACACGGTTCCACGTGGTCGCTGTCGTAAACCAGAATGCCTCCCTTGGTCAGGTTATTGACATGATTATCGTATGAGTGCTGGTAAAAGGCAAACAGCACGTCGGCTTTGTCACCGGGGCTAAGCACCTCACCGGAGCCAAGGCGCACCTGAAAAATGGACGCCCCACCCGAGATGGTCGACGGGATCGTCATCATGGTCATGACCTCCCGCTCACTCCTCCCCGCCAATCGCGCCAAGAACCCGCCGATGGACTGGATTCCGTCTTGTGAGTTACCAGCGAGGCGAATCGTCACCTCGGAAATATTGGAGGCTTGGGAGTTGCTCCCATCTTTGGCCTCCGAAACAGTTGTCTCGCTCATCGAGAAATTTGATTGATTATACCCCAACCTCCCCCAAACAACAGGAGCGGCGGCGGTGAAAGTAACAATCTTTTTACGCGTGTCAAACGATTATCCGCTCCAATGCAAAAAATATAATTTGCATCGCTAATCCTGAAAACCCGGACACAAACTTGGCCAGGCTCACGCACCCAACTCACCCCGAATCAGAGCCATCAACTCGCCGTACTTCTCGGCCGCGCTAAACTGTGGGAACTCATCCTTCACGCCGTCCGGTGCCCGGAACAGAAAGCCAACATTGGCCTCACCCAGCATTGTCGTATCGTTGTACGAGTCGCCAGCGGCGATCACCTTGTAATTCAGCCCGCGAAACGCCGCCACCGCTTTGCCTTTCTGATCCGGCTGCCGCAACCGGTAGTTGGCCACACGCCCTTCGCCGTCAATCTCGAGTTGATGGCACAAAATCGCCGGCCAGGCCAAGTGACGCATCAGCGGCCCGGCGAACTCCTCGAACGTGTCCGACAGGATGACCACCTGCGTGATCATACGCAGCTCGTCGAGGAACGCCCTCGCCCCCTCTAGTGGCGCGAGCGTGCCGATCACTTCCTGGATATCCGCCAACTTGAGATCGTTCTCGGCGAGTACGGCCAAGCGACCGGCCATCAACTCGTCGTAGTCCGGGATGTCGCGCGTAGTCAGCTTGAGCTGCTCTATCCCGGTTTTCTCGGCGAAAGCGATCCAAATCTCCGGGACTAACACCCCCTCAAGATCCAACGTGACGATGGTTTGTTGCTTCATGTCAGTGCCCATTGCCGAGTGGAAACGGCGCGAACTGTTGTCCTCGCCGCCGCCAAATCATTCAAGCCGAATCGCGCTTGGCTTATGGACATTTTGTTACTTTTTGCACAGAAGTGAAAAAGTTGGACGGCCACCCGCTGGTTCTCGCTTGAGCAGTCGCTGGGCTGATAAAAAGAGGTAAACAGTCCGTTTTGTTCGGCAAACCCCATGTAAGGGCGCTTCCATCGCGACTTGGCTGTGCGAAGCGGCAGGCAAGCCTGAATGCATGGCACAGAAAATGCCCTCGCGTGGCCCATCTGGCAGCGAGCAGTCCGAGTGAACCATTGACATCGCTGAGCTGGTGGTGAGTTGTGATGGGCAAAAAGGCCTGATCATTAAGTTTTAACTAAAAAAGACTTGATAAACCATGTCATAAACACCCTTAATGGGTAAGGGCCTTGAACAGGCCCTTGTTTTGTCGCCCAGCATGGTTTCAGGCGGCATGGCGTAATTTTTATCCCTATAAACATGAGCAAAGCAAAATTAGAATACATCTGGCTGGACGGCTACAAGCCGACCCAAAGCCTGCGAAGCAAAACCAAGGTCGAGACCGATTTTGGTGGAACATTGGAAGACTGCCCCGTGTGGTCATTTGACGGCTCATCGACCGAGCAGGCTGAAGGCAACGACTCCGATTGCCTCCTCAAGCCGGTTGCCCTGTTCCCGGATCCCGACAAGGTCGGCACCGACAACTGGCTGGTCATGTGCGAAGTTCTCAACGCCGACGGCACCCCGCATGAATCCAACGGTCGCGCCACCATTGACGACGACGATGATGATTTCTGGTTCGGCTTCGAGCAGGAATATGTCTTGTGGGACACGGACACCAATCTCCCGCTCGGCTTCCCGAAGCACGGTTTCCCCGGGCCGCAGGGCCCATTCTATACTTCCGTCGGTGCTGCCAACGCAATCGGCCGAGAGATCGTCGACGAACATTTGCAAATCTGTCTCGATGCCGGCATCAACGTCGAGGGCATCAACGCTGAGGTGATGATGGGCCAATGGGAGTACCAGGTTTTCGCCAAGGGCGCAGCCCGATCCGGCGACGAAATGTGGGTTGCGCGATACCTGCTCGAGCGCATTGGCGAGCGTTACGGCGTCTCCGTGAACCTGGA
>Ga0315318_10000594_pt1 | contig 14907 bp, 13 predicted proteins | sample M1200m3416metaG_FD_203703 | JGI IMG/M metagenome (GOLD analysis project Ga0315318, IMG submission 203703) | Ammonia-oxidizing marine archaeal communities from Monterey Bay, California, United States - M1 200m 3416 | ecosystem: Environmental > Aquatic > Marine > Coastal | place: USA: California... | reverse complement strand
AGTATTACCTGAAGTCGTTGAAGAAAGAGAAAGTGGATATCTTGCAGTTAAATATGAAAAAATTGTACCATTATTGATAGAAGCAATAAAAGAATTAAAACAAGAAATTGATGAATTAAAGAAAAAAAATTAAGTTTTTGGATAAAAACTTGATATTTATATATAGTTAATAAAGTTATAACATAAGGAGTTATATAATGGCAAAATCAAAAGAAGTAAAGTTCACAACTGAAGAGTTAAGTTCACTTTCAGGATTGAGAGATTCTTATGCAGCTATCCAAAACGATTTTGGAGCAGTTAAAGTAAGAAAGGTTCTTTTAGTTCAACAACTTAATTCATTAGAAGAAACTGAAGTTCAGTTAGAAGCAAAGTATACTGAAACTCAATCTACAGAACAAGAACTTGTGAAATCTTTGAATGAAAAGTATGGTCCAGGTAATCTCGACCCACAAACAGGAGTATTTACACCAGTAGAAACACCTGCTCCAGTAGAATCATCTACTGATACAGCTTCCAGTCAAGAAAAAGCTTCCTAATAGTTTAAAAAAGTATCAGGTTGGCCCCTTTTGGGATCATTGCGTGATATTTATTAACCGAAATATATCGTTCCGATATATAATAATTTATAACATTTTAGGAGAATAAAAATGGCTGAAAGAATAGTAAGTCCTGGTGTATTTACACGAGAAAAAGACTTATCCTTTCTACCACAAGGTATTGCTGAAATAGGTGCTGCAGTTATCGGTCCAACCGTTAAAGGCCCCGCATTTACACCGACTCGTGTATCGAGTTTTTCAGAATTTAAAAATATCTTTGGTGATTTGGATAGTCGATTCTATGTACCAATGACAGCCCAGGAATATTTAAAACACGCACCTTCTGTTACGATAGTTCGTATCTTAGGATTGGGTGGTTATCAACCAAGTACATTAAGATTAAGTTTAACACCAATATTAGCACAAACAGGATCCGCTGGATCAACTGCTAAAGTTGTTGCAGTATTACACCCATCAAGAGCAAACTCATCTTTAGATTTGGGAGCAGCTGCTATGGTTACTGTTGATGCAAGTGCTGATTGGAATGCAACTACATTAACAATTAATAGTGTTGCAAAAACAATCTCATTTGATACTGGTTCAGATAACTATGTAACAAAAGTTTTTGGTTCAGACCCACAAACTACAAATACAAATGTATATGTGTATAAAGAATACAAGGAATTTTCATCTCAACATGGATTTGATGCAACTACACTATTGAGTGCAGCATCAGCATCATCAGGTGAAGATTTTACTCATGATTATAGTGTGGCAACTTCACCTTACTTCATTTCACAATTAAGTGGTGGAGCTAGAAAAAATCTATTTAAGATTAAATCTAAATCACATGGAAATTCTGTTAATGGTGATTTCAAAATTGCTATTGCAGATTTAATTGCAGCAGGTGGAAAAGCTGGTAGTGATTGGGCTCACTTTACACTTCGTGTATTGAGAAACAATCCTGGTGAAACTAATGATAAAGAAGTATTAGAATCATTTGTAGACCTCAATTTTGATCCAGATTCACCAAACTATGCACCAAGACGAATCGGTGATAGATATGTAACAAGTGATTCGGTAGGTAAATTAACCTTTAATGGTGATTGGCCTGGAACAGATGGTTCAGTTCATATTCGTATTAGTGATTATGAAACAGAACTTGAAGGTATTAATGAAGCATTAGTACCACATGGTTTTGCAGCAGTATCTAATCCAACTCTTGGAACTTCAACAGTACCAAGTGGTAGTTTTGTGATAAATCAGACTAATTCATCTACATCTAAATTTGATAAAAATCAATATTATGGATGGGATTTTGACGCTGACAATAACAAACAATACTTAGCACCTTTACCAGCAAGTGGTGGTACAGGTGGAAATGCAGCATTTAGTTTAGAAAATATGTATGGGCATGTAAATGCAGCTACAGATTTAAGTGTAGATACTGCAGCTAATGGTTCTACATTACTAACATTAAGTGTAGCTGATAAAGCACAGTTAAAGTTTGTTGCACCACTTCAAGGTGGATATGATGGAGATAATCCAACTACATTAAAAGCAACTGGTACTGATATTTCTACATCAAATACACAAGGATTTGATTGTAGTGGTACTTTAGCAAGTGGTTCAAAATCATATGAGAGAGCAATTAATGCAATTAGTAACCCTGATGAGTATGATATTAATTTATTGGTAACACCTGGTGTTGTCCATGAATATCACTCAGCAGTAACCAAACATGCAATTAGTAAAGTTGAAGCTCGTGCTGATGCTTTCTATGTAATGGATGGTTCAAGATGGGGTCGTTCAGTATCAAATGCAGTTAGTGATATAAACGCTCTTGATACTAACTATGCAGCAACTTATTATCCTTGGGTCAAAGTGATTGATACCACTAAATCTAAACCAGTTTGGGTTCCGCCATCAGTTGTACTACCTGGAGTAATCGCATTTACAGATAGTGTAGCACACGAATGGTTCGCACCTGCAGGTTTAAACAGAGGTGGATTAGGAAGTGTAGTGGAAGCAAAAACAAGACTAACACATACAGAGAGAGATACTCTTTATGAAGGTCGTGTTAATCCAATTGCATCTTTTCCTGGACAAGGAGTTGTAGTGTTTGGACAAAAAACATTACAGGGAAAACCATCAGCTCTTGATAGAATCAATGTTCGAAGACTATTAATTAGACTTCGTAAATTCATTGCTTCATCTTCAAGATACTTGGTGTTCGAACAAAACACAGCATCAACAAGAAACAGATTCTTAGGAATAGTTAATCCATTCTTAGAATCAGTTCAAGCTAATAGTGGTTTGTCAGCATTTAAAGTAGTGATGGATGACTCTAACAACACACCAGATGTTGTTGATAGAAATGAGTTGAGAGGACAAATCTTTATTCAACCTACGAGAACTGCAGAGTTCATTGTGTTGGATTTTGTTGTTCAACCAACTGGGGCAGCATTCCCTGAGTAAGTTTAACTTATAAAAATACTGTCTTATAACGAAGAGCCCACATTCAATTTAGAGTGTGGGTTTTTCATTTCTACGAAAAAAGTCAAAAAGTCGGGGTGTCTCATTTTCTTTTAAGGGAAAATTTTGACTCTATAGAAAAAACTTCTAAAAAACTTCTAATAATGATATATAATTATAGTGTGTAGATTCATTTTTTTTAGATTTCTGATATTTATTATCGAAGAAAAATTAACGGCAAATAATTAAAATGGAGAACAAAATGGCCGACATATTAGCAGCAGACGAAATCTTTTTTACACCGTTTGAACCGAAAACGAAAAATCGTTTCGTCATGTATATTGACGGAATACCTTCTTATTTTGTAAAGACAATGAATCGACCACAAATTACCTTTGAAGAAGTTGAACTTAATCATATCAATATTAAAAGATATATTAAAGGTAAAGGTACATGGGAGCCTTTAGAAATAACTCTATATGATCCAATCGTTCCAAGTGGAGCACAGGCAGTTATGGAGTGGGTAAGATTACACCACGAATCAGTAACAGGTCGTGATGGATATTCAGATTTTTATAAGAAAGAGATTAAATTTAATCTTTTAGGTCCAGTAGGTGATAAAGTTGAGGAGTGGGTATTGAAAGGTGCTTTCATACAAACCGCTAACTTCAATGACTTAGATTTTGCTAATGGAGCAGATGTCGCTGATATATCGTTAACACTTCGTTACGACTACGCAGTACTTTCGTTCTAAAACTATAAGGAAAACAACATGGCCTTTAAAGATATTTTTAAAGATGATAACTCATATAACGAGAAATCTATTATAGGGTTTGGTGCGTTTGCAGTGATGGTAATATTTGCAACTGCAGATATTGTAACAGGTGCTATTGGTAAGGATTTAGTAATTAACGAAGTTGTTTATAATTCTTTTCTATTAACTACATTAGGTAGTTTCGGTATAGCAGGAGCTGAAAAGATTTTTTCACAACAAAAAAAATAAATTTGATTATTTTAAATTAAAATAATAGTTATTATAAATAAACGGTTTTAAACACATTTCATAGGAGAAAAAAAATGGCTGAAAATCAGTACGATTTTCCGACCGAAGTTCTGGCTCTACCTTCAAAAGGTTCACTCTATCCAGAGGATAGTCCACTTCATTCAGGAACAATCGATGTCAAATATATGACAGCAAGAGAAGAAGATATATTAACTTCAACAAACTTAATTGAAAAGGGAGTAGTAATAGATAAACTTTTAGAAAGTGTTATCGCAGACCCTAAAGTTAGTATAGATGACTTACTAATTGGTGATAAAAATGCACTAATGGTAGGCACAAGAGTATTGGGATATGGTAAAGACTATACAGTAGTGATAGAAGATCCAGATACGGGATTAGAAGTAGAACATACTTTTAATTTAACAGAGTTAAAGAATAAGGAAATAGATGAAAAAGTTTTTAATAGTGCAAAAGAAAACAAATTTTCATTTACTTTACCTAACACTAAGAAGAAACTTGAATTTAAATTACTCACACATAAAGACGAGAAAGAAATTGATAAAGAAGTTAAAGCATATGATAAGTTATCAAAGGTAACTGGAGTATCAAATGAATTAACAACTCGTCTAAAAAAACAAATTATTTCGGTTGATGGTGAAACTGAACGAAAAACTATTAATAATTTTGTTGATAATCAGTTCTTATCATTAGACACAAAAGCATTTCGTAAAAAATATAATTCAGTATCACCTGATATAAATTTTGATTGTGAATACGAAAGTCAAATAGGAGAACTCCATACGGTAAATATACCAATAGGAGTACGATTTTTTTGGCCTGAGTCCGAATTATAAAAAAGAACTTCACGAAGAAATTTACAATATAATTTATCATGGAAAGGGATTCACCTTTTCCGAAATTTACACTATGCCAGTATATTTAAGGAGATTTTATCTTAAATTGTTAATTGATACTCGGCAAAAAGAAAACGCAGAAATAGAAAAACAACAACCTAAGCAAAGATTTCAAAAATCTTAAAGTTTGATATTTATTACTGAATAAAATCATATAGGGAAAATTCCATGAAAATTAAAGAATCACAACTAAGAAAATTACACGAAGCAGGTTTGTTAGAGGGTTTCTTTGCACGCCTGAAGAGAGATATTCAAAAACTTAGTGATAAGAAAATTCAATCAATTATAGATAAAGGGAATGAAGAGGTTGCAGATTTCATAAAGGATTTTAAAAAGAATCCAAATAAATATATGAAGTATGATAGAGAATTAGGATTTTAATTCTAATTTTAAATAGGAAAAAATAAATGGCCGACTCAGATAGAGCACTCGAAAATGCTGAACAAATTATCAAGCTTACGGAAGAACAAGCAGCTCAGCAAGAAAAAATCAAAGGATTATTAAAAGGTATTGATGGGTTAAATAAGACACAAAGAGCTGAACGAGAGAAAGATATTAAATCAGCAAAGCTTATTTTAACAATTAAGAAGAAAGAACTAAAAATTACACAAGGACTTTCAGATGTCCAAGATGAACTTCGTGATCTTACCGATAAAGAATCTGCATTAGCTTTCGATATGGTAGCACATAAAAAGAAAATTTTAAAAGCAGCTGCTGAAGTTAGAAAGTTAGAAAAGATTGGTACTGTTGAGGCTAAAGAAAAAGTAAAAGAACTTAAAAAACAAACAAAGTTTACTAAACAACTTTATGATAAAAATAAAGATATGGTTGCAAAAGTTCAAGTACAACATCAACTTACTGACAAATTACTTGGTACTATAGGATCAAGTGTTTCGGGCATGAAAGGTATGGTTGCACAGGCTGAGTTATTTTCAATGGCATTATTAAAAAATCCATTTGTTTTAATGTTGGCTGCATTAGTAGCAGTTGTTAAAATGCTTAGTATGGGAGTTAAACAAGCTTTTGATTTCCAAGACGAATTGGGAACTTCCGCTAATCAATCTATACAGTTGGCTTCAAAGTTAACTTTGGTTAATTCATCACTTTCAGTATTGGGAATCGATGGTACAAAAATTGCAGGAGAATTAGCAAATAATTTGGGTGGAATAGGTGCCGTTACAAAAGAAAATGTAAATTATTTTGGTTTGATGTCAAAATCACTTGGTGTCTCTTCAGAAACAGGTATTCAAGTTTTTAAAGCAATGGAATCAATTTCGTCAGCTGGTGAAGCGGGTGCAAAAGCAACCTTAGAATTTACAGCTGCGTTAGCAGAATCAAATAATGTCGCTCCTGGAGCCATTATGAATGATATTGCAGCAAATACAGAAATGTTTGCTGAGTTTGGTTTAGATGGTGGAAAAAATATAGCTAAGGCTGCAGTTCAGGCAAGAAAGTTAGGATTAAATTTAGCAACTACAGCTAAAATAGCCAATTCCCTATTAGACTTTGAATCTTCCATAGAGAAAGAAATGGAAGCCTCAATGTTAATTGGTAAACAATTAAATTATAATAAGGCAAGAGCATTAGCACTTGAGGGTGATTTAGCAGGAGCAGCCGCAGATGTAGTAAAACAAATTGGTGGTAAGGCAGAATTAGAAAAGATGAATGTTCTTCAAAGAAGAGCATTGGCAGATTCAATTGGAGTTTCAGTAGATGAATTGAGTAAGTTGGCAGGTGGAAAAATGGAAGTAAAAGATGCCGACAAAGATATTAAAAAACAACAAGCGAATATGACCAAAAATTTAAATAAAGGGATTGAGGGCCTACAAAAAGTAATGAGTTTTTTAATAAAGGCAACCCTTGGCCTTACGGCCGTAACTCTTCTTCTTACTGCAGCGCGGAGCATGGGTATGCTTAAAGGTTTTGGAAAAGGTGGAATGCTGAAATCTATGAAAAGTGGTGGTACTAAGTTAATGGGTAAGGCTGCTTTAGGAGTTGCAGGTAAAAAAGCATTAACCAAAAAAGGTGGTGGTGCTATAATGAAATCAACTGGTAAAAAAGTTTATGGTGCGGCAGCCAAAGCAGCGGTTACAAAAGGAACTGCAAAAATAGCAGGTAAGACTTTAGCGAAAAGTGCTTTAAAGAAAATACCTGGTGTAGGACTTATAGCTGGACTTGGATTTGGACTCAGTAGATTGATGAAAGGTGATTTGGCAGGTGCAGTAGGAGAAATTGCAAGTGGAGCTGCTTCAATAATTCCTGGACTTGGAACGGCAGCATCTCTCGCAATAGATGCAGGATTAGCTGCAAGAGATATAAGTAAGGCGAATAAAGATAGTGCAGAAGTTATAGGAGAACAATCAACCGCAATAGAACAAAAAGTATCTGCAGAAGAACCAGATACAATGAAAAAAATGGCAGAACATCAAGTAACGGATTCAGAGACAACAAAGGTGTATCAAGAGAAATCTCTGATAATGTTACAACAAATTATAGAAGCAAACAACCAAACAGGTACTAAAGTAGAGGGATTAACTAAGGAATAATAATGGCACTTATAGATATGTTAACAGATATTACAAGTTTCAACTACTCAAAGGTAGGAGTGAAACAAGGTGAATATTTTGGTGAGGATAAGGCTACTGGATTTACACCCAATAGACAAACTAATAATCCAACCGAGTATGTTGAGAATGCTATTACAGGATTGGGAACAACTGATTATTTCATACCTAATTATAATCCATTATCAGATGCAGAAAGTATACATATAATGAATCCCGATGGTACGGATTATTTCACACCTGATTATAATCCATTAGAAGATTCAAGTATTTTTGAAAGTTCATTTGTTAATTATTTCGATGATACACATCAAACAGGTTTACATTTACATCCAGAACATAAAGTAAGTAATTTTGTAAATCAAGATGGTTTTACACCAACCGCGGTAAACTATTTTGGTGATGAAAACCATCCAGGATTTAATCTTAATATTTCACATGGTGAAGATGTAGAATCACATTATATAATTGGTAGTGGAAATGATTGGAATTTTTCTGAAGGTTCATTTACTGATATGTTTGATATAAATGCCAGATTCACAAGTGGACAATTTGTATCAGAAATGGTTGATACAGATTTTGATATTGAAGATTTTGGTAGTAATTTAATTACTATAAGTTATGACAGAGTGGTTAATGCAAGAGTTGGTTATGGAACAAATAAACCAAATCTTGGAGATTTTGGTGAAAGTGCAGAAAATACTATTGATGGTGAAGAGGGTAAACTTCATTCAGAACTTAGGTTAAGAGATATAGATAAACTTTATGAATTTAAAGGTGGTATGGCAAAAGCATTACGAGAACCAAATAACTTTGGTTTTGATGAACCATTTATAGTTCACGATATTGGTGATGGTTATGATAGTATTGGTTTAGATGAGGGAATTTTCAGAGGTGGTTTGGCCTTAAATGTTGTTAGAACTGCAGAAGATGCAATTAGATTTGCAAAATGGACATTAACACCAAGAGGTATCATTTGGAATTTGAAACAATTTGTTTTACAGGCTCAAAACCCAATTATAGAAAATAGAATATTTAATCCACTTGGTGTAATAGGTTCAATTGTACCTGGACTACATTTACCACGACATACTAATGGAACATTTTTAGATGTTAATGATCCACCTTCATATGATACATCACTTGATGGTGTAAATATAACAACTCCAGAAGAAGAGGAACAGGGTTTACTTGGTAGTTTATTTAGTTCAGCACTTGGTGCATTAGGAGTTTCTGGAGCAGGTAGAAAAGATAATAGATTAGTTGGTTTACATAAGACAAGAATTGAAACCCCAGTAGTAGCTAGTCCAGTTGGGGGATTATTAGGTGCTCTTGGTTTAGGAAATAATGCATTTGAAGACCCAGTACATTCGGTAAAAAGTACTATGGGCCCATTTAGTGAGAAAAAATATGACTATAAAGATGTGATAAAGAAAGAAGCACCAAAAGAATCATCTACTATGGAAGCTGGAAATGTTTTTATAAATGCAACTGGAACAGAATTAGATGATACTGGACTATGGGCTTTACATAGGGATACAGAAGAAGGTAAAGTATCAGGAGAAAAATATAATTTAGGAAAGAGTCTTATAAAAAGTTCAGATGGAAGTGATACTGGTAAACTTTATAGTGTTGGTGTAAGTAATACTTTACAAGTTCCTTATGGTGGTAAGTTTGATAAGTTAAATTGGGCTCCAACTGCAGATACTACATTACCAAAAGATTTTATAAAATTTAGAATAAGAGATGCGGTAAATGGTAAGTGGTTAGTATTTCCTGCACATATCGGTACAATAACCGATACCGTTACACCAAGTTGGACTACTGAAAAATATATTGGTAGACCAGATTCTATTCATTTATATGGTGGGGCAGATAGAAGTGTATCGTTTGATTTTAAAGTAGCAGCATTTACTAAACAAGAAATACCAATCATTCAAGAGAAGATGAATTATTTAATGGGATTGGGTTATCCTACATTTAAAAAGATTTTAGATACTGATGATGAAGAGAGACCAGTAGCACCATACATTTATTTAACCATTGGAGATTTATTCAATAATACTCCAGGATATTTTAGTTCTATTGCAATCACAATGGAAGAGAATGCTACTTGGGAATTGGATGAAGGACACCAAATACCACAAGTGTTTAGTGTGAGTGTTGAGTTTGTTCATGTTGGTAAGTATTTACCACACACATTAGGTAAACATTATGAAGTGCCTTGGTTGAACGATATGGGTGTTGGAAAAAACAAATTTGGAACATTTGAAACAGACCCACGAAATGGAAAAACAGCAAGACCTATGATGGATGGAAACCCAAAATGGAGTGCAGGTATACCTGTAAAATAAACTATGAGTAGATATAGAACCACTAAAATACTTAAAGATAGAGTAACAAAGAATAAGGTTTTTGCAACTACAGAATACCCTATTATAGTACGAAAAGATTCAGATATAACTTATTATGTTAGATTTGATGATACTTATATGTCTCTTGCTCATAGATTTTATAATGACCAAACTTTATGGTGGGTTATTGCAAGAGCAAATAATAATTTTGTAGGTAATATTAAAATGGAAGTTGGAGAAAAGTTAATCATACCAACAGAAATAGGTGAAATATTAAAACAACACACTAAAATAAATCGTATATAATGTTTCAATTTGATCAAATAGATAAAAATATTCAACAAACACTATTCAATCGAATAGATGCTTTAAATAGAGATAAATCTTATTCACCACTTCAACCAAGAAATGTTGACTCTTCAAATGCAATGGATGAAATGTTAACAAAATCAGTTTGGGCTAGAGTTACATCTGCCGTTTATGATTATGATGAAGATGGAAAAGTGGATGAGAAGAAATTATTTAGATTGTCGAGTGCTTTTGAAGGTGGTGAAGAAGTTGCAAAAACACCAATGAATAAACCATTAACATCAAAAGAAAGTTTACGCACAAGTAAAGCAAATTCCGTTTTTAGACCACATAGTGGAATTACATCTATCAGTACAACATTTAAAAATCATTCAATTCAAAATGTAACTATTAATTGGAAATTTTGGGATATACGAGATTTTGATAAATATAAAAATTCTTTATTAACACATGGTAGATTAGTATTGGTTGAATTTGGATGGGGTAAAAATAATGGAATTTCACATAGTGGAACACCTGATCCAGATAAAAAAGCACCACCAGTAACAGATGCAAATGATATGGTTCAAATATTTAGAGCAACAAATGAAAGAATAAAACTGGCAGGTGGAGATTATTATTGTGCAATAGGTAAAATAAAATCATTTAGTTATAAAATTAATGATCAAGGTGGATTCGATTGTACTACAGAATTAACTTCAATGGGGAGTACACTATTTAAAGGACAAATAGACCCTGCACCAGAAGAAGCAGTTAATGAAATTACAGTAGAAAATAATTCTAAAGTAAGAGAAGAAGCTTATAATAATTCAAACTTATTTTTTGAAAAGTTTATGGAGAATTTTGATAATAATTTAAAAGAAGCCTATAAGAAAAAAGAACAAGGAGTTTATCATGATGGAGAAAAAGGATGGTGTAATTGGGCGTATTTCGAAGATATAGTATTGAATACATTTTTTGCATTTACTACAGAGGGTGAAAATTTACCACAACCAGATGGTACTAAAGATTATGGAAATCCAAATACAAAATTAATGACTTCAGTACGAAGTATGGGTATTACATTTAATATGGATAAGAAGGGGAATAAAGAACCTGAAGTTATAACTGGACCTACTACATGCAGAAGTGGTAAAAATTTATTTACAATTTCAAAACATATTATTTTACCAGGAAAGACTGCTGGTATAATTCCAACACAAGGTAAAGAAGGATTAAAAAATAGTGGAATTGGTGCATTAATGAATAAGAAATTTGAAGGAAGTGAAACTTTAAAGGATTATACTGATTTTTTTCATACTTTACAAGCAATTAAAGATGATCCGGAAAGAATTCCAAAATTTGAACTGACTGCTGAAGAGATGAAAACTGTAAATGACCCAGATACAGATAAAGATGAATCTCTTACACCTTCAGTCGAAGGAAAGGGAATTATAAGAAATTTTTTATTTAGTAGTGAGTTTTTAAAATCACAATTTTCAGGTGGTGTTCGAGATTTAGAAAGTGCTTTGAATAGTTTTTGGTCAACTGTAAATGCTCAATATGGTAGTTATTGGGATTTTAAAGTTGTGTGCCAAACAAATAATACTGGACAAATTGGAGTTGTTGATTTATATTCTACAAGATATAGAGTAGGAGATGTTAATCCAGAATTAGATATGACACATACAGAATCTAAAGCAAGAGATTGTAATCGTACATTTGTTTTTAGAAATTTTGGTAAAGATTCGTTACTGAAAAGTTTTGATATGGATGTTAAGTTGAGTTCAGCACAGGCAACAATGGCAATGTTTCATACTAATAAAAATACAAAGAAAAAAGGAGATTCAGGTACACAAAAACCAGAAGATTTTGGACTTAGAGCTTTAGCTGAATTACAAAATATTGATTTATCAGGTGCAGGTGGAGATGATAAAGATAAACATAAAGATGTAGTACTTAAAAATATCACTTATCCATCAGCTGAAGGTAAAATAGCAAAGAGATCAATAAATACAAAACAAGATTCTGCAGTTGAATTTAAACCTGCAAGCGATTCTTTTACACAGCCAATGGGAGATAAATCACCAAATGAAATTATTAAAGAATTAGAATCAAATAGATTAACTGAAGAAGAAATTGATAAATTTGATGAAGCATATAATTGGTTTAATGTAGATACACCACAAAATGTTGGTTTAATTTGGAATCCAGATGGTACAATGATACCAAGTTATGAAAAAACTATGATATACTTATTAACTATGTCTCCAGAAGCTCAATATGAAATTGATCCACTTGTACCATTAGGTGTTACTTTTACTATGGCTGGTATCGGCGGAATAGATTTGTATGATATGTTTGCAGTAGATTATTTACCCGAAGTTTATAGGAAGTATGCATTATTTCAAGTATCTTCACAAGACCATCAATTAGACGCATCTGGATGGACAACTTCAATTACAGGACAAATGAGAATTGATATGAAAGGTTTAAAGAAAGATACAGGTAAATTAATAGAAGAAGAAACTAAAGAAGTAATAGGGGATGGAACGGAATCGATTAGTTTTGTAGATTTTCATGTTAAAGCAAGAGAAAACCAAACACCACAGGAATAAATATGTATTTGGGATTTGGAATGTATATTTATAATTAGTAAAGGTTATAGTAAATGGTTATATGGTTCACAGGTCAGCCAGGTTCTGGTAAAACTACATTAGCAACAGAATTTTACAATAGATTAATTTCTTATACATCTGAAGCAGTTGTGCATTTAGATGGAGATGATTTAAGAGATGTATTGGATAATAAAGATTACTCAGAAAAAGGTCGTAGAAAGAATATCCAATTTGCAATAAATATGACGAGAGTTTTAGATGATAAAGGTTTTATAGTTATTGTATCTATGGTATCACCATACAGAGATCAACGAGAAAAATTAAAATCGAATAGAAATATTGCAGAGTTTTATCTTCACACAACGGAGATACGAGGTAAGGAAGATTATTTCGTAGACGGTTATGAACCACCACTTCACAATTTTACAGATATAAATACAGACAAAACAATAGAGGAGAGTGTAGATGAAATATTCGATGTTTATCGGCAGATGGCAACCTTGGCATAAAGGACATCAATGGTTAATAGAACAACGATTGAAAGAGGGTAAGAATGTTTTGATTTGTATTCGAGATATGATGCCAGATAAAAACAATCCATTCACTTCTGAAGAAGTATTTGATATGTTATCAAGAGAGTTATCAGATTATATTAGAGTTGAACAAGTTAAACTTATGATAATACCTGATATAGAATCTGTAAATTATGGTAGAGGAGTGGGATATGATGTTATAGAACACACACCACCTACAGAAATTGGTGAGATATCAGCAACAAAAATTCGTGAAAAATATAAAAAAGAAAGAAGTGATGAATTAATAGAAATGATTAAATTAAAAGGAAGTGCATAGTGAAAATTGATGTATTGGATAAAGGTTATATTGAATTAATAGATACACTTGGAGATGATTTAACTCCAGTAAATGCAGCTCGTGTATCATTTGGTAGTCGTAGTAAAGAATTTACAGACAAAGATAAGAAATTATCAAAGTTTTTAATCAAACACAAACACTTCTCACCATTTAGACATCAACATATTCAAGTTATTATTAAAGCACCTGAATTTGTAATGAGACAATGGTATAAGCATGTAGTTGGTATAGAAACCACATCAAACCATCCAACGAAAGACCATGCATGGAATGAGATAAGTGGAAGATATGTTCCTTATGATGAGTTCTATCAACCAACAGAGTTTCGTAAACAATCGGATGATAATAAACAAGCAAGTGATGGTTTGGTAGATAAACAAGCGTATGCAAAAAGAACTTGGGAAATTGGTCAACGAGAAGCTATATCAGCATATGAAGATTTATTAGAGATGGGTGTTGCAAGAGAACAGGCAAGAAGTATTTTACCATTGACGGTTTATACAAAGGTGTGGTGGACTGCATCATTTCAAAGTGTGATGAACTTCATAGAATTGAGAGATGAACCAACAGCTCAAGTAGAGATACAAGAATATGCGAAAGCATTAAAGAAAATAATGTTAGAAGTATTTCCAGAAACAACTAAATTGTGGAGTGAGGAATATTTGAATGAATAAAATTAAAGAGTTAAGTAGTTATTTGGAATTAGGAAGTCATGTAGCAGATATTGTTGAACACACATTAACATTACCAGAACCTAAATTAATACTACCAACAGGTTCAACACCACTTAGTTTATATAAAGAACTTGTCAATAGACAATTAGATTGGAGTACAACAACTACATTTAATTTAGATGAGTATGTTATAAATCCAAATCATCCACAAAGCTATCATAGTTTCATGAAGAAACATTTATTTGATAGAATTGATATCTATCCAAACAATTGTAATTTTCCTGATAGAAATACGCAAGCGTATGAAGATATAATACCAGAAATAGATTTGTGTATATTAGGTATAGGTAGTAATGGTCATATAGCATTCAACGAGCCTGGTTCTTCATTTGATTCAGTAACGAGAGTAGTAGATTTAGATAAACAAACTATAGAAGATAATTCAAGGTTCTTTGATTCAGTAGAAGATGTACCAACACAAGCAATTACTGTGGGGTTAAAAACTATTATGAAATCAAAGAAGATAGTGTTAATGGCTAATGGTAAACGTAAATTAAATATATTAAATATAGCTATGGCTGGTGAAGTAACCGAATCAGTTCCTGCTT
>Ga0315318_10000591_pt1 | contig 14949 bp, 14 predicted proteins | sample M1200m3416metaG_FD_203703 | JGI IMG/M metagenome (GOLD analysis project Ga0315318, IMG submission 203703) | Ammonia-oxidizing marine archaeal communities from Monterey Bay, California, United States - M1 200m 3416 | ecosystem: Environmental > Aquatic > Marine > Coastal | place: USA: California... | reverse complement strand
TGTAATTATTGGAAAAGAAAACAAAAAAAACAAACAAAATAATATTAAAATATTAAACAGATGGACTAAAAAAGAAATTATAGAACAAGATTTAGTTCAGATTGAAAATCTTAGCAAAAGTTTTGATGATAATTTTTTTACGGAAAATTCTAAAAATTCGATAATGGCAGTTAATAATGTTTCTTTTGATATAAAGGAAGGAGAGTCATTTGGATTAGTAGGTGAAAGTGGAAGCGGAAAATCTACAATAGCAAAAATGATTGTAAATTTGTTTAAACCTTCTTCTGGAGATATTTTTTTTGATAACATTTGTATAACTCAGATAAAAAAAAATTCAGAAATGATGAAATTTAGAAAACAAATACAAATGATATTTCAAGACCCTTATTCATCTTTGAATGGTAGATTGAAAGTAAAAGATATAATTTCAGAACCTATTAAATTACATAACCCGTCTATAACAAAAATTGATTTAGATAACTATATTTTTGATCTTTTAGAGTCAGTAGAATTAACACAAAATTCAGCAGATCGATATCCACATGAGTTTTCGGGCGGACAAAGACAAAGAATATCTATTGCTAGAGCTTTAGCTACACAACCAAGACTTCTTGTTTGTGATGAACCAACTTCTGCTTTGGATGTAAGTATTCAAGCTCAAATATTAAATTTGTTAAAAGATCTTCAGGAGCAACTTAACTTAACAATATTATTTATAAGTCATGATTTGCCTGTTGTAAGACAGATGTGTGATAGAATTGGAGTATTAAAAGACGGTAAATTATGTGAAATTTCTAATACAGAAGAGTTATTTTTAAAACCTCAACATGATTATACAAAAGAACTTTTGCGCTTAATGCCAAAAATTGAGTCTATTTATAATTAATATTTGCATAGCCCAAATGGTTAAATAATAAAAGAAATTTAACTAATTATTTTGCAATCTCACTTATAGATTGTATTATAGAATTTGAAAAAATTTAAATTATGAGTGACAAAGATAAAGTTTTTATATTTGATACAACAATGCGTGATGGTGAGCAATCACCTGGAGCATCAATGAGTCTTGAGGAGAAAATTCAAATTTCAAGAATTTTTGATGAGTTAGGAATTGACATTATTGAAGCAGGTTTTCCGATAGCTTCACCTGGAGATTTTGAAGCAGTTAAAGCTATAAGTAAAATTTTAAAAAATTCAATACCCGCTGGTTTGTCTAGAGCAAATAAAAAAGATATTGATGCATGTCATGAGGCATTAAAATCTGCTCCTAGATTTAGAATTCATACTTTTATTTCAACGAGCCCGCTTCATATGAAACACAAATTAAACAAAACTCCAGAACAAGTTGTAGATGCAATAAAAGAAAGTGTTACATATGCAAGAAAATTTACTGATGATGTTGAATGGTCTTGTGAAGATGGAACGAGAACAGATATGGATTTTATGTGTAAAATAGTAGAACTTGCAATTAAAAGTGGTGCTAAAACTGTTAATATTCCTGATACTGTTGGTTACACAACTCCGTCAGAATTTACAAAAATAATTACAACTTTAAAAAATAAAGTTCCAAATATTGATAAAGCAATCTTATCAGTTCATTGTCATAATGATTTAGGGTTAGCAGTAGCAAACTCATTAGCAGGTGTTTCTGCTGGAGCAAGACAGGTAGAATGCACAATTAATGGAATTGGTGAAAGAGCAGGAAATGCAGCTTTAGAAGAAATAGTAATGGCAATTAGAACTAGAAATGATTTGATGCCTTATACAACTGGAATTAAAACAGAGTTATTAAGCAAAGCTTCAAAAGTTGTATCAAACGCAACATTTCCTGTGCAGTTTAACAAAGCTATTGTTGGAAAAAATGCTTTTGCACATGAAGCGGGAATTCATCAAGATGGGATGCTTAAAAATAGAGAAACTTATGAAATTATGACACCCGAGAGTGTTGGAGTTAAAAAAACATCTTTGGTAATGGGCAAACATTCAGGAAGACATGCATTTAAAGAAAAATTATCAGATCTGGGCTATGTTGGTGTTACTGATGATGTAATACAAACAGCATTTGGAAAATTTAAGATATTAGCTGATAAGAAAAAACATGTTTATGATGATGATATAGCAGCATTAGTCGATGATAGTATGATCTTGGAAAAAAATGTTATTAATTTAAAATCTTTAAAAGTTTTTGCAGGAACAGGTGAACCACAAAAAGCTGAAATGACTCTTGATGTTTACGGAGAAGTTAAAAAAACTTCAGAGACTGGAGATGGACCTGTAGATGCAATATTTAAATGCATAAAAGTTTTATTTCCTCACGATGTTAAACTTTTATTGTACCAAGTTCATGCTGTGACTGAAGGAACAGATGCTCAAGCAACAGTAAGTGTTCGTATTGAGGAAAATGGCAAAACAACTGTTGGTCAGGCAGCAGATACAGATACATTAGTTGCTTCAGCAAATGCTTATATTGCTGCTTTAAATAAAATGATTATTAAAAGAGAAAAAACAGCTCCGATGATGGAGCTAGAAAACGAAAAAGTAAGAGGTATTTAGATGGGTATATTTGAAAAAATTAAAAAAGTTTGGAGCCAAGATATGGCTATTGATTTGGGAACAGCAAATACATTGGTTGTTGTTAAAGGACAAGGTGTTGTTTTAAATGAACCTTCTGTAGTTGCAATTGTAGAGCAGGGAGGAAAAAAACAAGTTTTAGCCGTAGGGGATGAGGCAAAGACTATGTTGGGAAGAACACCAGGAAATATTCAAGCAATAAGACCTTTAAGAGATGGTGTGATTGCAGACTTTATAGTGACCGAAGAAATGATTAAACATTTTATTAAAAAAGTTCATAAAGGAAGTACTTTTGCAAATCCAAGAATTCTAATTTGTGTTCCAACTGGTTCAACACCGGTTGAAAGAAAAGCTATTCAAGATAGCGCTTTAGCAGCCGGAGCTAGAAGAGTTCAATTAATTGAAGAACCAATTGCTGCTGCTATTGGTGCTAATCTTCCAATATCTGAAGCCACAGGTTCGATGGTAGTTGATATAGGTGGTGGTACAAGTGAAATTGCAGTTATGTCTTTAGGAGGATTAGTTTATTCAAAATCATTAAGAGTTGCTGGTGATTCAATGGATGCAGCATTGGTGAATTATATGAGAAAAGAATATAATTTAATGATTGGAGATAGTACTGCAGAAAAAATTAAAAAAGAAATTGGAACAGCAATTCCAACTAACAATAATACCTATGCAGTTAAAGGAAGAGATTTAAGATCTGGAACACCTAAAGAAGTAAATATTACAGAGGAAGATACTGCTGAAGCATTAAATGACATTTTAAAAGAAATGGTTAATGGGATAAAAGATGCATTGGAAAGCACTCCTCCAGAGTTATCAGCTGATTTAGTTGATATGGGTTTAACTTTAACCGGTGGTGGAGCTTTATTAAAAAATATAGACAGAAGATTTTCAAAAGAAACTGGTTTACCAGTTCATATAGCAGATGAACCTTTATCTTGTGTGGCAGTTGGAACTGGTAAAGCTTTAGATCAAGAGCAAACATTCTCGACTATGTTGACTGAATATTAAGAGAAATGGCATCAGGCAGAGATGATTTTATAATAGCAATTAGATCTGCTTTTTTAAAAAAAAGTACACAGCAAAAATTTTCATTACTAACATTAGTATTTGTATCTATTTTTATAATTGTATTATCTAATTTAGATTTTAAGGCTGTTAGATATTTAAAAGTTGCTATTAATGAAATGGTTTATAGATCATCATTTATTGTATCAATTCCTGAAAATTTTATAAAAAATACTTTTATAGAAGTAAAAGATTATACGACTTTTTTTAATAACTATAAAAAAGATAAAGAAGAATTAAATACACTTAAATCAAATTATGTTTCGAGTGAAATTACTCAATATGAAAATAAAGAATTGAAAGAATTGATTAATAATTATGTATCTAGTTCAAATAAAATATTAGCAAAAATTATTGTAGATCATAATAGTCCATTTTTAAAAAGTATAATTATCAATAAAGGCAGTAAAGATAGTATTAAAATTGGAACTAATATATATGACCAATCTTATTTGGTAGGAAAAGTAATTGAGGTTAATTATAAAACATCAAGAGTATTATTATTATCTGATTTAAATTCTAACGTTCCAGTTACAATTGCTCCTCAAAATATTCAAGCAATTATCACAGGTACAGGAAGTAATTATGGACAAATTAAATATATCAAAGATGGTTTTTTAGAAGAATTTACAGATCAGAGTATAATTTACACTTCTGGAACTGGTGCAATTTTCAAAAGTGGTATTCCTATTGGAAAATTGAGAGATATTGAAGATAATTCTTACAATAAATTTAACGTAGAATTTTTCAGTGATTTTTCTCAACTTAAATATGTTTTTGCAGAAATAACAACTAATACTGAAATTGAAAAAATAGGATTAGATACTACTGAAAATAATGTTGAGAATAATGAATTGATAGGTGTAAAATTAGAAATTCTTGAGAATGAGAAAAGTATTATTGAGCAAACTAATTTAAAATTTCTAGAAGAAAATGAAATTTTAAAAAATGAAAATAATAATTTAAATAATAAAATTTTAAATTTAAATAATGAAATTTCTTTGCAAAAAAAAACTATCAACCAATTTAATATCGATACAAAAGAATTAAAATTTTTAAGACTTAATTTAAAATATGGACATAAGTGCCGCAAATCTTTTTTCAATAACAAAGGTTTTTTGACGGGGAGCGAGAAATACAAAAATTGTGTATTAAACAAAGGAAGAATAAACAATGGTTAGTTTAAGTACAAAAAGTTCTTTTTCTAAACTTTACTATTTGTTACCAATAGTTATTTTATTTATTTCTGTATTTAATGAATTTGATTTTAACTATCTGAATCTTAAGTATTTTTCTTTTAATTTTCCTTTTATTCTAATTTTTTTCTTTAGTTTAAAAGAATTTAAATATTTTGATTACTTATTAGTTTTTTTTGCCGGACTAATTAATGATACTGTTGTTGGCTTGCCTTTAGGAATTAGCAGCTTATCTTATATATTGATTTGTATTTCTACATCTTATTTAAGAAATATTACTATTAGACCTCATCCAATCAAAGATTGGTTCTTTTTTTTATTTATCATTAGTTTAATTAATTCAATAAATTATTCTATTTTAACTTTATTTTTTTCTTATGATTTAATTTTAGAAAGCTATTTGATAAATAATTTTTTTACATTTTTATTTTATATAATTTTTGTAAATATTTTTAAATATTACATAAAAGGATTAAATGATTAATTCTTCTAGTGATAACGCAAGAAAGCTTAATTCAATTAATAGAAGAATGTTTGTCACCGGTTCATTAAAGTTTTTTATAATGATCGGAATAGTAAGTAGGTTATTTTTATTACAAGTTAAAGAAAACAAAAAATATTTAACTCTTTCAGATAAAAATAGAATTAGGGAATGGAAGTTAGCACCTGTCAGAGGTGAGTTTCATGACTATTTTGGTAATATTATAGCTGGTAATTTTGAAGCATATCAACTTCATGTTATTCCTGAACAAGTAGAGGATTTTAGATATTTAATTTATAGATTAAAAGATTTGTTGGAATTGTCTGAGAATGATTTTAAGAAAATAATAAAAAAGAAAAAGGAGATAAAACCTTGGGAAACATTAATTGTATCAGATAATTTAAGCTGGAAAAAATTTTCAAAAATAAATAATCATTTATACGATTTAAATGGAGTAAAACCTGTTATATCTATTTCTAGAAATTATCCTTTTGGAGAAAACTTTACACATGTGGTTGGATATGTAAATCAAGCTAATAAAAATGATATTGAAAGTAATGAATCAATAAAGAAAAATTTTGTCCCAGGTCTTAAAATTGGAAAAGTAGGTTTGGAAAAATCATTTGAAGATAAATTAATTGGCACAAATGATATTGAGAGATATGAAGTAAATGCTTATGGTAGACGAATTAGTCAGTTAGATTTTCAAAAAGGAAAAAAGGGAGAAACACTTAGATTAACAATAGATATTAAAGTTCAGCAATTAGCTAATGAATTATTGAAAGAACAGGCAGGCTCAATATGTGTCATGGATATTTATACTGGTTCAATAATTGCGATGCAATCATCGCCTTCATTTGATCCGAACTTATTTGTTTTTGGTATAAGCCAAGAGGATTGGCAGATTATCCGTAATGATCCTATGAAACCATTAGTTAACAAAACTTTACAAGGAAACTATTCTCCAGGATCAACAATAAAGCCAATAGTGGCTTTATCAGCTTTAGAAAATGGAATTATCAATCCAAATTTTACCGTTAAATGCACTGGTAAAACGGAAATGTATGGAGAAACTTATCATTGCTGGAAAAAGAAGGGACATGGATTTGTTAGTCTTAGAAATGGAATAAAACAATCTTGTGATACATATTTTTATGAAGTAGCCAGAAAACTCGGGGTAGATAAGTTAAGTGAAACTGCAAAAAAATTTGGTTTAGGAGAGAAAGTTTTTGGAAATTTATTTGATATTGAAAAACAGGGTCTAGTTCCTAATACTCAATGGAAAAAAAATGCTTTAGGAAAAGGTTGGTTGTTAGGTGAAACCATGATTACTGGAATTGGTCAAGGTTATATTCAAACGACACCAATTCAACTATGTTTGATGACAGCACAAATAGCTAATGGGGGTTATAAAATTTATCCTAAAATTATTGTAAACGAAGAAAATAACTATCAACCTAGTGACAAATACATTCCATTATATAAAAATTCTAAAAATATAAAAATTATTCAAGATGCAATGTTTGGTTCGACTAATGAAGTTATGGGAACTTCTTATCGATCTAGAATAGATGATCCAAAATATCAATTTGCTGGCAAAACTGGAACAGCTCAGGTTAAAAAAATTACAGAGGCAGAACGAGAATTAGATTTAAAAACTTTTGAGATACCATATGAAAATAGAGATCACGCTTTGTATATAGCTTTTGGACCTTATAAAAATCCCAGATATGCTTTAAGTATATTAGTTGAGCATGGAGGAAATGGAAGTACAACAGCAGCTCCTATGGCAAAAAAATTATTTAAATTAATAATTGATCGACATTTATTAAGACAGTCATTTAATAACAAAAAATATTTAGAGATTTAAATGTATCAACATACAAGACTAACAAGTAATCAGTTTAATTTTTCCCAAAAATTTAGAAATTTTGATTATATCTTGTTAGTTTGTATTTTATTATTAGGTTTTATCAGTCTTGCCACTATGTATTCAACAGAAGGTGGTAAGGTTTTATTTCATACTAAAAGTCATTTCATTAAATTGATTGTTTTTACAGTTATGATGCTAATATTTTCATTTATTAATATAAAATTTTGGTTTTCAATTGGATACCTTTCCTATTTTGTAGTTATTAGTCTATTAGTTTGGACTTACTTATTTGGAATAACATCCTCAGGTTCTAAAAGATGGATAGATTTATATTTTATTAATTTGCAACCATCTGAATTAATGAAAATTTTTATAATTTTGTGTCTTGCTAAATATTTTCATAGAATGAAATTAGAGAATGTGAATTCTATTTATACAATTTTGACATCCTTAATAATAATTATATTACCCATGGGTTTGGTAATTGTTCAACCTGATTTAGGAACCTCAGTTCTTATAGCAATTAGTGGGATTGCAGTTTTATGGTTTGCAGGCATAAATTATAAATATTTTATTTATACAATATTAGGATTTTTAATTTTATTACCTTTTATTATTGCTTTTTTAAAACCATATCAAAAATTAAGAGTTTTAACTTTTTTAAATCCAGATAGAGACCCTTTAGGTGCTGGATATCAAATTATTCAATCTAAAATTGCTGTTGGCTCGGGTGGAATTTTTGGAAAAGGTTTTTTAAAAGGAACTCAAAGTTATTTAGAGTTTTTGCCAGAAAAACATACAGATTTTATTTTTACACTTTTTTCTGAAGAGTTTGGTTTTGTGGGCTCAGCTTTACTTTTAATAATTTATGTAATTATTATTTATCGGATAATTGCTATTGGTGCATCATCAAGAAGTTATTTTGCAAAGATATTTTGCTATAGTTTTGGGGCTGCAATTTTTGTTTATATAACAATTAATATGAGTATGGTTCTTGGTTTACTTCCAATAGTTGGATCACCATTGCCAATAATGTCATATGGGGGCTCATCAATGTTAGCAACAATGATGGGTTTTGGTGTAGTGATGAGTGCTAGAGTTCACAGTCAACAATCAATTGCTTAAGTATAATTTGTCGCTTAAATTATCTTAAAATTTGGTTGTATATATTGCCATGAATAATAATATTAAAATCGGAATAGTTGGAGCTGGCATTCAGGGAATTTCAAATGCTTTATTTCTTCAAAAAAAAGGTTTTGATGTAACAATTTTTGATAGAGATGAACTGGGAAGTACAACAACTTCTTATGGGAATGCTGGTCATTTTTCTCCCTATGCATCATTGTCATTAAATAGGACAGATGTTTTAGCAGATGTACCCGCGATGCTATTAAGTTCAACTGGACCTTTGGCTCTTAAATGGAATTATGTTCCAAAGATGATACCGTGGTTTATCAAATTTATTTTAAATACTTCAAAAAGAAAAATGATGCATACGGCAAAAAACATGCATCAGATTTTGGATTTGGCTTTACCCGCATATGATGAACTTTTCGATGAAATTGAACTAAATGGTTTAGTAGAGAACAAAGGAATTCTTTATATTTGGAACAATAAAGATTTAAAAAGTAGAGAATTGGAAATTAAAGTAAGAGATGAATTGGGAGTAAAACAACAACTTGTAAATAAAAAGGAAATTCATGATTTAGAACCAAACATAAAACCATTTTATCATGGAGGCGTTTATTATCCATACGGAAGACATGCGAGAAATCCAAAAAAAATTTTATTAAAATTTTTTGATCTATTTTTAAAAAAGGGTGGAAAATTTAATAAGGCTAACATTGAAAACATACAATTTGATAATGAGAAACCTATTTTTAAAACTGATTCACAAAAATATACATTTGATAAAGTGATTATTGCATGTGGAGCTTTTTCAAAAAAATTGACAGATAATTTAGGTGAAAAAATTCCACTTGATACAGAAAGAGGTTATCATATTCATTTTAAAAATTGTGATCATCTTTTAAATAGACCAGTCATTTTTTCAAATAGAGGATTTGGAATTACTCCAATGGAACAAGGATTAAGAGTGGTTGGAACAGTTGAATTTGGTGGTCTGGATAACCCACTTTCAAAATCAAGAATTAAAAATTTAATTAATAATGCAAAATATATGTTGGGGGATTTACCAGATCATGAAGATGAATGGTTAGGTTTTAGACCTACACTGCCTGATTTTTTACCAGTGATGGGACCTTCAAAAAATCATAAAAATGTATTTTACTGTTTTGGTCATCATCATTTAGGATGGACATTGGGTCCAATATCTGGGAAAATTGTATCAGGAATGGTAGCTGGAGAAAATACAAATCTAAATTTAAAATCTTATAGCTCACAAAGATTTAACTAAGTGATCAAATCATCTAATTTCTTAGCATATATTTTTTTATTATTAACAGTTACTTTTTGGGCAGGAAATTTTATTGTGGGAAAATTTGCAAGTTTTTATGAGGTCCCACCATTTTCATTAAATTTCTATCGATGGTTTTTTGCATGGTTAATTTTAGCACCATTTACAATTCCTGAAATTTTGAAAAATAAAGATTATATTAAGGAAAATTATAAATTATTTTTAGTTCTTGGAGTCACTAGCATTACTATATTTAATTCAATAGTTTATTATTCATTAAATTTTACTCAAGTAATAAGTGGTGTTTTAATGATATCAACAATACCAGTAATGATAATGTTTATTTCATCTATTTTAAAAATTGAAAGAACTAATATTTTTCAGATTTTAGGAGTAATATTTTCTTTTACTGGAGTTATATTAATTATTACTAAAGCTAATTTAGAAATATTAAAAAATTTAGATTTTAATAAAGGAGATATTACAATGGTTATTGCGATGTTTTCTTGGGCTTTATATTCAACGCTATTGAAAAAACAAACATATAAATTGTCTCAATTAAGTCTTTTGCAGGTAATTATTTCATTTGGATTATTATTTTTAATTCCGATTTATTTTATTGAATATCAACTAGGATTTAGAATTCAGCTAGAAAAACCATTTGTAATGATTTTAAGTTATGTTGTTTTATTTCCAGGACTTGCTTCCTTTATATTATGGATAAAAGGAATTTCTTTAATTGGCGCTAATAGATCAGGTGTATTTTTACACTTAATGCCAATTTTAAGTGCAATAATGGCTATGATTATTTTTGATGAAAAATTTATGTTTTATCACGTCTTAGGAGCAATGTTTATTTTAACAGGAATAATATTGTCAAACAGAAAGACAAATAATGTTTAAAGTTGCTATTTTAGATGACTACCAAAATTTTTCAAAACAATTTGTTGATTTGAAAAAATTTTCAGGAAAATATGAATTTAAAATTTTTAATGAACCTTTTTTAAATGAAGCTGATGCTCTTGAACAATTAGCAGATTTTGAAGCATTGTTGATAATGCGAGAAAGAACTCCAATGACTAAAAATTTGATAGATAATTTAAATAAATTAAAATTTATAATTACAAGTGGTTTAAGAAATAAATCAATAGATCTTGAGGCTGCTAAAAAAAGGAAGATTATTGTTTGTGGAACAGAAACAAATATTCATCCAACTCCAGAATTAACTTGGGCTTTAATATTAGGACTAGCTAGAAATTTAAAAGAAGAAATAGACAATATGTATCAAGGTTACTGGCAAACAACAGTAGGCATAGAATTAAAAGGAAAAATTTTAGGCTTAATTGGTCTAGGAAAAGTAGGATCTCAAGTTGCTAAAATTGGAAAAGCATTTGGAATGCAAGTAATGGCTTGGAGTGAAAATCTTAATTTAGATAACTGCAAAGAACTAGATGTACTACCATGTAGCAAAGATGATCTCATAAAAAATTCAGATTTTTTATCTATCCATGTTCAAGGTGGAGAAAAATATAAGGGTTGTATTACTTTGAAAGAATTAGATAAAATGAAAAAAACAGCTTTTTTAATAAACACTTCTAGAGGTCCAATAGTTAATGAAGAAGATTTAATTATTGCTTTATCAACAAATGAAATAGCAGGCGCAGGTATTGATGTTTATGAAAAAGAACCTTTACCAGAAAATAATAAATTAAGATTTTTACCAAATGCATTACTTACGCCGCATATTGGCTATGTGACTGCGGAGAATTACCGTATCTTTTATAATCAAATGATTGAAGCATTAGAAGCATGTGTTAATGGTAAACCTATTCGTGTTATTGAATAAAGATTTTAAAAAATTATTATAATTAAATGACTAAAAAGAACCCAAATCTATCAGCTGAGCAAAAGTTAGTCATGTTTGAAGACGGAACAGAATCACCTGGAACAAGTGAATTAAATATTGAAAAGCGTGAAGGAAGTTATCATTGTGCTAATTGTGGAGTAAAATTATTTGACTCAAACACTAAATATGAAAGTGGTTCAGGTTGGCCATCATTTTATCAATCATTACCTGATGTTTTTGAAACTAAAACAGATCATTTATTAGGTTATGCGAGAACAGAGTATCACTGTAAAAATTGTGGAGGTCATCATGGTCATATTTTTGAAGATGGACCACAACCTACGGGAAAAAGGTACTGTAACAATGGTATTTGTTTAATTTTTAAGCCAAAAACTTAATTAATAGTGAAAGTTTAATTACTTTAATAAATCAAGTAATTTATTTTCTTTTTCAAGAGCCTTTACTTCATCGTATCCACCAATGTGTTGATCATCAAAAAATATTTGTGGGATTGTTTTTTTTCCATTTGCTTTCTTAATCATTTCATCCATAGCACCATCAACTGTTGCAATGTTAATCTCTTTATAAGATGCTTTATTTCTAGTTAATAATCTTTTTGCTGCCTCACAATAATTACAAAGTGGTCCTGTATAAATTGTAATGTTTTTCATAACTTAAAGATAATCACCTTTTTTTAATTTACTAGTAATTTGTTTTCTAGAGTATTCAAATTTTTTCAATTTCCTAAAAAGTGATCTTATACGTTTAGGTAGCTCAGATAACCCAATCTGGACTTTTAACATTTGTCTCTGGATTTTTGACATGGGCAGCAGAAGTGTGACATTTTTTTTACAATTTCCTTGTATTTTAAAAAAATTCTATAATGCATTTTTTTTTGGATTTGATATACTGATTTAGATAGTCCTTCTTAGCCATCTTTAGCTCCCGGTTTTTAAGGGCTATCTTTTTTTATATGCTTCCCTTAGATTTTATCCTTTTTTTACAAATTATAATTTTTTTGTTTATTACCCCCGGCACACCAAGAATAGTTATTGTTTCTTATTCTATGAATTATGGAATTCAAAAGTGTGTTTGGACCGCATTAGGGGATGTTACTGCAAATTTTATTCAAGCAACTTTAGTTATCTTTGTTTTAGGAACTTTTTTTTCAGATAATCCAAATTTTTTAAATATTTTTAAATGGATAGGAATAATTTATTTAGCTTATCTTGCTTATGATACTTATAATTCAAGACCAAAAGATATAAATTCCGGTGAAATTTCGGAAAAAAGTATTTTTTCTTTCTTTAAAGATGGTTTTTTAGTTGCAGGAACAAGTCCAAAAGCTTGGATGTTTTTTCCTTTTATTTTTCCGCAGTTCATTGACTTTAACTCTAATTATGTTGCTCAATTTTTAATTTTAATTACTACTTATGTTGTATTAGATTTTTTATCTCTCATTGCTTATGCAATACTTGCAAACAAATTAGTTATTTGGTTAAAAGCAAATCCAAAACTAATAAACACAATTTCAGCGTGTGTTTTAATTATAATAGCAATAATTATCGCAATTACTCAGCAATATTAATATTTGATATATTTTAAATGTGCAAAGCACATGTTGTTTTTTTAATTAATTAATAGTTTAATTGAAAAATAATTAATTAATTAAAGAGAGGAAATAAAATGAAAATAAGAAATTTTATAATTACATTTGTTTCTGCAATTGCACTTTTATTGTCTACCGCAACTATTTCTTTTGCAAAAGTTGTTGGAGATAAAATTGTTTTAGGTGCAGCTGTTTCGTTAACTGGAAAATATTCATCTAATGGTGTACATACTCAAAATGGCTATAACCTAGCAGTCGAGAGAATTAACAGCATGGGTGGTGTTAAAGTTGGTGGTAAGACTTACAAATTTGAGATCATATATTATGATGATGAATCAAACTCTGGTAGAGCAGCTCAACTTGCAGAAAGATTAATCAAACAAGATGGTGTTCAGTATATGCTTGGACCTTATAGTTCTGGTTTAACAAAAGCTATGGCACCAGTAACTGAAAAATATCAAATTCCTATGGTAGAAGCAAATGGTGCATCTAGATCATTATTTACTAAAGGTTATAAATATTTATTTGCAGTACTTGCACCAGCAAATTTATACCTTGATGTAGCCATTACAACTGCTGTTGAATTAAATGGTGGAAAACCAGTTAAGATTGCAATGGCATTTGAACAAGATGCTTTCTCACAAGATGTGAGATTAGGTATTGTTGATGCAGCTGAAAGAACAGGTTCTAAAATTATAATTGACGATAAATTGCCAAAAGAACTAAATGATATGGCTGCTACTTTATCTAAGGTAAAAGCTACTAAACCAGATGTGTTAGTTGTATCAGGTCACACAAAAGGTGCGTTAACTGCAATCAGACAAATATCTGAAATGAAAGTGGATGTTCCAATGTTAGCAATGACTCACTGTGATGCTGCTAAGTTATCCAAACAACATGGTAAAGCTTCTGAGTTTGCACTTTGTGCTTCTCAATGGCACAAGTCATTATCATATAAAGATAAGTATTTTGGTGGTGGAATGAAATATGCTGCAGATTTTAACAGCATGTTTGGATATGAGCCTCCTTATCAAGCTGCAGAATCATCAGCTGCTTTATTGGTTTATAAAGATGCGTTCGAAAGAGCGAATTCTTTTGATACTACAAAAGTAAGAGATGCATTAGCTGCTACTGATATGCAAACTTTTTATGGAAACATAAAATTTGCTGAAGGCGGTCAAAACGTTTCTAAACCAATGGTTCTTTTCCAAGTAATCTGTGATGATAGTGGAAAATGTGAAAACAAAGTTGTGGCTCCACTTAAATGGGCTTCAGCTGAGTTAGTGCATCCAATTCCTTCTTGGTCTAAAAGATAACACTTAATATGTAAAATGCTCCCTAGTAAAATAGGGGGCATTTTTTTATAGACCTTAAAAGAAACTTATGGATTTTCTAATTTTTCAAGCACCTATGTTAATGGTCCAAGCTTCAATGGACGGAATTCTTTTAGGAATTTTGTTTGCATTAATTGCTTATGGAATGGCATTGCAATGGGGAGTAATGAATATAATAAACATTGCTCAAGGAGAATTAGTTATAATGGGTGGATATATTGCATACTTTATGTATCTATCAGGAATTCACCCAGCATTTGGAGTAATTGTTTCGCCAATCATTATGTATTTTGTTGGTTGGGGAATGTACAAATTAGTAATTAATAAAGTAGTAGATAGAGATTTATTTATCTCAATTTTAGCAACTTTTGGTATCAGTATTTTGGCACAGCAACTTATGAATTTTGCATTTGGTGCAGATGTTGTTATTGCACAGTCAAATTTTGGAACAACAATGTTATTTGACAATATGGTTACATTGCCTAACGCTAAAATATTTTCAGGTGCAGTATGCATAATGTCTGCAATTATTCTTGTTATCTACATGAA
>Ga0315318_10000588_pt1 | contig 14957 bp, 12 predicted proteins | sample M1200m3416metaG_FD_203703 | JGI IMG/M metagenome (GOLD analysis project Ga0315318, IMG submission 203703) | Ammonia-oxidizing marine archaeal communities from Monterey Bay, California, United States - M1 200m 3416 | ecosystem: Environmental > Aquatic > Marine > Coastal | place: USA: California... | reverse complement strand
ATTGAAATGGGCTGAATCTTTCTTCATGCGCCAGGTGTCCTGACTGGGGGCTCGCTCTCCATGGGGTAGACAACCGTCTGACAGGACCGGAACTGACCCAATGGAGGGAAGCAACAATGCCATGCGTGGAACTGGCAGGCGACGGTAACCGAAGCGCTCCATGAAGATGGGTGTGCTGGCGGCGTTTGTAACGGTGAGGAACATTTCTACCCCACGGTCCAAGCAGGCCTTTTCGGCCTCCGTATGAAGTCTTCCGAATACTCCTTGACCGCGTATCGCCTCGTCGATAAGCACCTTCTGTGGCATGCCCACCAGCACCTCCTTATCCCCCTTCTCGAAGATGTGGTCGTTGGTAGTGGCCATCCCTACGATACGGCCGCCCATCTCACCGATGATTACGGATGCACTGCCTGAAGGGTTTCGGAAATACCAGTGATCGAGGTAGGCAGCCGAGCATCGGTCCTGGCCTTGTGACTCCATGAACGCCGACAGGGCAGGCACATCCGTCGAGTGTGCAGGCCGGATGTTTAGCGTGCTCATCAGGAGCGAACTTCGGGAAGGCGAATCGGTTCCTTGCTGACCGAAAACAGTGGTCCGCTGGCCGTTGTGCTAAACGCCTTGGGGTAAGCCCCGCGCATTAATTGGGGGGCACGGGTCACAATTGATTGCCCACGAACGTGTGACACACCATCAACTCCAACACCGGACCACCGCTTGCTTTGGCTCATTACAGGCGACCAGTCGGTTCAAAAGTTATCGCGTCACTGCCGTGGTGGCAGTGGCAGCGACGGCGCGGCGGGTCATCCGAGTTGATCAAAGGAAATAAGTTGGATTTTCGTAGGGTCGAAAACTGGAGAGCCAGTAAGAATCTGGTGTTCAAGATGACACTTGGTGAGAAACTCATTGTGGGCAGTCTGGTTCGGATGGTGCCCGTAGAGGCTCGCCAGGTCATTCCCAGGGGCGTAGGGATGCACCATCATTTCTGTCACCGAGCTTGTTGGTCCGGAGAGAGCCAAGCTTCTGTATTCATCAGCGGTCCAGATTGTCCGGCGAGGCAGTAGATGAAGTGACACGAACCGGTCATTGGTTAGCCCGCTGAATGTCTTTCGAATCTGGGCGGCTGAACGGCGTAGAACTCCGTTCTTGAATGAGGTCGACGGCGTGAAGTCGCTGAGACGAGTCAGCCTCATTCGGGGTGGCATAACGAGGCGGAGCCGCCGTACTCGGTCGCGTAACACGGGGAACATAGGAGCAAATACCGCAGGGGTCATGTGGACGTGTTGATGACTGTCGATGTGGGTCGGAGTGATGCCGAGATCTTCGGCTCGGTCTAGTTGCGCGATGAACTCAGAGGTGATGTCGGCCGGGTTTACTGCCCGCGTGAGTAATTTCCGCAGAAGTTGGCCGCGTGACCAGAATTGTCCGTTCTCGTCGGTGAGTGACTCCGCCGAGGTCAGCGGCCGCCCCTCAGTAAGGTTGAAATGAAGCCCCACACCGAGACCAGGGTTTTGTTCCGCCAGACCAACCGCCTCTTCAGTTCCTGGCGTATTCACCAACAGCGTGGTCGAACTGACTTGCTTGTTCTGGAAGGCATCGATTACTCCCTCGGAAACCGAAGTAGTGAGTCCGAAATCATCGGCGTTCACGATGAGACGACGGACCACGAGCCATTACTATCAGCCGTAAGGGATGCTTGGCTAGTGTCAGGACCCGAACCTGTTCATAGGGCTTTGGGGGCCGATGCCCGGGTAGCTTTAGGTGTTCCTAGCCAAGTTGGAACGTTGATCACTTCACAATGGCGTTCCTCTAGTCCGCGTATAGGCCGCGAAACCTCGCGTAACAACGCCGACTAGCGCTAACCAGTAAATCAATCAGAACAGCAGTTCTGAGGCCGCCTCGGGGTATTTGCGCAGGTTGCGGTTTGGGGTGCATCGACCTGGGGGACCGAAGGTCGGGAGTTCAAACCTCCCCAGTCCGACAATAAGAACCACAGGTCAGACTAGATTCTGTTCAGCTGCGATCAAGACATGTTGATCCTCATGTCCCATTCCTCGGGTAGCAGTCTTGAGCAAGAAAGGTCAGAGTGCTTCGTTACTTCCTTTTCACAAGGGCAGGCATGATGAGGACTCGGCATGACCAGGACTAGGCGCCTCCTGCGGGTTGCAGGTTTGAACTTCTTATTGGTGACTGCTGTAGTCGGCTTTTTTGTCCTAATACCGCTCAGCGTGAAGGTGGCCTACCGTTCCTACTCGCGACTTGTTCCATGGTCTAGCGGCGAAACAAGAGCTGCTTTGTCTAACTACTCTGAATTTGAGTGGGCTGAGCAGCACTTCAAGGACCTGAACCGAATCGCAACGAACTACCGGGACTTTGTGGTTTGGAGAGCTGAGCCATTTGAGAGCCCCACAATCACGATTGAAAGTGGTGGTTTTCGGAGGGTCGAGCAAGCGCGGGATGCAAATACGGATGAAGTCTGGTTGTTTGGTGGGTCGGCTATGTGGGGAGTTGGCAGTAACGATACAAACACTATTCCGAGCCAGTTGGCTCAAGGTGCTGCAGTAACTGTTAAGAATTATGCCCAAATGGGATATATCGCACGGCAAAGTCTGAACGAATTGATAAACATCTATTCGGAGGTTACACGGCCTCTTTCTACCGACCGAGTAGTTGTGTTCTATGACGGTGTTAATGAGGTGCTCTGGAAGTGTCAAACTGAGAACTTGTATCTAGGCAGTGCTTATGAGCCTGATATCCGCGATGCTCTGGCGGTTGATAATCTTTCTCCAAGAGTAATTCTTCAACCAGCAACTAGCCTTATAGAATGGATTGGAGATGGTTTTGATAACCGACTATTCAATTCTTCGTACTCTTGTCACGAGGATTCGGAACGGTCGGAGCAGGTTGCTCGATTACTTATCAATGACTGGATCAGCGCAGATGCAATAGCCCGTAGTCATGGTGACCGCTTTGTCGCTGTCCTACAACCGGTGGCCTATATCGGTCGACCGAATTTGGAACACCTGGATCTCTTCCGTACAGAATGGAAAGAACTTTCTGCGCAGTATCAAGTCGTGTATCCGCTGATTCGTAAATACGCGGTAGAGGCACAAATTGAGTTCTATGACTTCTCTAGTATTCTTAATATGGAGGAACAGGTGTACATCGACTTCTGTCATCTCTCACCGAATGGAAATCAGCAGATCGCAGTTGGGCTACAAGGCCTTCTGGAGGACGGGTAGTTAGTTGGTCGACTTTTAGGAGGCCTGATTCGCGTGCTGGGAAGACCCTCATTGCTGTACTGGTGATCCCGGTAGGGTCTGAAACATGACTGACGAATCTGGTGGATCAGATGAGGATCTCAAGATGGCGATGAGCGCCTACTACGACGGCTTGGCCTCCAACTCGGGAGTCGCTCGGAGTCTCGCCAAGGGTGATGATGCCGGGGCGGTGATGGAGGCCGAGACGGCGAGGCGCTACTTCCAGAAGCGGAAGATGCAAGAGGCTGCCCGACTGGGAGAGTTTCGTGCTGGACAGCGTCTGGTTGAGGTGGGTTGCGCGACCGGGCCTTACACGCTGAGGCTCTCGGCTGAGATGGGCTATCGGATGACCGGAGTCGACATCTCGCCCCGATCTATCGAGATCGCCAAGGAGTTGGCGGACTCGGTTGGACTGGGCGAGGAGATCACTTACCTGCAGGGTGACTTCGAGCGCCTGGCCTGTCTGGAGGACGACAGCGAGGAGGGCCTCATGTCGTTCTCATGTATTCGCTATGTGCCGGACCCATTAGCTGGACTTCGTCAGGCCCGGCGGGTGGTGAAACCGGGTGGTCGGGTGGTCGTAGATTTCCCGAACCGCTTCTGTCCATGGTTCAAGATCCTGAAGACGAAGTTCGGAGTGAACGTCCACTTCGCCGATCGCCACTTTTCTGTTCGCGAGGTGGAGGCGATGTTCCGTGAGGCTGGTCTCGAGGACGTGCGGTCGAAGAAGATCCTCTTTACCCCGACGATTACGCCCGCCCCGATTCTGCCGGTCTTTAAGGTGATCGATACCGTCGCTGAACGCCTTCCTGTCCTGAAGCAGACTGCTGCGATCATCATGTGTTCCGGCCGAGTGCCGAATGGATGAATGTTCGGGGTCGGTTGACGACTCGGAGACAACGGTGGGCGAGTCGGGGTCCGGATCAGGGGTTCCGACCATGGTCACGCTTGATGTCCACCCTCGGGACAATCTGGTTGGCGAGTTGGAGAACCTTGGTTCGGCGCTGGAGGATATGGGACTCAGCATCACGTTGTTCGTGCCCGCGGTGCTTCTTGCGGTGCCTGGCGTTACGCGTGCTCTGACCGACCTCAGGGCCGCGAACCATGAAATTGGCTGTCATGGGTTGACCCACGACGCGGAGGACTCCTACGCCCACCTCCCGGAGAACGAGCAGCGTCAGCGGCTGACCGAGGCGACACGGATCATCGAAGACGGGATCAATGCCAAGGTCGACCTGTTCAGAGCACCGGTGTTTCGACTCTCCGCCGCGACTCTGAGAGTGTTGGATGAGTTGGGGTACCGTGCTGATACCTCGGTCCCGTCGACGCGGCTGAGCATTCTGAGTTCCGATATGTGGAATCTGGGGTATCTACGAGCACCACGGCGCCCGTATCACCCCGCTGCGGACAATGCTTTTCGGACGGGGACACTCCCGATCTGGGAGGTTCCGGTCTCCTGCTATGCGATTCCGTTCACAGTGTCGTTTCTTCAGGTTTTCGGGGCACGCGCCATGCAGAGGTACCTGTCGGCGCTCGTAGCTGAAGGCAGACGGACGGGAAAGCCCGTCGTGTACATGGCTCACCCGGAGGACTTCTTTCCGTCAGATGTCGTCCATCCGCGGATGAAACTCAGGCCTCGGCATTTCCTGCCGTCGAAGACCCATGGGTTCGCAGTCCGCTATGCGTTTGGTGAGCGAGACGAAAGGAAGATCTACGACCTGAATACAGGGTTCGTGGCGGGGTTGACTGCTGATCTCAGGCTGGCGCCGACAACGCTGGGCGATTACGTCGATTCGCTGAACGTCTGACGGTTTCTTCGGTGGGAGCCCGGAATCCTTTGGTGTATCCCCTATCGGACTGTTATTGGCCCAGACAGGCGATGACTCCCGTAGAGCTCTTGGCGGCCAGATCGAATGTCAGTACGTAGTCGCCCCAGGTCGACAGGGCGTTCTCATCTCTAGCGATCACCGTGTATTCCTTGGTCCCAGGCGATGAACAGACATAGCGGGAGATGTAGCTGTTGGTGCCGTCGCTGTCACGGTTCTCGGCAATGAGGTTCCCCTGCCAGTCAAACAACTGGAGGTGCATGTCCAACTTGTTGCGGACGACATACGGATCGGTGGTGATCCCAGTTCCGTAGGTGTCGCCCGTTGAACTGAGGCTCATCGTTACTTCGGCACCCGCTTCGGCATTGAAGGTGAAGCCGTCCCGTTGGCCGCTCACCAGTGCTGCCCTCTGGGTATTTCCCGACGTCAGGAGGCCCATGAGGCGGTCGTAGAGAGCCGGGGCGGCGGTGGTCGTGGTGGGAGCGGTGGTCGTGGTGGTCGTGGTGGTCGTGGTGGGAGCGGTGGTCGTGGTGGGAGCGGCGGTCGTGGTGGGAGCGGCGGTCGTGGTGGGAGCGGCGGTCGTGGTGGGAGCCGGAGGGTCGCGGCGGACAGCGGTCGTGCCGTTCTTTCCGGCGTCGAGGCCGGCGAAGAAGGTGAGGATCGTCCCGCCATATGACTGTGCCTGGGCAGTGGTGATGCAGTAGTGGTCGGCTACCCAGTCCAGTGCTGTCTTCTCGGCAGCCGTCCAGGTCGAGGTGTAGGCATATGGGCCCGATGCGTCGATGATCGAACCCAGACCGAGGGAACATTCGTCGTCGGTCATACCGCTCAGCCCGGCCAGGATGAAGTGGATGACCTGTACGCCGGCCTTTTGGAGATCCGCCGGGGAGTCGTAGCCAAGGTGCTCGGTGGCCCAGATCAGGTCTGAGATCCCCGAGGTGGCATAACTCGTCTCTACCTGAGTGTCGGCGTTCGACGTGCTGGTGAACGCGGTCATCCCCACGGCGAGCACGATGACGCTGAGAAATCCGAGCGCGAGCCGTCGGACCTGTGCCGGGACATTGAAGTTCATTAGGTCAGTCTTCCAGACGGGCGCGCGTGGGGTGGGGACGGGCTATGGAGGCGTGTCTATCGGCTGGTGGAGGTGGAATGGTGTTCAGACATGCGATCCTCTTCCCATGAGAGAAGGGGGGAAACGAGGTTGGGGCGGCCTCTCGCATCACATGGCGGTGGCAACCGCTCTGGCGGCGGGCCTGATAGCGGGTTGTGGGGGGTCTGACGAGGCCGAGCCGGCGCCCACCACGGTCGGGGAACTATTCGCTGGGTCCACCGCGACCACGACGGTAGAAGGCCCCGCCGTGCCCGGCTGGACGCACCAGGAGCTGCCTGAGATGCGCACCGCGCTCGAGGCCTGCGTTGCATCGGTTGACATTAGGTCGTCGACGGCCGGTGACGAGGAGGGGTCGCGGACGGTGATCGTCGAATCTGGTGACAGTCTCGGGAAGATTGCCGCTCGGTTCGACAGGACCGTGGACCAGTTCATGAAGACCAACGGGATCTCGGATCCGAATCTGCTCCAGGTCGGCCAGGTACTCGTGGTCCCGGCCCAGCGGATCGAGACCGAACTTGAGGTCGAGGGTCCAGCGGTGCTCATCGAGCCCGTCTATTGCGAGGTGGACACCGGGGTCACGGCGTTCGGACCCGACGGCGTCCAGATCGGTGGCCCGGGGATCATTGAGGTATTCGCCGACTGGAAGCGCCTCGAGGGACCCGATGAGGCACCACGGATCAACGGCCGCCTCCGGGGACTCGTGCAGGCCTCTGTGGGTTCATTTGTGGCGGACGTGGCCGACGAGGTGGAGCGGTTCGGCTTCGCCTGCCGTGACGGCTCACATGCCCGGTGCGCCTGGCTGCAGCATCGACCTGAGGTCCTAGTGGCCACCGACGACCTGTTCAGCGTCCGCGACGTCGTCCGACGCCTCATGCCCGGGGCATCGGCCGTCGACGAGGAGATCCGGACTGAGACGTTTGACTTAGCGACCGGTCGGCCGATAACGGTGGCCGAACTCTTCGACCCGATGACCGATTGGGTCGCTGCGGTATCGGCTGAGGCCATCAGCCGACTGTCCGAGGAGCCGTGGACTGACGAGCGGCGGGTCGTTGGCGCCTCACCCGAGGCCGGCAACTTCGAGCGCTTCAACCTCACCCATGGTGGACTCGTGCTTTCTTTCGCCCCGGGCACCATTGGCGGTCAGGGCAGCCACACAGTGTCCATCACTATCCCGTATCGCTCTCTGGATGGCTTCTGGGCAGCGGAAGGTCCGGTCTCCTGGATCGAATAGACCGAAGCGGCTCGCGCCTAGGTTTCTTGTATGGAACTCCTCGAGGCGATGCGCACGACCTTCTCTTGTCGGGACTTCACCGATGAACCGGTCACCGACGACCAGCTCCACCGGATCCTCGACGCTGCCCGGTTTGCTCCCTCAGGTGGAAACAGACAGGGCGCCCATGTGGTGGTGGTGCGTGACCGGGAGGTGCGCCAACGGCTCGGTGATCTCTGTGGTCCGACCATGCGGTTGTACGCCGCTCAGGGGGCGGCCGGCGAGAACCCGTTTAACACGGTCGTCGAGTCGACGGTGGACGCCACGGCGGCGATGGCTGTCGAGGATCCCGGAGACACGGCGGCCGGGCGGTCAGGCCTGTTCGAGAACCTTGGCGACGTCCCGGTGGTCCTGGTGGTGAGCGTGGACTTATCGGTGGTGGCTTCCATGGACAAGGACCTCGATCGGGTCGGCCTCGTCACCGGGGCCTCGGTGTACCCGCTGGTATGGAACATCCTGCTGGCCGCCCGCACCGAGGGTCTGGCCGGCGTGGTCACCACGGCGGTCGTCCCCGCCGAGGACGAGGTTCGTGACCTCCTTGGCTTGCCGGACACTCATGCCGTGGCGGCCATGCTGCCCCTCGGCGTGCCGGTTCGTCAGCTCACGAAACTGTCGAGACGTCCGGTGGAGGACTTCACCACAGTGGACCGGTTCGACGGCCAGCGGCTCGGCCACTGATCCGAAGAGCCTCAGGGAACACCGGCGTGGAACTGGGTATCACCATCCACCTGACCGACTGGTCGATCGGAGTTGTCGAACTGGCGGCCGCGGTGGAGGAACGGGGGTTTTCCTCGCTGTGGGTGCCCGAACACACCCACATTCCGACGAGTCGGGCCACGCCGGCACCGACCGGAGAGACCGAATTGTCTGAGGACTATGCCCGCTCTCCCGATCCTTGGGTGTCGTTAGCCGCAGCGGCCTCAGCGACCGATCGGATCCGGTTGGGCTCGGGTGTGGCCCTCGCGGCTCAGCACCACCCGATCAACCTGGCCAAGGTGGTGGCAAGCGTGGACGCCTTGTCCGATGGCCGCACAGTGTGCGGCGTGGGCTTCGGGTGGAATCGAGAGGAGATGGCCGACCATGGGGTCGACTTCACCACCCGTCGGGACCGGGTCCGCGAGCACGTGGCCGCCATGCGGACTCTATGGGCCGACGACGTGGCGGAGTTTCACGGCCGTTACGTGGACTTTGATCCGTGTTGGTCATGGCCGGTACCAGTCCAGCGCCCTGGTCCGCCGGTGCTGGTCGGTGGTGGGGGAGGTCCCCGGATGCTGTCCGAGGTGGCCGCCTGGGCTGACGGCTGGCTACCCATCGGGGGGGCCGGCCTTCGGGTCGGCCTCGAGGCCCTCCGAGTGGCCTGCGATGAGGTGGACCGCGACCCGGCCGACCTCTCGGTAATCCCCTTCGGGTCGATTCCCGAGGCCGGAAAGCTGGCCCACTACGCGGAGCTAGGGGTGACCGAAACGGTGCTGCGGGTGCCCTCAGCGGGCCGAGACGAGGTCTTGCGCGCCTTGGATGCCCACGTGCGCTTCCTCGATGGCTGAAACGTCCACCGCGGCCGGTGGGCAGTTGGTCGACTTCGGGCTGGGGCCCTATGTCCACGGGACACCCAGTCGAAGGTTCCCGGTCTACACCCGCGGCAACGCCGGCGAGGTATATCCGCAACCGGTCTTCCCGCTGACCTCGGCGATGAGCAAAGCGCTGGCCGGTGACCCGGCGCGGGACTTCTTGCGATCGACAGGCATGGTCACCGATACCGAGTGCGATGAGGACGCAGACATCTTCATGGGTGTGTTTGGTGGCTATACCTATCTGAACCTGTCGCTCACCCGGGTGGTAGCCGTCCGAACGCCGGGTATGTCCCTCAATGACGCTGACGCGCCGTTCCTTGGATCCGAGGACTTGGCTCCGGATCACGTGCCCGACCGACGCGACCGGAACTTGCTGGCCACCGTGCGAGGTTTCCGTTACGGGTGGCGTGTGCTCGCCAGCCCGGACCTGCCGGAGTTGGACGGCGCGGTGGCCGAAATTGACATGTGGCGGGCGGGCTTGACTCCGGTCGACGACGCCACCGACGACGAGCTGTTCGAGGACACGGTCGGAATGTTTCCAATGGTTAGTCGGATTTTCGCCCTGCACCTATCCATTACCGGTGGTGCTGGTATTGGACTGGACGCTCTGCGGCGGACCGCTAGTCGTCGCGGTGAGGACCTGATGGCGTTGTTGGGTGGTCTGGGCGAGGTGGACTCGGCGGCCCCGTCTGATGCCCTGTGGATTCTGGGTCGCCTCGTCAGAGGGTCTCCAGAGTTGACAGTTCACTTCGAGAACGGTCTGGCCGGCCTCGAGGGGCGTCTCCGCGATGACCCCGCTGCGGCAGCGTTCCTGGATGCCTTCGGTGACTTTCTAGATCGTTACGGTGCCCGGGGTCCCAACGAATGGGAGATGGGATGCGAGGTTTGGGGGACTAATCCGGCTCTGCCGCTCGCTCTCATCGATCGGATGCGCGATGCTGCCGACGACCACGCTCCGGGAACTCGGGGTGCCCGGTGGGCCGCCGACCGGGAACAGGCGGTGGCGGTAGCGCGCCGTCGTGTGCGGCCCCATGAGCGTTGGCTGTTCGATCGGGGGTTGCGGTGCACCGTGCTACGAACCCGGGGTCGGGAGCGATGCAAGACGATCCTCGTGGAGGCCATCCACGAGGGCCGCCTCCGCCTCCGGGAACTAGGTCGGCGTCTTGCCGAACGCCATCCGGAAGTGGCCCCCGACGACCTTCTCTATGTAACGCTCGACGAGTTCACCACCTATCGGTCTGCTCCTGATGCCTTCGCCGTCACGGTGGCCGAACGGCGGGCCATTAGGGAACAGTTGTTGGAACTTGAACCGCCGTTTTGCTTCGAGGGGGAACTTCCTCCGGTCGACAAGTGGCACGGTGCCACTCCTCGAGGTGAGTCTGGTGGGTCGGAAACGGCCACTGCAGGCCAGGTCCTCACCGGTACTGGAGGGTCACCGGGAGTGGTCCGCGGCAGGGCCCGGGTGGTACTAGACCCGTCCGACCCCGGAGACCTTGGGTCAGGTGACGTACTGGTGGCGCCCCTCACCGACCCTTCATGGACTCCATTGTTCGTCCCAGTGGAGGCCGTGGTGGTCGATGTGGGTGGTCAGATGAGCCACGCGGTGATCGTGTCTCGGGAACTGGGCCTGCCATGCGTGGTGGCCGTTACTGGAGCGACGAAGATGATCGCCGACGGCACGACGATCGAGGTTGACGGTGCGGCCGGGACGGTCCGGATCCTGGACTGATCGCGTTCGATCCGCCGGTACGTTCCGGACGATCGTTGTCGGGCATCTCGTTCAATCGTTGGTGGAGCGGAAGCCGTCCATGAACTCGACGAGCGCCCGGACGCTGTCTACGGGAAGGGCGTTGTAGACGCTGGCTCGGATACCGCCCACGCTGCGGTGGCCCTTGAGATTGACCATCCCGGCCTCGGCGGCCTCAGCCACGAAGCGATTCTCGAGGTCCTCATCGGGCAGGCGGAACACGATGTTCATATGTGACCGACTCGCCTCATCTACCGGGCAGCGGTACCACCCATCGCTGTTGTCGATAGCGCCATACAGGATCGAGGCCCGCTCGACGGCCCGTGCCTCGAGGGTGGCCAGCCCGCCCTCGGCCTGCATCCAACGCAGGACCTTGCCCATCACGTAGATGGCGAACATAGGGGGAGTGTTGGCCATCGAGTCATTGGACTCGTGGGTGGCGTAGTCGAGGTACGAGGCCAGCGAGCGGCCGTGGGTTGATAGGCGGTCCCTGCGGACTGCCACCACGGCGAGGCCGGCTGGGCCCAGGTTCTTCTGGGCGCCGCCGTAGACGAGGTCGTGGGCCTCCCAGTCGATGGGCCGGCTCAGGAAGTCCGAACTCATGTCGGTCACCAGGGGCACGTCGAAGGATGGCAGGTCGGCGAAACGGACGCCGCCGATGGTCTCGTTGCTGGTCAGGTGCACGTAGCGGGCGGCGTCGCGGACCTCGATCTCGTCGGCGGTCGGCATACGGTCGAAGGCACCGTCGGCATCGGTCCATGCTTCGTAGACGTTGGCGACCTTCCTAGCATCACCGAGGGCCTTCTTGCCCCAGGTGCCGGTGTTTACGTAGCCGGCGGTCTCGCCGTCGGCCAGCAGGTTCATGGGCACCTGAGCGAATTGCAGTGAGGCACCGCCTTGCAGGAACAAGATGGCGAAGTCGTCGGGCACGGCGGCCAGCGACCGGAAGTCGGCCAAGGCGTTCATGTGGATGGCGTCGTAGGCCTCGGCGCGGTGGCTGGCCTCGATGATCGACATGCCGGTGCCGTCGAAGTCGAGGATCTCGTCGCGGACCTCTTCGAGGACCGACACCGGAAGGGTGCACGGGCCCGCGCAGAAGTTGTGGACACGGGTGGACGTGGTCATCGGGGTTCTCCCTTGGTCGAGCCCGGGCCGGCCGAGGCGGACATGGGGTCGTCGGTAGGTGCTCTTGGAGGGAACGAGTCCTTGACGGACCCGCTAATCCTACTGGAGCGTTTTCGGGGGGGGACGGGGCCACCTCTGGTGGTCAGCCCGTGGTGAACGTCAGGCGTCGGAGCGCCGGTTCGACCATCGCCGCGGTCCGGACGGCCGATTCAGCCAGAACGCCGGGGCCGACCTGTTCGGGATCGCCGACGCCGATGGGCACGACCTCGTGAGTGTTAGTCCGGTCAACCCAGGTCGGGACGTAGCCCGCGTCGGCGATCTGGACACCGTCCGCCGTCTCGGTGATCTGGAACCAGGCGATCAGGCCGTCCTGGGTCTCCGGCGGGCACGAGCGACACGGGTTGGCCTCGTCGCCGGGCTGGTTGGTGAGGAGATTGCCCAGTCCGTACACCACGGCGTCGCCACCACGTCGGATCACTGGTTGGACCACGTGAGCGTGGTGGCCGAGTACTAGGTCCACCTCGGGGGAGTCCAGCAGGCGCTCGGCTGCCGCCTGTTGGCGATCGGTGGGATCGGACCGGTACTCCTCCCCCCAGTGAACGCTCACCACCACGAACTTGGCGCCCTCGGACCGAGCCATCGCGGCTTCTGCGATCACCCGGTCCACGTCGAGGTGGGGGACCATCCATGGTGGGTCGATGGGAAGGTCACGGCCGTTGATCAGGTCGGTCACCGAGAGGTGGGCTACCCGGATGCCCCCAGGGGTGAACCACGCTGGTCCAGCGGTTTCGGAGGTGTCGGCCATTCCTGACGTGGCCAGTCCGACGCGCCGCATGTGGTGCAGGGTGGCTGTGACGCTGGATGAGCCAGAGTCCAGAGCGTGGTTGGAGGCCAACGAGCAGCCGTCGTAGCCGGCCTCGGCGATGGCATCGGCCAGTGAGGACGGGACTCTGAAGGTTCCCCGGAAGCTCAGGTCATCGTCATCCATCGACAGTGGGCTCTCGAGGTGACAGAGGGCCAGGTCGGCGCCGGCGATGATCGGTCGGATCCGGGCGAATAGTGGGGTGAAGTTCCATCCGCCGTCACCGTTCTCCCGGGCAGAAGTAGCAGCTCGTTCGGCCACCGCGCCGTGGCTGATGATGTCCCCGGTGGCCACCAGCGTGAACGTCCGGCTCGGCCACCCAGCAGTGGTCGGGGCGGTGCTGGGAGTGGAGGCGCTTTCTGAGGAACTGGTCGTCGAGGGAGCCGTCGCGTCGGACGCACCGGTGGTCGGGGCGACCGGGGATGCCGTTTCCGGTCCGCCCACAGGTTCGTCGTCACCGGTTAGGTCAGCTATCAGCAGACCGACCATGACTGCCACGATGACCATCTGCAGCACCCACGCGAACCGCCGCTCGGATCGGAACAGGGGATGGACGGGGTCGGTCACGTGGCGTCGACCCGGCTGAGGATGGGAACGCCTGGGCGCACCGACTGGTCCGTCGTGCCCTCCCGGCGGACGACCTGCCCACCGACCACTACGTGGTGCACACCGACCGAAGGCAGCCATGTCTTTTCGATGCTGGCCCGGTCGGCAATGGTGACCGGATCGAACACTGTCACGTCGGCTACTGCACCGGCCGACAGGCGCCCACGACGAGCCAAGTCCGGGCTCTGGCCCTCCAGAAGGCGGGCTGGGAGGATGGTCATCTTGGCCAGAGCCTCGGTAAGCGAAAGAACGTTCCGGTCACGTGCGTAGTGGCCCAACACCCGACTGAAGCAGCCTGAGGCCCGGGGGTGGTTGTTGTGGGTCCGCTCCAGGATGGCATCGGAACCCACCATGATCCACGGGGTGGCCAGCGGTCGTTCAATGTCGTCATCGGACATGGCGAACGCCGCGGTGAGGGCGTTGGCATCCCGGGCTCGCTGCCAGCCGGCCTCATCGAGGCGTTCGGTGGTGGCTGCGATCTGGAGGTCGGCCACCGTGATGTCGTACTTCTCCCGGAAGTCCTTGAACCGGGCGCTGTTCGCGTAGGTGGCCCAGAAGGTGTATGGGTAGGTGCAGGCGGTCAGGGCCAGTCCCTCTGCCCGTGCCGCCTCCATCTGGGCGATGGCCTCAGCCATCCTCCCCGTGCCACCGGTCGAGTTGAGGTGCTCGACGTGTACAGCGCATCCGGTTCGTCGAGCCACGGTCACCGCCTCGGCGACGGCCTGCTCCTGGATGCCCGGCTCGAGGTTCTCCGAGTACCGAAGGTGCAGGCAGAGGGGCACGTCGTGGGAGGCGGCCAAGTCGCCGTGGCGGAGCATCTCGTCCAGGGTGACGCCGGGAACGTACTCCGGCTGTTCGTGGATGCCGAGTGCTCCAGCTCGGATGTCGGCGTCGGCCCGCCGGATCAACTCGTCGATCTGGGGGTCGCTGGCGTAGTCGATGCCGACGCCGATATCGGCCCGGTGGCTGTACTGGTCGGTCGCCCCGCCGTAGTTGACCGGTGGGCGGTGCTTGGCGGACCGCTCGAGGAACTTGTCCATCGGGTGGTCGATGCCGTGCATACAGAGGTTGGTGGTGACCCCGTCGGCAATCTTGTTCCACTCGCCGTAGCCGTTGACCGGGTAGGAGAGGATGTCGATGAAGCCGGGAGCGACCACCAGACCGGCGGCGTTCAGCATGGTCCGCCCCTTCAGCGGATCGGTCGAAACGGTGATCACCGTGTCCCGGTCAATACCCACGTGGGCCACGGCGTCGAATCCGGTCTCGGGGTCGATCACCCGGCCGCCGGCCACCACGAGGTCGTAGTGGTGGTCGTCCACGGTGGTGGTCGGTTCCTCGGATATCCCGTTGGTCGGTGCCTCGGTGGGCTCCGGTGGTCTGGTACTGGTGGAGCGGGGAACCGCCGGCACGGTGGTCGGCGGGGCGCCCGACGGGCCGGTGGCGGAGAGGGACCGGCCGGGAAGTCGCCGCCCGAGGGCGACCAGGGCGGCAGCGAACCCGATGCCCAGCACTATGCGCCGTCGGCCCACCGCGTCGGGGCGGAGATCGCTGTCCGGATGGGGGCCCGCGCCTGGTTCCGGGT
>Ga0315318_10000586_pt1 | contig 14964 bp, 11 predicted proteins | sample M1200m3416metaG_FD_203703 | JGI IMG/M metagenome (GOLD analysis project Ga0315318, IMG submission 203703) | Ammonia-oxidizing marine archaeal communities from Monterey Bay, California, United States - M1 200m 3416 | ecosystem: Environmental > Aquatic > Marine > Coastal | place: USA: California... | reverse complement strand
CGGAAGGGATGGCCGACCGAGGCCATGCCGCCACACGACATGCCGTTGGTGATGATCGGCACGGCCATGCTGTGGTTCGGCTGGTTCGGCTTCAATGCCGGTTCCGCCGGGGCCGCCAACGGCCAGGCCGTGCAGGCCCTGCTCAATACCTTCCTCGCCGCCGCCGCCGGCATGGTCGGTTGGATGGCCGCCGAAAAACTCCGCGACGGGCAGGTCACCTCGCTGGGTGCCGCCTCGGGCGTGGTCGCCGCCCTAGTGGCCATCACCCCGGCCGCCGGCTATGTGGGCGGCCTAGCCGGGATCGTGTTCGGCCTCGTGGCCGGCATCGTCTGCTACCTGGCGCTCACCCTCAAGACACGGTTTGGCTTCGACGACAGCCTCGACGTGGTGGGCATCCACGGAGTGGGCGGCATCCTCGGCGGTCTACTACTTGGCCTGTTTGCCGATGCCAGTGCCATCCCTGGCGGGAGATTCGACGACGGCCTCTTCTTCGGCGGCGGCATCGAGCTGTTCCTGGATCAGGCGGTGGCCATCGGCTCGGTGGTCGTGTTCTCGTTCACCGTGACCTGGGTGATCGTCAAGGTATTGGACGCCGTGGTCGGCCTCCGGGTCGACGAGGAGACCGAGCTGGCAGGCCTCGACCAGCGGGTCCACGCCGAGTCGGCTTACAACTAGGGGCCGAAGAGTTCGTTAGCGGGCGAACGGCCACGCGCTGGCGGGCTCGGTCTCGTCACTACGGTTCGCGCCGTGCCCGCCTTTGACACGTCAGACCTGCAGAACGACCGGTCCCTCCGGGGGCCAGCGTTCTGCGCCGCGCTGACCCTTCGGTTCGACGAACACCTGGCCACCGTCTTCGAGGCTGCCGAGGTGCCGGCCGGGGTGGCCCTGGTGGCCATCGGCGGATACGGCCGGGGCGAGCAGTGCCCGGGCAGCGACCTCGATGTAGTCCTAGTACATGCTCCGGGCCTGGACGTGGCTGGCGTAGCCGAACGGATCTGGTATCCGCTGTGGGATGCCGGCCTGAAGCTCGGACACCAGGTGGGCACGGTGGCCCAGCTCCTGGAAGTCGGAGCCGAGCACCTCGAGACGGCCACCAGCCTGCTGGCTGCCCGGGAGGTGGCGGCCAGCTCGGTCGAAGGGTCCGCCCTGGTCACTGAACTGGCTGACGGGGCGTTGGCCCAGTGGCAGGACCGTTCCCGGCAGAACCTTGACCAACTCCAAGGTGCGGTCGCCGAGCGGCACGCCCGGTTCGGCGAGGTGGCTTTCCTACTCGAGCCTGACCTCAAGGAGGCCCGAGGTGGCCTGCGTGACGTCCACAGCCTGCTCTGGGTGGAGCAGGCCACAGCGCCCAACCTGCGGGAGTCCGAGGCGGCTGGACTGGCTGCCGCCTTCGAGACATTGCTGGCCGTCCGAGTCGAGCTCCACCGACTGACCGGCCAGCGCTCAGACAAGCTTCTGCTGGAACTCCAGGACGACGTGGCCGCCGCGCTTGGTATGGCCGATGCCGACGTCCTGATGGCCGAGGTGTCGTTTGCCGGACGGACCATCGCCTGGATCAGCGAAGGGTCGGCTCGTCAGACCCTTCGGGCCTCGCGTCGACGGGGTCCGATGAAGATGATCTCGGGCATCCGTCGTCAGGAGGTAGTGCCTGGTGTGGTGCTCGACGGCGGTTGCCTGGAACTGACCGACGACGCCGACCTGGACGATCCACTCCTCGTGCTGCGGTGTGCGGTGGCCGCGGCCCGCCACGAGGCGTACCTGCAGCGAAGCTCCCTAGAGCGTCTCGCTGACCGTGCCGCGCCCCTGCCCGTACCGTGGCCCGTCGAAGCCCGCGACCTGTTCGTGGACCTGCTGGCCGCCGGCTCGGCCACCGTCCCGGTCATCGAGGACCTCGACCACGTCGGGCTGTTCGTACTGCTGGTACCCGAGTGGGAGCCGTGTCGATCCCGCCCGCAACGCAACGCCTACCACCGGTTCACTGTCGACCGACACCTGATGGAGGCAGCAGCCGAGGCGTCCCACCTGGTTGGCCGGGTGGATCGGCCCGACCTTTTGTTGGTGGGCGCCCTGTTCCACGACATCGGCAAGGGGTATCCGGGGGACCACACCGAGGTGGGCGCAGACCTACTGGTCGGCATCGCCACCCGCATGGGGTACGACAGCGACGACGTCAACCTACTGGTGGCCATGGTCGAACATCATCTGCTGCTACCCGACGTGGCTACACGCCGGGACCTCGATGACGACGGCACCATCCGCCAGGTGGCCGACGCTGTGGGCGGAACGTTGCTGCTCGGCCTGCTCGGGGCATTGACCGAGGCCGATTCGATCGCCACCGGCCCGTCGGCATGGAGCAACTGGAAGGCCGGCCTGGTTAGGGAGCTGGTGGAGCGCACCTCGCACGTGCTCGGTGGTGGCGACGTTGGCGATGTGGTCGGAGGCTCGTTTCCCGACGCCGACCAGCAGGCCCTGCTGGACGACGGCACGTTTCTGGTGCGTGGCGAGGGACAGGAGCTCACGGTGGTGGCCGCCGATCGCCCGGGAACCTTCGCCAGGGTGGCTGGGGTCTTAGCCCTCAACGGTGCCGACGTGCTGGGCGCCTCGGCCCACTCCGAGCACGGGCGGGCCCTATCGGTGTTCAGGGTCGGTTCGGTACTGGGTGGCGAACCCGACTGGTCCCGCATCGCCGAACAGGTCGACAAGGCCCTGACCGGCCGCCTGGCCCTTACCGCTCGTCTGGGTGACAGATCCCGGACCTACCAACCCATACGTCTGGCCGCTCGTCCCGCACGGCCCACGGTCACTGTTGACAACCTCTCCTCAACCACGGCCACCGTGCTGGAGGTGACATGCCCCGACGGGGTGGGCGTTCTGTACCGGATCACCCGGGCCTTCGCCGAGCTGGACCTCGATATCGTCCGGGCCCACGTCCAGACCCTCGGCTCGGACGTGATCGACGCCTTCTACGTCCGGGACTCGTCGGGCGCCAAGATCACCGACCCCGAACACCTCGCCGAGGTTGAACTTTCGATACTGCGCTGGGTGGCCGTTGACTTCTGACCGGTGGCGTAACCCGCCTACGGTAGGCCTGTGACCTCTGGGGACAGGCGACCACCGAATCAGGCCGACCTGCTGCGATGGGCCGAGGCCCTGTCGGCATCGGCCCGAACCGGCATGGGCTTCACCGAGTCGCTCTACGAGCGGGAGCGTTACGAGGAGGTCCTCCACGTGGCTGCCGAGATCCGGTCTCGGGCCGACGCCCTGTCCGGGAACGCGGTGGATCCCGCCGACCTGGTCGAGGAGTGGTTCGACACCGTGGGCCGAGGTGTCAAGGGCTACGTCACCCCCAAGGTGACCGTCGGTGCGGTGGTCGGCAACGACGCCGGCGAGATGCTGCTGGTACAGCGGTCGGGATCCGGCGTGTGGCTGTACCCGACCGGATGGGCCGACGTCGGCTATTCGCCGGCCGAGGTGGTGGTCAAGGAGGTCCTCGAGGAGACGGGCATCCACTGCGAGGTGGTGCGACCGATCGCCATCCTTGACGGGCTACGCCTCGGCATCACAGGCATTCCGCTGTACTCACTGGTCTTCCACTGCCGGATGACCGGTGGCGAGTTGGCGGCCCACCCCTTGGAGTGCCTCGACGTGGGCTTCTTCGCCGAGGGATCGCTGCCCGAAGGCCATGCCCTGCCCGCCGAGTGGGTGGACGAGTCGTTCGCCGCCATCCGGGGCGAGGAAATGGATATCCGGTTCGACCATCCGCGAGAACCCATGTGGGAGGGGTCCCCGGAGGAGGGCGACGGGGGCTAGTTCCCCTACTGCTTCCTGAGGAAGTCCTCGACCTCGGCCACCAGGCGGTCCGGGTCGTCGGCCGTCCCCTCGTCGAAGTCGGCTTCCAGCTGTGCCACGTAGTCGACCGTCTCGTCGTCCTCGGAGACCAGCTCTGTGACCTGGCGTTCGTAGTCGTCGGCCAAGATCTGCAGGTCGGTTCGGGGCACGTCCACCTCGAATACTCGACAGAGGCGTTCCACCAGGGCGAGGGCCGCCTTGGGCGACGGGGCGTTGGAGACATAGGAGGGCACGCTGGCCCAGAACGATGCCGTCATCACGCCGCGCTCCCGTAGGCCGGAGGCCAGCACGCCCACGATGCCCGTCGGTCCCTCGTAGGTCGACGGCGAAAGGTCCAGGCGTTCGGCCAAGAGTGCGTCGTCAGTGCCGCCGTACACCTGGGTGGGCCGGGTGTGGGGCACGTCGGTCAGTAGGGCCCCCAGCGTGCAGACCATTGCGGCGTTCAGTACTTCGGCGGTATGGGCAACGTGGTCCACGAAGGTCCGCCAGCGCAACTGGGGTTCGTGGCCGACGACGCAGACTAGGTCGTGGTCGGCATCGGGCACCCGGGCCACGTGGATCGACGTGGACGGCCAGACGATCCGACGCGCGTCGTCCTCGTCGAGGTAGACGCTGGGGCGTGCCACGGTGAAGTCGAAGAAGTCCTCGGCGTCGATGGTGGCCACGTGGATGGCCTCGTAGTGGTCCCGGATGTAACGAGTGGCCGTGGAGCTGGCTTCGCCGGCATCGTTCCAGCCCTCGAAGGCGGCCAGCAGGACCGGGGACCGCAGTTCCACGGGCATCGCGTCGACGTGCCAGAACAGGTGCGGTGCGGGGTCGGCTGGCATTGGGCCGAAGGGTAACCAGAAGCGGTTCGTCGCGCGCCCGGACCCACCTTGCCCCTCCCGCCCTCGGTGATCGGAGTCGGAGTCCTAGGCTCGGCGGCCATGACCAGCGAGCAGCAGGCGATCGAGGTCCACGAGGCCACCGAGGTGGACGACGCGCTGATGGCCGCCATGGCCCGGCTGATTCCGCAACTCTCGAACTCCAACCCTCCACCGGATGGTGACGCCCTGGAGGCCATCGTCTCGTCGGACTCCTCGGTCCTGTTGTTGGCCGTGGATCCGGCAGCCCCCGGCGAGAAGGCGATCCTGGGGGCCATGACGTTGGTCCTGTTCCGCATCCCGACCGGCCTGCGGGCCTGGATCGAAGACGTGGTCGTCGATGAGGCGGCACGGGGCCGCGGGGTCGGCGAGACGCTCAACCGGGCGGCTATCGAGTGGGCACGCGGGGCGGGTGCCACCACCGTGGACCTGACGTCGCGCCCGTCGCGGGAGGCCGCCAACAGGTTGTACCGGCGGCTGGGCTTCCAGGAGCGTGCCACCAACGTCTATCGGCTGGACCTGTGATCCCGTCGGGGGGCGCCGATGCCGAGGTGGTGATCGTCAACGGCATGCCCAACTGGCGGAGCGACGACGGGCACAACGAGCGGTGCCTAGATCGCATCGAGGCATGGAGGCCGCTGTAGGACGACCGGTGATCGCCTCGGACACCACCCTCTACTGGGCTCTGTTCCGTTCACTGGGGATCACGCCCACCTTCGCTCCCGACACCCTGCCAGGACGACTCTGACCTTCCGGACCGGTCCGGCGGGCTGGGCCCGCGTCGCGGACTGACTGCTACGTTCCGCCCAATGGAAACCAAGCAGATGGCAGCTGACACGTTCGGACAGGTCGAACAGAAGCTCCGCGACCTGTCGCGGTGGATGTACGAGAACCCTGAACTGGGATACGAGGAGTTCGAGGCCTCGGCCCGGATCAGCTCCTTCCTGGGGGACAACGGCTTCGACGTCACGTATCCCACCCACGGTCTAGACACCGCCTTCGAGGCCACGGTGGGCACGTCGGGCCCCCGGGTCGTCATCTGCTGCGAGTACGACGCCCTGCCCGAGGTGGGCCATGCCTGTGGCCACAACATCATCGCCACCTCGGCGATCGGGGCCGGCGTGGCGTTGGCGCCGCTGGCCGAGGAACTAGGCATCCGGGTGACCGTTCTGGGTACCCCGGCCGAGGAGGGTGGTGGCGGCAAGGTCGAGTTGATCGAGGCCGGGGCCTTCGAGGACGCCGCAGCGTCGATGATGGTCCACCCCGGCCCCTACGACGAGTTGGACCCAGCGTTCCAGGCCTGCCAGCACTACGACGTGGAGTTCTTCGGAAAGGACTCGCACGCCGCCTTTGCTCCGGAGGTGGGGATCAACGCCCTGGACGCCTTCGTGCAGGCCTACGTGAACATCTCCACCCTGCGTCAGGCCATGGTCGACGACGACCGGATCCACTGCAAGGTCACCCATGGCGGTGACGCGGTGAACGTCGTGCCGTCGTATACGAAGTCCGAGTGGCTGATCCGCTCGGTCAGCGTGGAGCGGCTGACCGAACTGATCCCCAAGGTGAAGGCGTGCTTCGAGGGGGCGGCGCTGGCCACCGGTTGCCGGTTCGAATGGCACGAGACGGCCCACCCCTACGACAACATGCGCAACAACGACGTCATGACCGACCTGTACGCCGCCAACTCCGAGGCTCTGGGTCGCCCCATGCCGACCAATGCCGAGCAGAGTGGGGGTTCTGGCTCGTCGGACATGGGCAACGTGAGCCAGGTCGTGCCGTCGATCCATCCCATGCTCGGCATGGACTGTGGAGACGCCGTCAACCACCAGCCCGAGTTTGCGGCGCGCACCGTCGAACCCGGAGGCGAGGCGGCGTTGCGGGACGGGGCGCTCGGCATGGCTTGGACGATCATCGACATGGCCGAACACGACGTCTGGGACCGGCTCTAAGGGCCTGCTTCACGAATGAGGCGCTCATGAACAGGCCGACGCCGGCCCTGCGGGTCACCGACCTGACGACCCGGTTCAACACCCAGGACGGCACGGTGCACGCCGTCAACGGCATCTCGTTCGACCTGGCCGACGGCGAGGTCCTCGGCGTGGTCGGGGAGAGCGGGTCAGGCAAGAGCGTCACGATGATGTCGCTGCTGCGACTCATCCCAACGCCGCCCGGGGAGATCGCAGCCGGCGAGGCCATCTTCGAAGACGGCGACTTGCTGTCGATGGGCCTCGACGACCTGCGGGAGGTCCGTGGGGGCAAGATCGGTTTCATCTTCCAGGACCCGATGACCTCACTGAATCCGGTGGTCACCGTGGGTGACCAGATCGTGGAGTCCCTCACTGTCCACCAGCCGACCCGCCGGTCCGAGATGCGGGCTCGGGCCCTCGAGTTGCTGCAGTTGGTGGGTATCCCATCGCCTGAGGACCGGTTGCGTAGCTATCCGCACGAGTTGTCGGGGGGGATGCGTCAGCGGGTGATGATCGCCATCGCCCTGGCCTGCAATCCGCGGATCCTGGTGGCCGACGAGCCCACGACGGCCCTGGACGTCACCATCCAGGCCCAGATCCTCGAACTGGTGAAGGGCCTCCGGGCCAAGCTGGGCATGGCGGTCATCTGGATCACCCACGACCTCGGGGTGGTTGCCGGGCTGGTCGACAGGGTGCTGGTCATGTACGGCGGCCAGATCGTGGAGGACGCCCCGGTCGACGAGCTCTACGCCGACCCCCGCCACCCTTACACCCAGGGCCTGCTTGCCTCGCTACCGTCGGCAGTTTCCCGGGGCCAGAAGCTTGTCAACATCGTGGGCCAGCCTCCCGACATGCGAGAGTCGCCGACCAGCTGCTCGTTCGCTCCCCGTTGCCCGCACGCCTTCGACCGGTGCCACGGCGAGAACCCCCAACTGATCGCCGTGTCGGCCACCCACAAGGTGGCCTGCTGGTTGGACGAGGTCCCGGTGCTGGTCGGCGCAGCAGGGGCGACCACTGGTGAAGGGGGCGACCATGACGGCTGAGGCGCCGGCTGCGGAGTCAGAGGCACCCGAGGTACTGGTCTCCGTCCGGGGCCTCAAGAAGCACTTTCCGGTGACCAAGGGCGCGCTGCGCCGCAAGGTCGGCTCGGTGCGGGCCGTCGACGGTGTTTCGTTCGACATTGAGCGTGGCCACACCCTGGGGCTGGTCGGCGAGTCGGGGTCAGGCAAGTCGACCATCGGCCGGACCCTCCTGCGCCTAGAGGAGCCGACCGACGGCACGGTGGTCTTCGACGGTGGAGATCTGGCCGACCTTTCGTCAGGGGCCTTACGGAAGGTCAGGCCACGAATGCAGATGGTCTTCCAGGACCCGCACGCCTGCCTGAATCCGCGGATGACCGTCAGCTCGATCATCGGTGAACCTCTGGTCGAGCACCTCTCGATGTCGTCGAGGGAACGCAACGAGCGCGTCGAGGAACTGCTCGGACTGGTCGGACTGAACCCGGAGCACGCCAACCGCTATCCGCACGAGTTCTCCGGTGGACAGCGCCAGCGCATCGGCATTGCCAGGGCCATCGCCCTGAATCCCGACCTGATCGTCTGCGACGAGCCCATTGCTGCCCTGGACGTCTCCATCCAGGCCCAGGTAGTGAACCTGATGGAGGAACTCCAGGACCTGCTGGGCCTCACCTACCTGTTCATCTCCCACGACCTGGGCATGGTGCGCCACATCGCCGACCGGGTGGCTGTGATGTATCTCGGACGGATCATGGAGCTGGCCGATGTCGACGACCTCTACGAGCGCCCGCTGCATCCCTACACCAGAGCCCTTCAGTCCTCGGCGCCCGTGCCCGACCCGGCGACCGAGGCCACCCGCGAGAAGATCGTGCTGGAAGGGGACATTCCCAGCCCGTCTTCGCCGCCGCCCGGCTGCGTATTCTCCACCCGGTGCCCGGAGGCGGTAGACCGGTGCCACAGCGAGGTGCCGGTCTGGCGTGAGGTGGCGCCCGGCCACGGCGTGGCTTGCCACCTCGTGGCCTGATGTCAGCGGGGACAAGGCCTGATTGTCGCCTATTCGTAACCGGCACGTGTTGAAACACCCGGGTCTGAGGTGATAGGCCTCACAGGACTATTTGAAGGGGTTGGACCGGTGATCTGATGATCGACCCGGCTGGCTCCGTGATGAGGGGAATCACATTGAAGAAGTTCATCCGTCTGGTCGCCGTACTGGCGACTCTGACCATGGTCGCCGCGGCCTGTGGCAGCGACGACGACAGCGGGGGCACGTCGGCAGCGACGACCATGGCCCCGGCCGCGACCGAGGCTCCGGCCGCGACCGAGGCTCCGGCCGCGGCGTTGTCCGAGTTGAACGTGGCGTACTTCCTGGAGTGGCCGACGGCCAACCAGGTCGCCCAGGTCGAGGAGACCTACGACGAGCGTCTCGGCATGACCGTGAACTGGCTGCCGTTCGGTTCCGGCGGTGACATGGCGTTGGCCATGGAGGCCGGCGACATCGACATCGCATACAGCCAGGGCCTGACGCCGTTCGCCAACTTCGTGACCTCGGGGTCCGAATTGGAGATCGTCGGTGTGGCCGTGAGCTACGCGGACGCTGACAACTGCGTGGCGCATCCGGACTACGGCGTGACGGCGGCCAACGCGGCCGAGACACTGGCCGGGCAGAAGATCTACGCCCCGGTCGGCAACGTCACCCACTACAAGTTGCTGAAGATGCTGGGGCACCTCGGGGTGTCGCTGGACAGCTTCGAGCACGTTCCCTCCGACGGTGGTGCGGCAGCGGTCGCAGCCTTCGAGAGTGGCGACGTGGCCATGGCGTGTGCCTTCGGTGGCGGTGTGCTGTCGATGCTGGACGCCGGCGGCAACCTGGTGATGACCGGTTCGGAGCAGGAGGCCATCGGCATCCGTGTCTTCGACATCATCTCGATCCCGACCCAATTCGGCATCGATCATCCGGACGTCGTCGAGACGTTCCTGCAGGTGACCGAGGAGGCCAACGCGGCCTACGCCGGCGGCCGCCGTGCCCTGGAGGCCACGATCGCCGAGGCGGCGGGCATGACGGTGGAAGGCTCCAACGCCCTGCTGGACATGTTCTCGTTCCCGGATCGGGCGACCCAGTTGTCCGACGCGTGGTTGGGCGGAACCGTCCAGGACGTGATGAAGCAGCAGATGGACTTCTTCGTCGAGCAGGGTGAGATCCCTGAGGCATTGGACTCCTATGACGCGTTCGTGAACACGTCGTTCCTGAGCAACATCAGCGACGTCGAAGTCGTGATGACGTCCAGCGGCGCCGGTGAAGGCGGCACCGTGACCATCCTCTACTGGCAGGCTGCATCCACGCTGAACGCGTATCTGTCGGGTGGCTGGAAGGACCGTGATGCCTCTTCCGTGATTCTCGAGCCGCTGGCCGAGTTCGATGACCAGGGCGTGCTCGTTCCCGCGCTGGCCACCTCGATTCCGACGGTTGGCAATGGTGGCGTTTCCGAGGACCTGACCAGCATCACGTGGGAGTTGCACGAGGGTGTGGTGTTCTCTGATGGCACCCCGCTGACCTCCGACGACGTGGTCTTCAGTTGGGAGTACTGCTCGCATCCCGATACCGGCTGTTCCGGGGCATCGGGCTTCGACGGTGTGACCTCTGTGGTTGCTGACGACGATCTCACGGTCACGATCACCTTTGCTGAGGCGACTCCGTTCCCCTACGTGCCGTTCGTTTCGAACAGCTTCCCGGTCATTTCTCGGGCCCAGTTCGGCGACTGCGTGGGCGCGGCCTCGGCCGAGTGCACCGATGAGAACTTCGGTCCGATCGGTACTGGTCCGTTTAAGATCGAGTCGTTCACCACGAACGACACTGCGGTCTACGTCATGAACGAGCACTACCGTGGCGTGCCCGACGGTAAGCCCTACTTCGGGCGTGTCGTGATCAAGGGTGGCGGCGACGCTCCCTCGACGGCTCGTTCGGTCCTGGAGCTCGGTGAAGCCGACTACGCATGGAACCTGCAGGTCGAGCCGGAGATCCTGGCCGGCATGGTGGCCGGTGGAAAGGGCAAGGTCATCTCGGCCTTCTCGACCATGGTCGAGCGCATGATGGTCAACCAGACCAACCCGGATCCGGATCTCGGTGACGATCGTTCCGAGTGGCTCGACGGCACCAACCCCCACCCGTTCCTGACCGATCCGGTGGTCGGTCGGGCACTCTCCATTGCCCTGGACCGTCAGACCATGGTCGACGTCGGGTACGGCGAGGCCGGTCGTCCGACGTGCAACGTGTGGCCCGCGCCACCCGCGCAGACGTCGACGGCCAACGACGAGTGCCTGACCCAGGACCTCGATCTGGCCAACCAGTTGTTGGACGATGCTGGCTACCTCGACACCGATGGTGATGGGGTGCGTGAGACGCCCGACGGCATGCCGATGAAGATCCTGTACCAGACGTCCACCAACACGGTGCGTCAGGCCACCCAGGAACTCGTCAAGCAGGACTGGGCCAAGATCGGCGTGGATACCGAACTTCGGAACATCGATGCTTCGGTGTTCTTCGGTGGCGATCCGGCCAGCCCGGACACCTACGGCAAGTTCTACGCCGACATCGAGATGTACACCAACGGTGCAGCTGGCGTGGATTCACAGGCCTACATGGGCAACTGGACCACGTCGAACATCAGCGGCGAAAGCACCAATTGGCAGGGCAGCAATGTTCAGCGCTTCCAGAGCGACGAGTACGACGCGCTGTACGCCGAGTTGACTCAGACGGCGGACACCGCTCGCCGCAACGAGATCACCATTGCCCTGAACGACTTGGTGGTTGGCAACTACTCGATCATTCCGCTGATCCACCGGGGCAGCGTCTCGGCAGCGGCCAACTCGCTGACCGGGTACAAGCTCAACCCGTGGGATGCAGAGTTGTGGAACGTGGAGGAGTGGGCTCGGGACTGACCGTCCTGACCTGATCTGAGGACCGTCAGACCGGAGGGCCCCGCGGCATGCTGTGCCGCGGGGCCCTCCGGTCGGGTTCGTTTTCGGCGGGATTCCGCCTCATGATTTCGGCCCACTAGGCGCGAGGGGGGGAGATGCTCTGGTTCATCGGTCGCCGAACGGCGATTGCCCTGCCGACGCTGGTCGCCATCAGCTTCATCATCTTCGCCATCCTCGACCTGGCGCCCGGCGATCCGACCTCCCACCTACCGCTGACCATCCCGGCCGAGGTCCGGGAGCAGATCCGGGAGACCATGGGAGTCAATGACCCGTTCCTGGTCAAGTGGTTCCTGTGGGTAAAGCAGGTCATGATCCACGAGCCGATCAGCCTCATCGAGCAGTTGTTCAACATCCAGATCGGTAGCGGCGACCGGACCCGTGTCATCTCCTGGCAGTCCCGAGGTCCGGTTGTCGACACCATTGCAGAGCGCCTTCCCCAGACCACATGGGTGATGGGCCTGGCCTTCGTATTCGGGATCCTCATTGCCGTGCCGGTCGGCGTGATCTCGGCCTACAAGCAGTACTCGGTGTTCGACCAGATCGGCACCTTCGTCTCCATGGTCGGCTACTCGGTGCCGACCTTCTTCACCGGCCTACTAGCCATCGTGATCTTCAGCGTGAAGCTGGGCTGGTTCCCGTCGTACTACGACACGACGCTCGAGGTCACCGACTGGAGTTCGTTCGTGGCCCAGATAAAACAGATCGTGCTGCCGGTGGGCGTGCTCTCGATGTTCAACGCGGCGGCCCTCAGCCGGTTCACCCGGTCGTCGATGCTGGACAACCTCTCGGAGGACTACGTCCGGACGGCTCGATCCAAGGGCCTCAAGGAGAAGCGGGTCCTGGTACGCCACGTCCTGCGCAACAGCCTCATCCCGGTGGTGACCCTGATCGCCCTGCAGGTGCCCGGCATCTTCGCCGGCGCCCTCATCACCGAACAGATCTTCCGCATCAACGGAATCGGCCACCTGCTCATCAGTTCCATCCACGGGGGCGACATCCCGATGGTCCAGACGCTGTCATTCCTGATCGCCGCCCTCACCGTCGCGTTCAACCTTGTGGCCGACGTGGTCTACGGCATCCTCGACCCGAGGATCCGCTATGACTGAGCCGAAGCTCAATGGGAGCAGCGAGGCCGTGTCCGCCACCGCCTCGGGAGCGGGCCCCAAGCATCGCTCGCTAAGGGGCGACGTCTGGCGCCAGTTCCGCCGGCACAAGGGTGCCCTCATCGGCTTGTGCGTCTTCGTGTTCGTGACCATGGCCAGCTTCATCGGGCCGCACCTGATGCCCTACGACGCGGTCGAGATCGACGTGAAGATTCGGAACCTGGGTCCGTCATGGAGCCATCCGCTGGGGACCGACAACCTGGGGCGGGACATGGTGGCCCGGTCCATGGTCGGTGGACAGATCTCCCTGCTGGTAGCCATCACGGCCATGGCGCTGTCGGTCTTCCTGGGCACCGCGGTGGGTGTGATGGCTGGCTTCTTCCGACACCTCGACGGGGTGCTGATGCGGTTCACCGACCTGTTCTTGGCCCTACCCGTGCTGCCGTTGCTGTTGGTCATCATCATGTTGTTCCGGGACAGCCTTCGGTCCGCCTTCGGTCCCGAACAGGGCATCTTCATGCTGATCGTGTTCATCATCGGCGTAACCAGTTGGATGCAGACCGCCCGGGTGGTGCGTGGCGAGGTGTTGTCCATCAAGCAACAGGAGTTCGTGGCTGCCGCCCACAGCATCGGTACACGGCGCCGAAACGTGATCTTCCGACACATCCTGCCCAACTGCCTCAGCCCGGTCATGGTCGCCGCGGCACTCGGCATGGCAGTGGCCATCATCACCGAGTCGGCGCTGTCGTTCCTAGGCCTGGGCTTCCCATCGGACTTCCCGACGTGGGGCCGACTGCTCTACGACGGCAAGGACTTCATCAACCTCACACCGATGCGGGTCGTCGGGCCGGGACTACTGATTTCACTCACCGTGATCAGTGTCAACTTCATCGGTGATGGCCTTCGGGACGCGCTGGACCCGAAGCTCCGGAGCCGTTGAGTCGGTCGTCGGCCACGGTGCCGTCGGATCTAGTGCCGACGACGGAAGTAGGCCAGACTGACGCCATGGACACCATCGATGAAGTTGCAGTCTCCGATGCGGTGGGTGAGCCGTCAGCCCTGGAGGAACTCGACGAGGCCCAGATCCGCGTTGACCTGGCAGCAGCCTTTCGTTTGGCTGCCCGATTCGACCTCCACGAGTCGGTGGCCAACCACTTCAGCGCAGCGGTCTCGCTCGACGGGAAGCAGTTCCTCTGCAACCCGAAGTGGCGGCACTTCTCTCTGGTTCGGGCCAGCGAACTGATCCTGTTGGACGCCGACGACCCGTCGACCATGGAGCGACCCGATGCGCCGGACCCTTCGGCCTGGTGCATCCACGGGGCCATCCATCAGCGCATCCCCGCGGCCCGGGCCGTCCTGCATTGCCACCCGCCGTACGCCGCGGCTCTGATCGGCCTGACCGACCCGACCATCCCCCCGTTGGACCAGGCCACGGCCCGGTTCTGGGGCCGGACCGTCTACGACTCTGAGATGGGCGGGCCTCCCGACGATCCGGCCGAAGGGGCCCGGGTGGCCGAGGCCATCGAGGGACATTCGGTGATGATGATGGGCAACCACGGAGTGACGGTGGTCGGAGAGTCGGTGGCCCACGCGTTCGAGGAGTTGTACTTCCTGGAGCGGGCCTGTCGGACCACGGTGCTGGCCTTAAGCACCGGTCGGCCGCTCAGCCCCATGGGCGACGACCTGGCCGATTCGGTGGCCCGCATGTGGACCCGGTTCACCGACCAGGGGTTGGCCCACTTCGCCGAACTGAAGACCATCCTCGACCGCGACGACCCTTCCTACCGGGATTGACCGGTGGCCGGTGCCGTCGACGACCAGGCAACCCGGCGGGCCGCAAACCGGGAGTTGCTGGATCACGTCCTGTCGTTGTTCGGGACAGACCGGGCTGGCGAGTTGGTCAACTGCTACACGCCCGACTGGGTCCTGGAACTGCCCTTCGCCGACCCGCCGGTACGGCTGGAGGGTGGGCAGGAAATCGGGGCCTACCTGGCGTCGCGACTAGACACCTTCGTTTTCACCCTGTCGTTGACGGCCGTGCACGAATGCTTGGACCCCGACCTGCTGGTGGTCGAGTACGAGAGCGACGGTCACGTGTCCCACACCGGCAAGCCCTATCGCAACACGTACATCGCGCTGTGGCGGTTCCGAGACGGCCGGGTGTCTGGGGTGAAGGAGTTTCCCAACCCCA